>ENA-ORXT01004553-ORXT01004553.1-marine-metagenome-genome-assembly--contig:-NODE-4553-length-14235-cov-11.706526_pt1 | contig 14235 bp, 12 predicted proteins | sample MGYA00237868_ERZ511482 | MGnify/ENA metagenome assembly ERZ511482 | reverse complement strand
AAAAATAAATTTACATTTTTAAAATTATAAACTACTGATTGTCAGTTCATTTTTTAATTTTAATTGTCATTTTAATTTTAATTTTAATTCATTCCTTAGGATGTTTATTTGTTTATTAATCCGTAGAATTAAATTTTAGCCAAATAAACATCCTAAACAAATAAAACCCCTCCCGCATTGCTCAAATCTATGACACAAGAGAACAAAAATAAATATTGGATTAAGTCAGGAATGTACTCTTTTTTTGAAAAAGGGGCAGGCTTTGTATTCAATTTTGGTAGCGTAATGCTATTGCTTAGAAGTCTCTCAGTGGCAGACATGGGGGCATGGTTTTTATTCTTAACCGTTTGTTCTTTTCTAGAAGTTTCTCGCATTGGTCTCTTGCGCAATGCCTTAGTAAAATACATTGCTGCTGACGGGGGCAAAAATTATGAAGCTATTCTTTCCGCCTCTTTTTTTCTTAATTGTTTATTGACAATATTTTATATAGCCTTTTTATTGCTAGGTGCAAGTTGGTTTAGCCATTTATGGGGACATGAAGGTTTAACGTTGCTTTTTCAGATATATGCAATCACGACCGTAATACTAATGCCACTTAACCAATTCAATTATATCCAGCAAGCTAACATGGATTTTCAAGGGATATTTTGGGCGGGCATTGCCAAACAAGGTGCGTTTTTTGGCTATGTACTTTTCCTATGGCTCTCTCAATCCGCTGTGGAATTGCACTATTTGGCAATTGCACAAATAGCAGCTATCGGATTTGGCTTGTGTGTGTCTTATTATTATACTCGGCCTTATCTCCGATTTTCACGTACACTAGACTGGACTTGGGTTAAGGAATTATTTAACTTTGGGCGGTTCGCTATTGGTACAAATCTTAGTAGTATGCTGTATAAAAGCATGGACAAAATGATGCTCGGAAGCATGGTATCTGTGGCAGCAGTTGCTATTTATGAAATAGCGGTTAAAGTAACTAATTTGTTGGAAATCCCTACCTTATCTGTCGCCCCCGTAGTCTTTCCAAAAAGTGCCAAAGATGCTGCGGAAAAAGGAAATTATGCAGTTGCAGAATTGTATGAAAAGTCAGTTGGGCTCATATTAACCTTAATAATCCCTTGTGTTTTAGTCGTTCAATTCTTGCCAGAATTAATCGTCACTTTGATTGCAGGAACACAATATTTAGAAACCGTCCCTTTATTAAGAATCGTCATCTTATTTGGTATGTTCACCCCCTTTTTGTACCAAACAGGTATGGCATTAGAGTCTATAGGAAAGCCAAATATCAATTTCTATTTTACCCTCGCCAGCTTCTTTCTAAATCTACTATTGAATGCAGTTTTCATTACTTTATTTGGCATTATTGGTGCTGCTTATGGGACCTTAATAACCTACCTAATTGTTTTTAGCTTCGGACAATTTATGCTAAACAAATTAGTAGGTGTTCAGACAAAAAATATATTCTACAACATCTTTTATTTTTATAAAAAAGGATTTTTCTACCTCCGAAAAAAATACAAACTACAAATAGCTAATTTCAAATAACATATTCCAAAAATCAATTTTCAAATTCTAATTAAGACCTTATCCACGTCAGCATTGGAATTTGAATTTCGGAATGTGAATTTTTAAAACTTATGGAAAAAACATTATTAGCAGAAGGAATAAAATATGCCGAAGACAATTTCCTAAATGACCAAGCTAGTCACTTAAAAGTTGATAAGGAATTAATCCCCAAATTGATGGACCTTGATGGCAAACGTATCATCGACTTTGGATGTGGCATGGGGGGCATGACCCTGTGGTATGCAAAAAAATGGGATTGTGAAATCTATGGAGTAGATATAGATCAACACCACATAGAAGTCGCCAATTTCTTGAAAAAGAAACACCAGATTTCTAATGTCCATTTTGAAAAGAGAAATATTGTAGAACATCCATTGGAAGGAAAATTTGATTATATCTTCTTAAACGATGTGGTGGAGCATATTCGAGAAGATTACTTGGTCAATATATTTCAACAGCTCGCAAAAGCTCTATCTGCAAAAGGTAGAATTTTTATTTCTTATCCACCTTGGAAAAGTCCTTATGCGTCTCATTTGAACCATGTTATTAAAATACCTTGGTGTCAATTTCTACCGAGTCCAGTTTTAAATAATTTAATAGAAAAAAATAATCACCCGATTGTTGGGGATTTAGAAAGTGATCTAAAGGAGGCGTATGCAGGCTTAAACAAAATGACCCACAAAAAATTAATGGGCATTATGGAGCAAACTGATTTGAAGCAAGTGTATCGAAAAAGTCACTGTATTTTAAATCGAGTAAGCCCTATGAAAGAGGTGAATTTTAGGATATTTCCGTTGAATTATTCCATAACTAAGGAATTTATTATGTTTGAAAAAGTGTGAGTTTTAGGAATAGCCAAGATGTGCCAGATTTTTAAAATCTGGCACATCTAAGTTCTCTGACTCCTAAGTACTTACGAAAAAGCCTAACAATGAAAGATTTTGATATTATTTACTACACCCTCTTTCCAACAGATAATATATACTCATCGGTTTCTTTATCTATGGCAAAAGAATTTGCTAAAAATAATCGAGTTTTTTATGTCAATAAGCCGTATTCGCTTAAAGATTTTTTTGGCAATTTAAAAAATGAAAAGGTCAGAGAACGTGCGCCAAAATTATTAAGTAACCAAGTATATTATGAAACGCTTAATAAAATTCCTCAGAATTTTTTAGCAGCTACTCCTACCCTAACGCTGCCTATAAATTGGTTGCCGAATGGGCGAATTTATAACTGCCTACAGCATTACAATAAAAAGGTAGTGCTTAAAACTGTTAATCAACTTATTAAAAATCACGGGATAAAAAAATATATCTATTTAAACTGCTTTAATCCTTACGGCGCGGCAGTCTTGCCTAAATCTTTGAATCCATCCTTAAATATTTACCAGTGTATTGATGACATGAGTCAGGACGAATATACGCTTAAGCATGGCATGAGTTTAGAAAACGACGCTATTAAAGAAGCAGACATGACGCTCGTTACCTCCAAAGAATTGTGGAATATTAAATCTAAGGTTTCTCCACACACACATATTCTCCACAATGCAGTTGATCCATCTGTCTTTAAAAGAGTATTGCAGGAGAAATTTGAACGACCAAAAGAACTGGCAGGTAGAACGGGAAAAGTAGTAGGTTTTATTGGTAATTTAGATCACTTAAGGATAGATTATCATCTAATAAAAAAAGCTGCGCTACATCATAAGGATAAAACTTTTTTAATGGTGGGTCCATTGAACAATACCACCTACAAAGAAATAGGCCTTACAGAATTAACAAATGTCATTTTTGTGGGAGGTAAAAACTTATACGACTTACCTCAATATTTACAATACATGGATTGCACGCTTATTCCATTTCTGTGTAATACGGTGACAAAAAGTATCTATCCACTAAAGATAAATGAATATCTAGCAGCAGGCAAGTCAGTAGTAGCTACTAATTTTTCAGAGGATATTAATAGCTTTAAAGATCATATTTATTTGGCAGATTCGGAGGAAGTATTTATTCGTTTAATTGATACCGCTTTAGAACCTCAATCAAGTGAACAAACTCAAAAAAGAATTGATATGGCAAATTCCAATACCTGGACTTCCAGAGTTAAAGAGTTTTGGGGCTTGGTAGACCGCTATGTTTAGAATAGAGAATAGAGAATAGAGAATAGAGAATAGAGAATAGAGAATAGAGAATACGAAATTAACAGAAAATCTTCTTTTTGATGACGATTTCTTTTCTATTCTCGACAAGTTTATCCATTGTACGAAAGTAGTTGACAGTTCGAGACTTTATTACACGGTCGCTTCCCGCGACCCTGTAATTTAAACCGCTGATTTCCAGTCAAATAAATTACAGGGTCGCGGAAAGCGACCTTGTAATAAGGTTCCATATATCAACCGACTAGATAAACTTGTCCTATTCTCGCTTCTGAATAATTACTATCAAATTCAAAATAAATGAATAAGAAACAAGAATTAGACAAAGTAGAACTCACACAAAAAGAAAAATTTATAGAATGGACAACTAATCTATTAGCACTGCTAATGCTAGTTGCTTTTTTCTTGAAAATCGTTTTTTTGTAAGCTATGACTTTACACTATGGAAGAACAACTACAAGGATTGGCAGACTGGGTAAGAAACCAGTTGCTTTCCAAAAAATTAAATAGCCTTTTAGGTATTGTCCTACTCGTTCTAACCTCTGCGGTTATTGCAGCTATTACCGCACAGTTTGGCATGAAAGGGGGTATCATTGCCTTAGGAGGAATTATAGGATTAGGCATAGTGCTAACGTCCTTATTTAATCAATATATTGGGGTATATTTCATTTTAATATTAGGGTCTTTAGTTACCTACTTATCTAAGATTGTAGACTTACCATTTGGTACTTCGCTCGATCTCCTATTAGTGGTGATGACCTTAGGCGTATTAATGAAACAAACTTATAAAAGGGACCTCCAATTTTTAAATACGCCACTCACTATTCCCATAATAATTTGGATAGGATTCAATTTAATCCAAGTAATTAACCCTGCTGCTGTGTCGAAGCTTGCTTGGGTTTATACGGTTAGGAGTATGGCGATCCTAATTTTATTATACTTTATTGCTTGTTATGCTTTCAATAGCTATAGGCGGATAGTAAATGTGTTTAAATTCATGTTGGGTATTGCTTTTATTTCTGCTTTATATGGTATGTTCCAAGAATATTATGGCTTTACCCAATTTGAATTGACTTGGTTATATTCTGATCCTAAACGATTTCAACTCATTTTTCAATGGGCTAGATTAAGAGTGTTTTCTTTCTTTTCAGACCCTACCAATTATGGGATGTTTATGTCCTACTTTGGTGTTATATGCACTATTCTGATAATGGGGCCCTATAAGCTATGGCAAAAAGCTACATTAGGAATAGCCGCACTCAGTATGTTTTGGGCGATAGGTTTAGCGGGTTCTCGAACACCAGTACTCTTAGTACCTTTTGGTTTTTTTATTTTTACCTTACTTACCTTGAATAAGAAGGTTCTTTTAACCATGTGCTTCCTTATTCTATTAGGTAGTGGGTTTGTAATGAAATCAACCAGTAGTGCCGTCTTATTTAGAATACAATCTGCATTTTTAATCGATAAAAGTGCCGATACGATGAATGTACGGTTTAGAAATCAAAAGATGATTCAACCCTTCATTCAAAGTCATCCGTTTGGGGCTGGTTTAGGTAGCGCAGGAGAATGGGGGGCTAGATTTGCACCCGACTCGATTTTAGCTAAATTCCCTCCCGATAGTGGTCTGGTGAGAATAGCCGTAGAATTGGGATGGATTGGCTTGATTATTTATTGTCTGCTTTTACTAAAAATCATTCACTTTAGTACCTATTGCTATCTCAGAGTCAAGCATCCTAAAGTAAAGATGATTTATTTAGCTTTGACGATAATGATGTTCATGCTTATTTTGGCTAGCTATCCACAAGAAGCAATTGTTCAATTACCTACGAGTATATTTTTTTACGTATCTTTGGCCATTATTGCTCGTCTTAAAGATTTTGAACATCAAATATGGCAAGAAGAAGCAGATAAAATTTCGATTAATACTCGCTAAATAATAATTCGATCCTCCACTTTCCCTCCACTTACATTAATACTTACTTCCTGTACTGGACGTTAGTCTTTAGTCTTTGGCACGCTTATGCTTGGCAGTAGGCAACAAATTCCTTAAATCCCTAAACTAGTGGTATAAAAATGTAGTTCGAGACACCTTTCAAATGTTGCAATTTGATGCTTGTCAACATCTAATAGGAACGGAAATAAAATAACTTTACATTTTTTAGTACTCAAAACCTTACAGGTGTTGGGTTTTTAAAAGTAAAATATTCATTTTATTTTTCCTTCGTTCCATAGAAAGAATTAATAATTAAACCACTAGTTAAAAAAATTAAACTTCTTAACGCAACCCCTTACAATTAAATCATCGAATTATGGATGTATTTGATGTTAAATACTTTGTAAAAACAGAGTTTTTTGGATACGCAAGAGAACTAAAACTTCATGTAGAATCCAAATTAAAGCCAGCAAATCAGCCTAGTAATAAATTTGTTATCTTTTCAACGGGTCGTTCAGGTAGCACCTTGTTGGTAAATATGCTAAATACTAACCCGCAAGTGCATTGTACAGGAGAGTTATTAAGAAGTAAAAATATAGATCCTCACAAGGTAATTAAGATTTCTGAACAACTTTGTTCAAAGGAGGTTTTTGGATTCAAACTCTTAACGTATCAATTATTACACCTACAAGATACCATTACAGATAAAAAGAAATTTCTGAAAGAATTAGTCAATAATGACTACAGAATTATTTACTTAGAACGCAAAAATTCATTGCTTCAAGCTTTATCTGTTCTTTATGCTATGCAGCGAAATGTATGGCACTACAAAAATGAAGCAAAAACAAAAGATACTAAAATTACGCTACCTCCTGACCGATTAGCCAATATGATTCATGAATTTGAACAGTTTAAAATTAAAGAGCAGGCTTTATTAGAGGGTTTACCTTATATGTATCTTAATTATGAGGTAGATTTAGAACAAACAGCTAATTTGAAAGCGACGGTTCACAAACTAGAAGACTATTTAAATTTATCTTTACAAGCACCCAAATTAAATCTCAAAAAGGTTACGCCAAAAAAATTATCAAGCTTTTTATCCAACTATCAGGAAATTTCAAAATTCATCCTTTCGCAGAAAAAATACGACCAGTTTACATCACCTATTTTAGATACTATGTTTTAAACTGGCCTTTAGCCTTTAGTGACAGCCTACCAAAGACTAAAGACCAATGGCTAAAGTCGAGTTAAGGAACCATACATTATTCTTTTTATAAATAAACGATTTAATCAACACACCTACACCACTTCAATTGTTCCTAGTAAATCTCTAAAGTGCTTTGAAATAGTACTTCAGAGAGTAGTAAATTATTAATCTACTCCCTCAACTACAAAGAATGAACAAACTAAGAGACGTGGTGAAAGCCAATACAAAACTTAAATCATTCGCCCATTGGTTATTAATACCAAAAAATGATTATCGACCTCGATGGTGGGTAAGAAACATTTTAAATCCTATCCTTTATAATAGATACAAAGGAGCGATTATAAGAAAATGGGCAAGAATGGATCTACTTCCTTCTAATACTTTCCAAATCGGACAATACGCTATCATTGAGGACTATGCTACCATTAACAATAATGTAGGAGCTATTATTATTGGCGATAATTCTTTGATCGGAATATCCTCTACTTTAATTGGACCTGTTACTATTGGAAAAGATGTATTACTAGCTCAAAATGTGGTGGTGTCTGGTTTAAATCATGGATACGAAGATATACACACCTCTATTCGAGAACAAAAAGTCCTAACCGAGCCTGTCATTATTGATGATGAAGTGTGGATCGGAGCCAATGTATCGATTACTTCTGGTGTCACCATCGGTAAACACTCTATCATTGCCGCTGGCAGCACAGTTGTTAAAAGTGTCCCTCCCTACTCTATTGTCGGAGGAAACCCTGCCCGTATTTTGAAACAATACAATATTGATACGGAAAAATGGGAGAAAGTTGCTTAAAAAATTCAGCTTCAAATTCAACTGTAACATTGACCACGAAACGCTGCCAACATCACAGTTTGAGATTGAAATTAAGGTTGAATTTGAAATTAAATTTGAGGTTATTTAGCATTTTCTAACTCTCTTATTATCGTCTTTAATTTTTTAAATTTAGGGCTTTTAAGACTTCCTGCTTTTACATTTGTAGATCTAAAGAAATCCTTCAACTTTAGAAAAGGCATTTCTAAATATTTATAAGATAAGTGCGCAACAAATAAAGTACAAAGTATCACCAAACAATTAATACCAATCACGGATAGTACAGGAAAAGTGTGCAGCGAATCTTTGAAGGGCTTTAATAAAAAAAGTACCGCATACACCACTATCATGTGATACATATAGATACCATAGGAAATTTTACCAAAGTAATTGAATGTGGCATTTTTTATTACAAATAAAGGTTTAGGATTATAGCTAATATTTAAAATAAACAATCCAAACAGCAGCATACTTATCAAATGAAAAATGCCTTCTGAGACGTTCGGCTTTATAATATTGGTAAAAAAGTAAAGTAGGACAGTCAGTGTCAATATTATCTGAAGTGGCTTACTAAATAACAGTACCTGTGCTTTTTTTAAGTGGTTTAACACAGCCAAAAGACCGCCAAAAGAAAAATAAAAAAACAAACTATAATAGTCTCTAAAAATAGAAATGGGACTATAAAAGTAGATCAGAAAAAAACCAATTGAAAAAATTCCCAAAAATGATACAATACGTTTATGCGCTAAGTATAAAATTATGGGTGCAATAAACAAATAGAATTGCTCTTCTACGCCAATTGACCACAGGATGGTTAATATACTTCCAGAATCATAAGTTACATAAAAAACGTTGGGTAAGAAAAAGATGCATAATAAGAGACCTTCCGAAAGCTCATAATTCGCATCATAAGGAATCTTTAAAAAAGGGAAAACGATATGATATAGCGTCAAACCCGTAAATAAGACTAGATAATAAACTGGGTAAATCCTTAATATCCGCCTCATGTAGAACGCTCTAAGTGCAATTGTCCCTGTTTTCTCCTTTTCTATAAATAAAGACTGGATTATTAAAAACCCACTCAAGGTGAAGAATACCAATACAGCCTCTGTACCTTTTTGCAAAAATGCCAGATGCTCTATATATGGTAGACCTAATGTCTTGGATAAGGCAGGTATATGAAATAATACCACCAATGAGGCTAAAATAAATCTTAATGGATCAAGGTTGTGTAGTTTTTTAGACATTTCGTGTATATTCAGTTATATATATATAACACGAGTGGGAATAGTTGATTAAATAAATAATTAGATAGATAGATAGATAGATAGAGGGGAGATTATTAGATGGGTGTGAAGACTGCAAATATAATAGGAATTGAAGCAAAAAGCAACTGTACCTCTCAAATTAAAAATTGACAAATACTTCTTATTTATCGGCATAAAAGTTGAATCTATTAAATATTAGACTTGTCCTACTTTAAAAATACCTATATGAAATAGCTATTTTTTTGCTAGTTTTCTTTAAAAAATCACTGAATAATCCTTTTATTGAGTTATTTTTTAGAGGAAAATAGCAGAAAAAGAGCATTTCAGATAGGTGTTTGTTAAAGGAGGACAAGTCTATTATACTGAATCAACCACTCGTCAATATTTATACATGTATTATTGGTTGGTCTTTTTTCGTCGTTACTTAAAAGCAAACCTAGTTTGAAAAAAATTTTACTCCTCTCATTTCTTTTTTTTAGCTTCCAATTATTAGGACAAAGCTTTGATATTGATCAAGTGGTCATTCCGGAAGGACAGCCACCTCGAAACTTTGAAGATTGTATTGTACAGCTTGCTTGGAAGAATAGCCCAGGTAACACTGTTATGCAGCATCGTAGTAATATTGCTGCCAAAGAAGTAGAAAAAACCAAGCGAGAATGGTTGGAAGACATCATGCTAACGGTTAATCTCAATGAAAGTCATTTTGGGCGTAATGATAGCCTTGATAATAATATATTTTTTCCACGTTATAATTTAGGAGCCACCTTTAATCTTGGTAAAATTTTAAATAGAAAACATGCGATTGGTATTTCTGAGGAAGAACAGATTATTGCAGACCTTGAAGCAGATCAACAAAAACTAGAAGTACGAGCAGAAGTACTTCGGCGATATGAGAATTATCTACTAATGGAGGATTTAGAGAAAATACAAACGAAAGCGGAACAGGAGGCGGAAGAAATGTATTTATTAGCCACGGAAAAATTTAAATCCGATAGGATTGATTTCAAAGATTATAATGACGCAACCGAACGTTACCATAATTCTAAAGCAGAACGACTAAGAGCTACCTCTGAAGTTAAACAAGCGATTTTTGCCTTAGAGGAACTCATTGGAGTTCCTTGGGATAAAGTCTTGCCTAAAAGGGAAATTATGGAGAAGCGAAATAAACTTCGAGAATAGATCGTATACAGATTTGTGAGTTGTTCGCACAATTCATCTTTTTTTTCTAATTTTTGGCATCAGCTAAATAGTAAATTGGATAGATTTTTTTAGAGGGAGTGAATTTTATTTTTTTTCATATAAGTATTTTTAAAGAAAGACAAGTCTATTATTATCTTAAGAATTAACTGCTTCCTTCTACTTTAAAAGTAGCGTTAAATTACCGATTTTCATAAAGTATTATTGAAGTCTTTTGTATCTTGCCTATTGAGTAGCTGTTGTTTTTGTCAAAATGCCCCACGACAGCCCACTCTCAACACCAAACCTACGGACCACACATAAAGTATCTAAAGAAAATGAGATTACTATTACTACAAATAATGCTGATAGGTAATATTTTATATGCTTCGTCACAAGTAAATGCTGTCAATCAATTAGAGATTAAAGAAGATTTAAACAAAATCGTTAATGATATCTCCCGACAGTACATTTACCTAGAAGAGAAAAATATTGATTTAAATTGCATTCGGGAATATTACGAAAAAGAAATTCCTACTATTAAGACAGCAGAAGAAAAAGTGCTTTTCTTTGAATATCTACTAGATGAATTTTATGATAGTCATTTAATTTTAAACACTAATACAAATTCATCATTTAGACTATTTTCCCCAGTTTATGCATCTATAGAAAATAAGAAAACAGTCATTTCTAATGTTTGGAGTACACAAATAGAACAACTCGAACATAACATAATTGGAGCAGAAATACTAAAAATAAATGGCATTAATCTTAACAAAGCAATTGACCAATTCCCAACACATTGTAATAATAAGGAAGATTTAAATATAAAAGAATGGATTGTAAATAAACTGTTAGCTGGTCGTTATAACCAACCAAGAGTGTTAAGACTAAAACTAAGGACAAAAGAAACTATCGAATTTGATCTAGATAAAACAAAAATAAAACAATCTTCCAATCTATTAAATACCGAAATAAAAAATGAAATTGGAATTATTCGACTAAATAATTCTCTAGGTAATAACGACCTAATTAAAGAATTTGATATTGCAATCGACAAGTTGATGCAAACAAAAGGCCTGATACTCGATTTAAGAAATACTGTTGATGGAGGAAATTCTTATGTAGCAAGAGGCATCATGGGCCGTTTTATCACAAGCCCTAAACCTTATCAAAAGCATATAATTTTTGAACAATACGGTGATGGTCCTAAGATAGAGAGAAGTTGGACGGAATATGTAAGTCCTAGAGCAGCAATTTATTCAAAACCAGTAGTCATACTCGTAGGTCGTTGGACAGGCAGTATGGGAGAAGGCTTGGCAATTGGTTTTGAGGGAATGGAAAGAGGACATATTGTAGGTTCAGAAATGGAAAGGTTAGCAGGTGGAATGAATGGATTTTCATTTAAACATCAAGGCTTTGGCTTTCGACTCTCAACAGAAAAAATTTTTCATGTCAATGGAATACCAAGAGAAAAATATATTCCAACTTTTTATGTAAAGCAAACAAGCATCGAAAAAGATGAAACGCTTGAAAAAGGAATCCAGTTAATTAATAAGTTGATAAAATAAAAACTGTGGATTATTTTCTAAAATCAAACCCTAGTCCACCTAAAAATTAGCATATAAAACAATCTATACTATATAAAACATGATTATACTTAACAGACTGATTCTTCTCTTTATAATTTTAACGCTAGTTGTTGCTTGTTCAACTCCGCAGAAATTATTGGTCAATTATTCCAATTCAAAATTAGTTGATTATTCCAATTCAGAAATTGAATATATGGGTAGAATAGATTCCTCAAAAGTGAAGGGCGTAGACCTTGCTTGGTCAGGAACTACTATAAAAATTAATTTTGAAGGACAGGCTATATCGGCATTATTGGCCGATAACAAAGGAGATAATTATTACAATGTTAGCATTGACAAGGATAGCTTTTTTATTTTAAGACCAGATACAACTAAACGCTATCATCAACTTGCTTCGAACCTACCAAAAGGAAAACATACAGTCGAAATTTTCAAGCGAACAGAATGGGATAGAGGAAAAACTACTTTTTATGGATTTCAAATTGAAGGTGCTGCGAAGCTATTACCAAAATCACTACCCAATAAAAGAAAAATAGAGTTTTATGGAAATTCTATAACTGCCGGCTATGCCATTGAGGATACCTCTGGAAAAGATTCACCGGATAGTACCTACACCAATAACTATTTAAGTTATGCGGCGATTACTGCCAGACATTTTAATTCCGACTATCAGTGCATCTGTAGAAGTGGTATTGGTGTAACCGTTAGTTGGTTTCCGCTGATAATGCCAGAAATGTATGATAGACTAGACCCTACCAACCCAAATAGTAAATGGGATTTTTCTTCCTATAGCCCAGATATAGTCGTAATTAATCTATTTCAAAATGATTCTTGGATTACAAATATGCCCAATTCTAAAGAGTATAAAAGGAGATTTGGCACTGAAGCACCAGATGAAGCGTTTATTATAAACGCCTATCAACAATTTGTAGGCAATATTAGAAAACATTACCCAGAAGCGAACATAATATGTTCTCTTGGAGGTATGGATGCTGCAAAAGAAGGTTCCAAATGGATAGATTATATTAAAATAGCAGTAGCCAATCAAAAGGACAAAAAAATACATGCCCATTTTATGCCTTATATAGAAGCTTCTACCCATCCTTCCATTAAGGATCAAGAAGTAATGGCGAAAAGCTTAATTGAATTTATTGAGAAAAATATCAACTGGTAATTACTAATGACTCAGAAAAAATATGGCTAAAACTTTCAACAAACAGGGTTAGAAACACCTATCTAAAATGCTCTTTTTCTACTACTTTCCTCTAAAAAATAATTCAATAAAAGGATTATTCAGTGATTTTTTAAAGAAAACTAGTAAAAAAACAGCTATTTCATATAAGTATTTTTAAAGAAGGACAAGTCTAATTATAAAAGAAATAATTTTTAGTTTTTGAATTTAATTTCAGCGAAACGTAAGAAAAACAATTATAAAAAACATCCCTTTACTAAAAGTCTTTTAATTTTCCATAATTTTGACTTCAAATTTGGAGCGGTAAGGTTTCAATGAGAAAAGGAGTCATACGAATAAGTTTTATAACTGTTTGTATTTAAAACGACTGCTCTATTTATTCATTTTCTCCTTTAGGTAATGATGAAAAAATATTTGGTTGTTTTTGAAATGGGCTTTTTTCTAATGGGTTGAAAACATATCAGAAAAAAAGTCAATTTAAAAACAAACAGACCAAATATTTTTTAATCAATACTAAAGCACTTATTCTTTCGTCCTTACTGAGCAGATTTCTAATATTCATCCGTATTTCGCTCTTTTCAGTAGAAAAAATTGCTAAAAACCGCAAAAGATTACGCACTTTTGTAAATATTAAGTAGAGTTATTTATTTGTTTACAGTGTTTATTTGTTTAACATACCATAAACAACTCTACTTAGCACTTGTTAGTTGATTGATTAGGAAACGGAACATCAATTAACTAATCAACCAATAATCAATCAACTAATCCACTAAATCCAAAATAATGGCACGAAAACCTAGAATGACAGTATTTTCTAAATTTATGTTATTGATGTTAGTTGTAGGCCCTTTATCTTATATGGCTGCCTCCTACTACAACGGGGAAGATGGTATCCAAAATATTAAAAATTTGGTCAGTAAAGGAAAGGAAAAGGTAACAACACCTGTGACAACACCGCCACCATCAACGCCAGTCGAGGTGACTAAAAAGGAAGAAAAAATGGATGGGTACGAAATTCAAAAATTGAAGCGTCAATTGGAAGATTTAGACGCAGAGAATAGACAGTTAAAACGGAAAGTTCGAGATTTGGAGCAAGAGTTACAAAAGTCAAAGTCCAAAGGATAATATATCAATCGGAATATTCAAAAGCGGATTTTAAATTGTTTATTTTTGTAGTTCTATACATGAGATAAACTACAAAATGAATAAACGCTATAACCGACGGTCCATCCGCCTAAAAGGATATGACTATTCCCAAGCGGGATTGTATTTTGTTACGATTTGTTGTAAAAACAAAGAACATTTTTTCGGATACATCAG
>ENA-ORXT01004551-ORXT01004551.1-marine-metagenome-genome-assembly--contig:-NODE-4551-length-14241-cov-29.667890_pt1 | contig 14241 bp, 12 predicted proteins | sample MGYA00237868_ERZ511482 | MGnify/ENA metagenome assembly ERZ511482 | reverse complement strand
TTATGCTGATAAATAGCGAATTATGCTTTCGTCAGCCTAATTACCTAATTTCCCAGTTACCTAATGTCCAAAGTCTAGATGTTCACATGGCTTCATTTTTTAATTTTATAGAAAAAAATTATTAATGAAAAACGGTCTATTAATCATCATTTCTTTATTCTCATTTCAAACAATATTCGGGCAAATAGCTTTTCAGGAAATCACCGAACAAGCCGGTATCGCCAATTCTGACAATAAAAATCATGGGATTGCTTTTGCCGATTTTGACAATGACGGCGATCAGGATATTTATGCTTTTACTCGCCTCAATCAAAATAAATTATACGAAAATCTTGGCAACGGCACCTTCAATGATGTGGCTCTTCCGACAGGCGTGAATCATAACGGTAGTACGCGCGCTGCCGTTTGGGGAGATATTAATAATGATGGTTGGTTAGATTTATTCATTGGTTCGTATCAGGCGCCCGATAGATTATACCTCAATAACGGCGCAGTGAACAATGGCAATGTTACATTTACAGACATTACTTTCGATGCCGGAATTTTTAATTCGGAAGAAACTGTATCCGTACATATGGCAGATGTGGATGCCGACGGATTACTTGATATTTATGTGGCAAATAATCTCGCAGAAAATCATTTGTACAAAAATAACGGCAACCTCACCTTTACAGACATCACAAATTCATCGGGTACCAATGATGCTTCCCATTCAATGGCTTGTGCCTTTTTTGACTATGACAATGACGGCGACCAAGACTTGTATCTCGTACACGATTTTGAAGTAGCAAATATACTATATCAAAATGACGGGCAAGGCAATTTTACCAATGTCGCGCAAGCTGCAGGAGTGGACTACGCCGGGCATGGCATGGGCGTTGATGTAGCCGATATTAACCACGATGGTTGGTTAGATTTTTACCTCACAGATTTGGATGAAAACGTCCTGTTTTTGAATGACGGGCAAGGTGGTTTTACAGACATTTCGGAGAGTGCCGGAACAGGTGATACAGGTATGGGTTGGGGAACAATGTTTTTGGATGTAGATAATGACGGTTGGCAGGATATTTATGTGGTAAATGATTCAAAATACAGTCCCGAATCGAATGTACTGTATCGAAACAACGGTGATTTGACCTTTCAAAAAGTCATGCAAAACACCCCACTTGCAAGTGAAGAAGGCGGTATAGGCGGAGCTTGCGGAGATATTGATAACGATGGTTTTGTAGATATTGTACTTGCAAATACTTTCGGTAATTCCGGCAATCAATTATTTAAAAATTTACCAAATCAAAACAATTGGATTAGCTTCAAATTAAAAGGCACACAAAGCAACCGCGCAGCTATCGGTTCACGTATTCTGATAGAATATGGCAACGGTAACACTCAAAGTGACCTTATCATGGCAGGAACGGGTTTTGCAGGAGCAAATTCGCTGAATATACATTTCGGATTAGCACAATACCAACAAGTAACTAAAGCAACAATTTACTGGGCAAGCGGGCAGGTAGAGGAATTTTTTGACCTCGCGACCAATCAAATTTATGACATTCAAGAAGTGAATGAGCCTGTGATTAATGCCGTTGTTTTGAAAGATTCTATCGTGGAAAAATATGGCAAATTTGAAGCCGCGCTCGACCTTGAAGCTACTTACGATAATGCCTACGATTTTGACCAAATTAAGGTTTCGGCAGTCTTCACTTCACCCTCTGGCACACAAAAAACGGTGGATGGTTTTTTTATGCAAGATTATAATCTGAATACTACAAGCGGTGGTTTGACTTCGGTAGGTGACGGCGGTTTTCGAGTACGGTTTTCACCGGATGAAACGGGCGAATGGTCTTTTCAAGTAAGTGTGACGGATAATGAAGGTACCTCAAATTTTGACACACAAACATTTGAATGTACACAAACTACGAACCCGGAAAATAATGGTTTTGTACGAACAGGCAATACAAATTATTTAGAATTTGACAATGGCGAACAGCTCATTTTGATTGGTGAAAATATGGCTTGGCAAAACTCCAATGCATACACCAATTATCGAAATTGGATCAATAAATTGGATGAAAACGGGGGCAATTTCATCCGAGTTTGGCACGCACACTGGGGCTTGGGCATTGAGTGGAAAGATGGCTCACAGGGCTTTGAAGGCTTGCGACGGTACAAGGAGACGAACCTATTTTATCAGGATTGGTTGTACGATTTTTGTGCTGAAAAAGGCGTATATATCATGCCGACATTGCAACATCATGGGCAGGTATCAAGCAATGTCAATCCAAATTGGAATGACAGCCCGTACAATATTGTCAATGGCGGAACATGTCAAAATACATGGGATTTTTTCACTGATTCGACAGCTCGCGCACATACCCGCAACCGTTTGCGCTATGTGGTTGCGCGATATGGGTATTCGCGAGCGGTGCAGTCCTGGGAGTTATTCAATGAAGTAAATTGGACCGATGATTTTCATACGCACATTCAAAAAGTACGCGATTGGCACGCCGAAATGGGTGCGTATTTGAAGGAAATTGACCCGTATCAACACTTGGTCACGACGAGCTATGCCGAGTCTGACCAAGACCCCGAAGTCTGGAACAATCCCGATTTCGACTTCACGCAGACACATTTTTATATCAATAGTCCCAACCTCGAACGTGTCCTTGTAGGTGGTGTTCGTCAGTATCTTACAGATTTTGGAAAACCTACTTTGGTCGGTGAATTTGGCTTAGGCGGCAGTGCCAGCCTTGCCAATGCTGACCCTGACGGCATTCACGTTCACAATGCGCTTTGGGGGTCACTTTTTGGTGGCGGCATGGGTACAGGTCTGACTTGGTGGTGGGATAACTACATTCATCCGCGCGACCTCTATTATCACTTCGCACCAGTGCGAACAGTAACAGATGATATAGCGTTTGTAGAAGCGGATATGCAGCCTGCCACTTCGTATGTGACGGGTGCGCCCGGAGATTTGTTGTTGACTCCGGCATTAGGTTGGGGTATAATTGGTGATAGTCAAATTACAGTAAATGATAGCGGCGGAACTGACCCTGAAAATCCGGGCTTAAGTTCATTCCTCTATGGCTCGGAATGGAATACGGAGTATAGAAGTCCGCCAAATTTTTCAGTGAATTATCTTGCCGAAGGTGAATTTTCCGTCACTACGGGTGACAGCAAGGGGCAATCGCCCAGAATTTCCATTTACGTGAATGGCAGTTTGATTCTTGATGAAGAAGGTTTGAAAAACACGACTTACACGGTACTCGTACCGCCCGGACAAAACCTAATTAAAGTAGATAATTTGGGGGCAGATTGGATGAGCATTCAGTCATATCAATTTGATGGTTTGGGGTCAAAGGTAGACTCTTACGTGCTGACGGCTGCCGATAATAAAACGGCTGCCGGTTGGGTATTTAATCGCGACTACAACTATGTAAACGTTGTAGCAAATGAAATTCCAGAAAAAGTAACGGGCAGTCAGTTGGTCGTAGAAGGCTACGAAGATGGCGATTATTACGTAAAATGGTACGACTGCCTGACCGGGGAAATTATATGGGCATTTCCCGTCTCGGCTACCGATAATACGCTCTATTTGCCAATTCCCGGCTTGCAGTGGGATATGGCATTTCGGGTAGATAGCGAAGAATTAATGGTTGATGCAGCGGAAGTCGTGCTGTTAGATGACTTTAAAATTTTTCCGAATCCAGCGCAGGCAGGTGGCGAAATTCGTATCGAAAAAGGCAGTAAATTGCTGGGCGATTCGAGCGTTTCACTCTTAGATTCTGCAGGGCGTTTGATACATCAATCCACCTCAAATCAAGGGCGTTTTCAATTGCCGGCGCAGCTTGAGAGTGGCTTGTATTGGGTGAGTGTACAGGAGAATAATGTGATAGGAGCGAAAGCAATTTTTGTGCAGAATAAACCGTAAATAGTTGAATCTATTAAAATCGGTGATAACTCAAAAACATAAAATAAAATTTAAATTTTGAACTTGGGTTAAAACTCGTCTGCCACTTGTAAAATGTCAGCCGTGTTTTCGCCCAAATTCGGAGTAGATTCTCCATTCTAAGTACACTGTTTTATAAATTTATTTACATTTTTTGACGTTTATTTTGAAATGAATCGAATCAAAAATGACGCGAATACTCACTGTATTTAAGGATTTTTTGGTGAAGAGTCATTTTAAAAGAAATACTCAAAAAAGTAAATAAATTTGTGAAACAGTGTGCTAAGTGAAAGAAATTAAATAAGTTGTTCCATTATGGTAAAACAGTATAAGAGAATTGAGGTAAATCTGGATGTCTTAAAATCTTGTCTTCATTGATGTCATTTTTATCAGAGCGTTGTTTGAGTGGGTATTTTTTTCTGACAATTCTGACTTTTACAGACAGCCCTTTTGAGTGAGAAGTTTTAGACATTAAAGATTCAACCTGTTCCAAATCAGTTAGAATCGTATTGTTGATAGTTCTTTGTACATGGGAAAATAACTTTCGTTCAATCGGATTATATTTAGAACAATAAGGCGGATAATGAGCGACAATAATTCTTATTCCTAATTCTGTTGCTAAACCTTGCAATAGGACTTTGAATAGATGGTGTCTATAGCCGTTTGCTCCGCCGCAATCGCACAAAAGCAACAAATGAGTTGCATCAGGGTAATTGTTTTTGCCGAATTCATTCCACCACCAGCGCAGATTGTCAATGATAAAGGCAGCGGTTTCGTGAGAGTTGCCGATTGTGATATATCCTTTGTTTAGCTTACAGTCAAATATTCCATGTGGAATAGCTTTGCCAGTAGCTAAATGAGCGTAATCCGAGGAAAATACTTTTGGTATTCCTTCAGGGTGAGCCATAACAGCTTTGTTACGAGTTAAGAGTCCCAACGGCTCTTTTTTCTTAGTGTCAATGCTCAAAACAGGATTGTTAATCATGCTTGCGAACAAGGATTTTAAGAAATTAACAATATTGAATTGTTCTTCACGATGTTTACTCAGACCTGTAGCCAAGCTCTTTAAAGGCTTGCGTCTAACGTATCCGTCGGCTTTTAAAATTCGCTTGATACAGTTGTGTGATACTAATATTTGGTGCTTTTCTTTGAGGTAAAGAGCTATATCTTTGGGGCGTAATGCTGTCCATTTTACTGCTGGGTCGGTAGGGCTTCCAGCAGTATACTGGGATACATAATTAAGTACTTGTGCAGTGAGAAGTTTTATTTCTTCTTCTTTTTTTTTCTACCTGCACCGGGTTCTCTATGATAACTATAATCAGGAGCAAAATCATCCGTATTCATTTCTTTAACCCCTTTTTGTATGGTTGTACGAGAACAATCGAATACACGAGAAAGATAACGCTGACTCCCTTCACCTAAGGATAAATATTCTTGTCCTAAAAAGTGTCTGCGCTCTTTTTCTCCCAAGCTATAATAAAACTTCTGTTTTAGTAACAGCAGTTTCTCGGTATAAAAATCTTTGAATAAACGTGCCATAAATCTATTAGTTTTTGAACCCCAATATAAAAATTATGGCACATTTAATTTAATTTGTTTTACTCAGTACAGCGTCCAGAAAGTTTCTTTGCATTTTTGGACGTTTATTTTAGAATGAATCGACCCAAAAATGACGCGAATACGCTCTGTATTTAAGGAAAATTTGGTGAAATATAAAGGAAAAAGAACAAGTCGAGAATATACATTTATTTTGTTCAAGGGCAAACGCACGAAAATATTTTGCTCCTATGGAGCAATGATAGTAAGTTCTTTATCCAAGTGTTACCAATATTTTACCTCTAACGAGGCATCAAATACGTTCAAAATGTTCCATTAGGAACAAAATATCGGTAGAAAAGCATCAAAAATGCGTTTCGAGTGCCTTTAGGTACTCAATATTTCGAGCAATAAATTTTCATGCGTTTGCCCTTATTTTGTTCCTGTTCCTTAGAAACACGAAAATATATTACACCATCAACAAAATACCCAAAAGCCTGTTGAATTTTATGTAATTTCGCAGCTCAATTTACTCACTCACTCACTCACTCATTCAAAATGAAGGTTTACCATTTAGCAACCTGCAACACCTGCCAACGCATCATAAAAGAGTTGGGATTAGAAGGAAAAGCCACGCTTCAAAACATCAAAGAAGAAAAAATAACGGAAGCACAACTGGACGAAATGCACCGCTTGGCAGGTTCGTACGAAGCCCTCTTTAGCCGTCGTGCCATGAAGTACCGTTCGATGGGACTCAACGACATGCAGCTCACCGAAGCCGACTACCGAAAATACATTTTAGAAGAATATACATTTCTCAAACGCCCTGTAATAGTCGCTGATAACCAGATATTTGTGGGAAATTCTAAAAAAGTTGTAGCGAGCGCAAAAGCCATTTTATGACATCGAAAATTATAACAAAAGAAGCCATTTCAGAATGGTTTATGGGCTTACAAGACCGTATATGTGCGGGCTTGGAGTCGGAAGATGATAAGGGCAAATTCCGTGAAGACCTCTGGCAGCGTGCCGAAGGTGGCGGCGGACGAACACGCATCATACAAGGCAGACACATCGAAAAAGGCGGCGTCAATTACTCTGCCGTACACGGTCCGATGCCCCAAAAAATCGCGGCAGCACTCAAGCTGCCCGAAGCCAATTTTTACGCAACGGGCGTCTCCATCGTCCTGCACCCCATCAATCCGCATGTACCGATCATTCACATGAATGTCCGTTATTTTGAAATGGATAACGGGACTTGGTGGTTTGGTGGCGGGATAGACCTCACGCCGCATTACATCGTGCAGGAGGATGCACAGTTCTTTCACCAACAATTGAAAAATACTTGCGATAAACACGACCCATCATATTACCCAAAATTCAAACAATGGGCAGACGATTATTTTTATATCAAACACCGTAAGGAAACACGCGGTGTAGGCGGCATTTTCTTTGATAGATTGAATCGCGTAGAGGGCAGTTTTGAGCAAGCGGATAGGTTGGCTTTTACGCAGGCTATCGGCGAAACCTTCTTACCAACTTACACACATTTACTCCGTAAAAATAAAGATAAATCATACACAGACAGTGAGTTAGAGTGGCAACGTGTGCGACGCGGACGCTATGTAGAGTTCAACCTCGTTTGGGATAAAGGCACACGTTTTGGTTTGGATACTGATGGGCGTATTGAGTCTATTTTGATGAGTATGCCGCCACAAGCCAATTGGCTCTACAATCACCAACCCGAAGCCGGAAGCCCCGAAGATATGACACAACAATTGTTGAAAAAAAATATAAACTGGATTGAAAAACGATAACTTTTGCTTATATTTGTGTATCATCCATTCGAGTCTATTCTTTCCACGTATTTATTCAGTTTGAAGCAACGTAACATGAAGCGCACTTTCACGCTATTCGGATTCCTATGTCTTATCCTTATCCAATGTAAAACCTCAGAATCGACAGTTGAGTTCTACCCACCCAACGACTTTTATTTACTGGATAGCGTAGCGGCTGCCCTTGCCATCTCCGAAGATAATATGGAAGGTTTCTTTGAGAAAGTTCGCACGCTTGACATGGAAATTCAAATGGGAAGAACGCTTTCCGGCACACGAGAAGAAAGCACGCAGACGTACAAAAATTTTCTCCAAAAAGATGTAGCCAATTTTACAGAAAAAGAAGCAGAGTACGTTCGGAAAACAGTCAGTAAAGCCCGTCAATTATGCAACAAAATTTCGCCTGATATTTTCCCAAAACCGCTAAATCTTATCAAAACAAAAGCCAATCATTACGGAGAATCCATTTACTACACGCGCGAAAACAGCATCATCATTCCCCACGATGTGCTAAGTGATAATCGGAACGAAGATGCTTTTCTCGAAGTCATGTTGCACGAAATATTCCACATCTATTCGCGCCTTCATCCCGACAAACGCAAGCAATTATATAAGTTGATAGGTTTTAGAAAAACGGAAAATATTCAACTGCCGCCGGAGCTTGACCGCCGCATGTTGCTCAACCCCGATGGCATTGATATTGAGCAGCTTATCGATGTTTCTTTTGCAGGAATCAACTCAAAATTAATACCTTTACTATATTCCAAAACATCCCAATCTGTTTCGGATAGTGTCGGGTTTTTTACCTATTTAGAATTTGAATTATTTGAAGTCAAAAAAGAAGGAGAGGTATGGATGGTACAAGTGAAAGACGATTATAAAAGCACTACACCCGAGTATTTTCAGGCGGATTTTCAACGTCAAATCGGACAAAATACAGGTTACATCTGGCATCCCGATGAAATTCTTGCCGACAACTTTGCTTTTCTTGCCCTCATCAGAGGCGATTTGCTGAAAATGAAGAATTTTGAATCCGAAGGACGTGAATTGTTGCGGCGTATTGAAACTGTTTTGAAGCAATAAACGTTTGTTTGATAAGAAATTATCCTGTATTTTTACGAAAACTTAATCATGATTCATTCCATTCGCATACAAAATTTCAAGAGCCTGCGCGACGTGACCCTACGTTTGCAGGATGTCAGCCTGTTGATTGGTCCCAATAATTCGGGGAAAAGTAATGTGTTGAAGGCTTTGGCGTTTTTGGGGCGTTATTTGAATGGGCATTATCCTGATAATGAGGAGCTTAAACGCTTGTCGTTTCAGCATAAGATTGAGGAGGATGGGTTTCCTTTGCAGTTTACAATAAGTTATCAATCAAAGAAAGAATTTCATTATTATGACTTAAAAATTTATTACGATGATTCTGATAAGAATGAGGGTAAATATGAAGAAATTTTTGGCGCAAATAGTCTTGAAGTTCCTTTAAATCAGATAGATGTAATTGATAAGTTTAAACATTATGTAACCTTTAAATTTGAAGGTTTTGATGTGCACAGAAATCATATCATCCCTAACAATACTCGTGACATTAAGAATAGTGAAGCATTTAAAAAATCAGCTTTTCCACGAGAGAAACTTAATAATCTTAAAAATATTCGACTTTATAACATCAAACTCTCGGCTTTTACAGGAAAAACCAATGGTGAAATAAATCAGATTAAAAGTGATGCCTCTAATTTAATGTCCTATTTAGATTATCTCAATAATAACCATCCACACAAATTAGATAAAATTGCAGAGGAACTGAATCGGTGTATCAGTGATTTCAAATTAGTTCGTACTCCAATTATCGACCCTGATAAAAAAGACGGTATTCGCCAAGTAAAATTATTCGACAAAAATGGTATCGGCTTTTGGGCAGATGAAGTTTCCGAAGGAACGCTGTATTTCTTAGCCTTATTATGCATCATTTTCCAACCCAATCCACCAAGCATTTTGATGTTGGAAGAACCGGAAAAAGGCATCCACCCACGTCGCATACATGAGGTGATGGAGTATATTTTTGAATTGGCGGAAGAGCAAGGTGTGCAGATTATTTTGACTTCGCATAGCTCAGAAGTTGTACATAAATTCAAAGATTTAGAAGAACATATTTTTATCGTAGATAAACCTGATAATGAGACGACTATAAAGAACTTACAAGCGGATGTAATCGACGATTTAGACCAAAAATCTAAGGACAATAATTCACCTAAAATCAATTATAGAAAAGCCCTCGGCGAGTATTGGAAGATGGGACTTTTCGGAGGCGTACCAGCATGAAAACAATCACTTACGGCATATTTGCGGAAGACGCAGCCAACAGAATTTTTATGAGAAATACGATTCCGCAACTCGTCGAATATTTCGACAAAAGCAGCGACATTGCATTTCAGCATGAAGATAAATTTACTGAATTTGTTCGTCCCAATAATGGCTTGGATACAAGAGAACGCTTCATCGGTGCGGCAGATGTTGGTTTTGACAATTTTGGCTTAGACGTATGTTTTGTCGGTGCGGATTGTGACGATGATATATTTGAAAATGTATTTTCAGAAATGCAGAAGAATTGCATCAAAGAAAATGTACAAGACAGAATTTTGATTTACATCCCCGTACAAGCCATTGAATACTGGCTTTGGTACATCAAAGTAAAAGCCGAAGATGCGGCACTCCAAAAAACGCCACCCATCAAGACCGAAAACAGAAAAGACATGAAAAAGAAGGTCTATAACCGTATAAAACCAACAAACACTAAGTCAAACCCCATAGTCGAATCCCTCTCCAACTCCTTCGACATCAATTGGCTACGCCAATGTTCCGACAGCTTCGACGCCTTCGCAAAAGAATTTGAAAACTACATCAAAAAATTATAAAAACCCCCATTTGAACTTGCACTTGATTCTTGAACTTGAACTTAGAAAAATGCTCAAATACCTACGCGACCCGATTCTCCGCCAATACACCGACCTTGCAAAATTCCTTCAATTGCCCATCCTGTTTGCTAATACGGAGTGGCTGCAAGCCCCTTCTGTCGAAGGGCAGTATCGCACGCGACACGTCCGTGTATTTTCTTTTTATGTTAGCAAACTCGTTGGCTCGCGCGAACATCGGCGTATGAAAACTTACGCCTACACCAGCGTATTCGTGCAATTCGACAACTTCTACAAATACCAACTCTCCGTAGCACCCGGCAAGCCCGGACACAAGATATTTCGCAAACTCAAAAACCTCTTTTTCGAAGACGATACCGATGCAGGAGAGCGCCTACTATTCGACAATTACACCCTTGCTACCAACGATAACTACTTCGCAGACAGTATCTTAGAAAACGGTTTTCAAGACTTGCTCCTCACGCACATCAAGAGCTTACGCGGCATGTTGCGCATCGAAAACAACATCATCGTATATACCGAAAGAGCCATGATAGACCGCGACGACACCCGCGAACGATTCGAGGAAATGACCGACCTCGCCGTAGAACTCGCCGAAATCATCGAAGGTTTCGCAGAAAGATATCGGGCATCGTAACCCAGACACTCCTGTCTGATTATGCCTACGAGTGCCGTCTGACGAATCCCTATTTGTCAAAAGCGAATATGTTATGAGAAAAACGACAAGGCTTCGTAAAAACCTTCATCCGACGACTACACTACACAAAAGATGAAAGAAAACAACACACAAAAATCCGAAAAATTACAAGCCCGCGAAGAGCAAAAGGCAGCCTTCATGGAGCGAATGCAGCACATGAAGCCACGCCCGACACCCTATTTTCCATTCGCCAACATACCCGATACCGAGCGATTGACCTTTGAAATGGTCAATGAAAGCAATTACACGCAGATATACGATCTGTTTCGTGAAGACCCAAGCCCATTTATCATTGACGAATATAAAGATTGGGATAAACTCGAAGAATACATTGACCATCAACTGTACTGGAGTAGAAATGCCACCAAACGAGCAGGATGCGATTGGCTCATCAAATTAAAATCCACCAAAGAAACGATAGGCATCATAAATCTCTACGAATTGATGCGAGAAACCTTCAACGACCACCACAAAAGAGGCTTCATCGGCTACAACATCGGACAAGCATACCGACGAAAATATTATGCCACCGAAGCCGTCAATCAATTGATACAATACGCTCATAATCAACACGATTTGAATAAATTAGTCGCCAATACACACAAAGAAAACGCCCCCTCAAAAGCCTTTTTATTGAAGTTAGGGTTTGTTGAACGAACGGATGATTATTATTACTCGGATGTTTGTGATTATTCTGTGCATATTTAATGGAGTTTTGTCGTATATTTGGAGGGGTGATGTTTAACTTTGAAGGAACGGGCTTTTCGTTGAGTAAAATAACAATTAAAAAATGAAAGAAAATCAATTTTTTGAAAAACAAACAATTTCATCTAGGGTAAAGGCTGGTATTATCTCTGAATATTTTCCAAGCTATTGCAAAATAATAGTGAGAAAACATCTCCCCAAAGAAATCAGATATATCGACTTATTTGCAGGGCCGGGTATTTATGAGGACGGAAATCCCTCAACTCCAATTTTAATTGGAAGACACTGCAAAAATGATGATTTTCTGCGCCAAAGCGTAAAAATGATATTTAACGACAACAAGTATTCGTCTACTTTAGAAGGGAATTTTCTCAAAGAATTTCCTAAAGGTAGCTTTAAGAAAAAACCACATTTTGGGACAAGTACAGTTGGAGAAAACCAAGCTATATCAGAGTTTTTGATTAAGAATACTCACCACGAAAATAGAAATGATTATCCAGCACTACTATTTATCGATCCATTTGGATACAAAGGAATAGAAACAAAAGTGTTAGCACAATTCCTTACAAATTGGGGTAATGAGATTTTTCTTTTTGTAAATACAAAAAGAATTCACCCAGCTTTGGAGAACGATAAATTTGAAGGATTAATGAACGATCTTTTTCCAAGTACACTTCAAAAAATTAGGCAAGACAGAAGATATAAGTCAACTGTAGCCGCAAGACTTAACTTAATTATTGATAGTTTAGGAGATGAGTACAAAAAATTACTTAAAAGCACTGTTTATTATACTGCTTTCAAATTTCAAGAGGAAGATAGTGATGGAACAAGCCATTACATTCTTCATCTAACAAAGGGGGCAAGGGGATTTGATTTGATTAAGACTATATATAATGATTTCGCAAATGTTGGTACAGTATTCGATGGAGTAAATACATACACATTTGATGCGAAAAAATACGGAAGGGAAGTTGTCGAGTTATTTGACATAAGCTCTATAAATGTTCAAAAATTACAAGAAGAAGTTTATTCAAAGTATAGGGGAAAAAGAATTACTGCACACGATTTGTATGAACGCGACCATGTAAACGGATTGTATTGTCGAAAAGATTACACACTTGCTCTCAGAAACCTTGCCGAAGAAGAAAAAATAAAGCCGACATTTACAGACAACAAAAAACACAAAGTATCGGTATTAATTTCGAAAGATTGTATTTTAAATTTTACTTAAATGGCTAATTCATCTATTGAGTGGACAGAAATGACATGGAACCCCACAACAGGATGCACGAAAATATCAGCAGGCTGCAAATTTTGTTATGCTGAGATAATGACCCGTAGGTTAAAAGCAATGGGACAAGAAAAGTATAAACATGGATTTAATGTCGTTAAGACTCACCAAAAAACTTTATCAGTTCCCTATACATGGAAATCTCCTAAAGTAGTGTTTGTCAACTCAATGAGTGATTTGTTTCATAAAGATGTTCCTTTAGAATTTATCAAAGATGTTTTCCATGTTATGAATGATAATCCGCAGCATGTTTTTCAGGTTTTGACAAAACGGGCGGAACGTCTTTTAGAATTGCACCAAAAATTAAAATGGACTCATAATATTTGGATGGGGGTTTCGGTGGAAAACAGCGAATTAACAAATCGTATTGATCTGTTACGAGAGACAGGAGCAAAGGTTAAATTTTTATCACTTGAACCATTAATTGGTCCTTTACCTAATTTAAACTTATCCAAAATTGACTGGGTTATTGTTGGTGGAGAAAGCGGACACCGCCCAAGACCAATGGATTCTGATTGGGTTTTGGATATTCAGAAACAGTGTGAGGATACTAATACACCATTCTTTTTTAAGCAATGGGGAGGAAAGAATAAGAAGGCAGCAGGACGACTACTAAATGGAAAGACTTATGACGAAATGCCCAAAATTGTTGAAGCATAACCCCAACATCCTAAATTCCCGTTAAAACCCCAACAATCCACCCACCCCACCCACATTTTTCCTATTTTTGCAACGTACAGGCGACTTCAGTCGCCATGTCTCTGCCTGAACATGGCGACTAAAATCGCCTGTACGAAAACAACCCATCACCGCCGCTTCGTTTTCCTTTATGCGAATGCTAAAATACCTATTCAAAACCCACAAAAAAAAGACCTTCACGGTCCTATTCCTGTTAATGGTGTGGTACATCTTTTGCTTGCCCACGCACCTCTTTACCGACCAGACCAGCATGGTACTCGAAGATGCCGACGGCAACCTACTCGGCGCACGTATCGCGGCGGATGGACAGTGGCGTTTCCCTTATAATGACGCCGTTCCCGACAAATTTGCGGTAGCGATTACCACCTTTGAGGACAAGCGATTTTTTACGCATCCGGGCATAGACATGTTGGGCATAGCGAAGGCGACCGAGCAGAACATCCGCAACGGACGCATCGTGCGTGGCGGTAGTACGCTCACTATGCAGACGCTACGCATGTCGCGCAAGGGCAAGCCGCGAAATATCCCTCAAAAAATCATCGAAGCCATACTCGCCACTCGCCTCGAACTGCGCGATACCAAGTCCGAAATCCTCGCGCTCT
>ENA-ORXT01004550-ORXT01004550.1-marine-metagenome-genome-assembly--contig:-NODE-4550-length-14242-cov-9.303283_pt1 | contig 14242 bp, 19 predicted proteins | sample MGYA00237868_ERZ511482 | MGnify/ENA metagenome assembly ERZ511482 | reverse complement strand
GACCCCCCTGAAAACTTCCTCTTCGCGACGCCTTGTTGACGCCCTTTTGAGTTGGGGCGTTAGGGGCGCACGACGCCTAAATGACGCCCTGGTGACGCCCTTAACGACGCCCTTAACGACGCCCCGGGCGTTCTGAGCAACCCTAATCCAGAATATATGAAAACTTCGAACAAGTACGTGCGGAAGGATGTACTTTCAAGGCGTGTTGCCAAGAAAAAGCAAAGAGCGGGTTGTGGTCCAAGTTGTGAACGCGGCCCACACAAGACCATGACGAGCAGTGAGCTGGCTAGAGTCAATGTGAGGCCAGGAGCTTCGGCTTTGGTGTCCATCTTGGTATTTCGGTTAGCCTTTCGTCTTGATACTCGTTCTGATATTTGTGGACCCTCCATGAGCGGCCGCGCGCGACGTTTATCAGAACTGTTTACTGTCGGCGATCGGCTGTGAGTTGGCTCACGACTGTTCGGCACTTCTCGAACTTATAACCTGCGTTCTCAGTCCCGACTTTGAGCATTGTGAGGCGCCTGGCGAGTGAAGTTCCTCATGAAGTTGGTTGCCTGCATCCCGCGCATGCTAAATCATTGGACTTGCTTTTATCCGCTTTGGAGCCATCAAACGAAGGTATCATTCAGATAATAGTACGTAAAATCGGGCTTGTTCTTTTTGAACATGAGTACATCCGAGTATATTTATCCATTATATCAGAGTCCCATTTACTCAGGAGAGCCCCTGGAGGAAAGCCGCGTCGAGTTTCCACCGCGCGCCATACAGCGAGCTGGTCATGGCAGTCAGCGGCACGGCCGGCCGGCGCCGGCTGCGCCGCCGCCACTGCCGCCGCCGCCGTCGCTGCAGCCGCCGCAGCCTCCGTTGCTGCGTAGCCGCCGCCTGTCACTGTTGTCGCTGCCGCCTGCCGTGGACAACGGCCCCCTTTCCTCAGCCACCCCGACGTGGGCGGCCGCGCTCGTTGGCGGCCGCCGTGGCCCGCGCCGCCACGACTTAAAAGACCAGCTGCGGCCGCTCGTGCTCGGGGGGTGTCGGTGGAGGAAGTGAAGAGGTGCAGGTGCGCCAGTAGGAAAAGGGCGCGACGCGATTGGAGGTGGTCGAGACTAAATGGGCGGTTGCGGACGGCAAGGAGGCTCGTCGTGGAGGCACGGTCCACAGCATGGCGAGGGACGCGTCACGCCGCCATCCGCGGGTCAGTTCGCAGATGTCACCACCCCTAGGTAAGTCCCAGTGTATGGGCTCCTCTGGGTTTCTAAGCCTCCTATTCGCCGAGCAATTCAATTTTATCATCCCATTGGTCAGTAGAGTTCCATCAGCATTTTCCCGGACATAATGAGATTTGTCCAAACACGTGTCAAAAAGTGGAAGCGTGTCCTGCCTTTGGCCGCTCAGAGGTCAGACTCGCAGTGCATCTTCATCGTGCACAGCAAAATCGGTCGTTGCTCTCCGGACATTCTCTTTCATCTCTTGCATCCCCGCCTCCTAGCACTGTCCTAGAGAGGATTCTTACAGCCTGCACGCCACACATATGTCATGGATCCAATACTACAGCCACCCAAGGCGCTCAGTGCACTTGCAGTGCTGGTTTGTAGTAGCCATCGTTGTTAATCCGTAGCAGGGCCCACAACCACGACCTGATGCCTCTCCATCATGCTCCTGATCAGTTTAAAGGATTCTTGTGGTTCAACAACGGGGTTTTTTCGCTGTCTATGCTGTACTGTTTGTCTAGTCAGGTTGCCAAGGATGATGGGTCTGTTCTTCTTTCTCCTGCGTTCTTTGGCATGGAGCAGTGGCCCTGAAGATGAGAATTTCGTTGAAACTATGCACACGTAATTCGAAGGCTGCCACGAGCCTGGTACAGCCGGTTGGGCGGCTCCCCCCCTCATTCCCCGCAGATGCCGCTTTATTTGGTACACGTTCCAAATAACTCAGGGCCTGTCACATTTAAGCACGTGGTGTGTAATGTTCAGATCCAGAGGAGCCACCTCAACTAGGGGTGTCACCGACGCAAAAGTCTGCTGCCTACGCGAAGTCTTTAGTGGGTGCCGCCGTCGCCGTCATCAGCGATAAAGCGGGAGGTGGCCGCGCCTGTGTGCAACTGATAATAAGATGAATGTGGGCGCGCAAGATAATGAACATTTTTGAAATTATTGATGTACTACTCACCCAAGCGAGGGACACGTCGGGCTGCAAACATAACAGTGACACAATGAGGATACTTCAGCACCCTCGTCACTGCCAAACAGCACACTCAAGCGAAGCGACAGGAAAGTACGCGCGTCATCAAAAAAGGAAGAAACTTCTTCCAATCCCCTCATTGTCACCAAGTGGTTGTTATGCGAAGCATCCCAGATCGGGACCATCTCTGACCGCGTTACGGCCTCGTGACGTAAGCATCGCACAAGAAAAAACGAACCGCCCCACTCAATGTTGTTTCCCACAACACCCAACGCGCCAAGCTCTTCCACGGCGGCTTTGACTGCTCTTGTTGCCCACATCCCGTAGCCCGCAAAGTGCTCGTCGCTTGCCACATCTGCCATCCAGCTCCTGGCGAAGAACAAAATTGCCATAGAAGATAGGCGATAGCACGTGTTAAAGAAAGTGCGCGCTATAACCGGACAGGGACGAGGGCGAACACCCCGAAGCACGACCTCGGCACACGACAACGTGCGAGGATGTCCGTTCTCCGACTTCGAAGAGCGACGCCGACACGACCGCGTCCAACACGACCGGCGCGTGTTGCGCCGCGATGCCGGCCGCACTGAGCGCGGTTCCGTCCACGAAGGCGGTGGCAGACGGGCAAAGATGTTGCATTAGAACATTACAGCCAGCCTGTACGTCCTTAAGCAGTACAGCCCTCTCAGGAGCAACGCGACGCCGGGAGGAAAGGTCCAGTGGGTTGTAAAATAAATAGCATTGTGAGACATTTCCATCGCGGCCGGATCGACCAATTTGTTGCGCGTACATGTCAATGGAGTCGGGCGCCGTCTAAACAGCCAGATCAGTATTTGAACTGGAGCAACAGAGGCGAGTAATATAAAAACCAATGGGCAAATGACAGCGAAAGCGCCATAAGTGAAGAGAAATAGAGTGCGATACAGACAACAGAAGGAGAAGCTTGTGGCACGTACCATATACACAATGCTCCTCACCGCCGGGGAGTTGATACCCAACCCAAATGCCACAGTGGCAACAACGATGACGCCCCGCCTCGCAGCAAAGGCCTGCTCGACAGTCCTCCGATCTTCTCGGCCCGCATGCTAGGGCAAACACACAGCCCCCGCGTCATGAAGCTCTGGCATGGCTGTGTAGCTGGCGTGGAGGCGCCCCGCCAGGTAGGCTGCGTCCCTGAGGCGCCCGTAAATGATCCCATTTCGTCGGAGGCGGGCAGCATCAACGCCAAGGTGCAAAGCCCGACGAACGCGATGGTCCTCTTCGTTTTGCACTGTGCGGGTCGCGCTGCTATCTGCAGCTGGCAACGAAGGCAACGGCCGGTGCTCGACGCGGAGACATAAATTGGCCCTGAAAAATGGATGCCGAGAAACAACAGCCCCAATCATGCCGAGTGTCCGAAGCAACGGCGGCTCCGCGTCGCTCCGCAAGGTAGCCGTCAGAGCAAGTCGCGGGGAGGGTGGGAGGCGCGCTGAGGCATGCACCATCGCCGGTCGCCATTTATGACACGAAAGCCATGTGTGGGCCTTGTCAAAGGCACCACACAGCACACACGAAAGACGAGCGTCTGTCACAGTGTGCCGCTCGCATGGAAGAATGTGACACCTCAACGACTCAGTATACAGCCAGGGCGCAGCACGTCGACATACCAGTGTGCGGGACCCTACTGTCACCTGGGAAGCAAGGGCAGCAAGCGAAACAGGACTCATATTTCCCGACCCCGTGGCCACGGTACAAAGCAGGCTCTTGGGCCTTTGGCCTTTGCGAAGGACATCAAGTATGGCCTCCAGTTAGCCGGGACGGAACGCCAAGAGGCGGAACACAGCCTCCAGCACGTGAGTAGCCATCCTCTTCATGGGGACGGGGGGGCAAACGCAAGTATCTGGCCCAACTGCTGGCCAAAGCCCAGTAAGCGATGTGCAGAGAGGTCACAGGTTCGAGTAGTGCGGTCGTGGGAAAATCGGGACGCGGCAAAGGGAGCAGCAGCCAGTCACACTATCCAGCGGAGAGTACACTGCGAGTAAAGGCACAAAGCAGGTGGGTCACTGGTGTTGGGGCAAGTTGATTGCAGGACACTGCGTGGAGCGGTACACGCAGCTGGACGCCGACAGTGAATGGTGCGGCCGCAAAGCCAGATCATGAGGCCGGAGTCGAGTCTTTCTCATTCTCGATTCGCTTACTTGGCGCTTGTTTGCACTGATATGTAATTCTGAAACGGAAAAAGCTGAGACAATGGGGCAAAATTCTCTTTCTTTTGACTTTGTGTCTTCCTTTTCTGGCAGATCATCAGAAGCTTGGCCTGGAGATTCGTACCAGCCGCCTCAAGCGGCCCATCGCTGCATATAACGCGACATGATCAACGCCTCGTCAGTCGCGTGACAACTCCGAAATCCACCGAGGCCTTCCCCTGCATGCAGCCATGAGGCCGCTGCTGCCGGCCGAGCTGACACATGTTTCTTGGAAGGATCGCAAGATGGGCCGCTGTCCCATAAAGTCGGGGGATGCGGCACGCCAAATATAATTTGCAGCTTAGAAGCTCAGCCGAGCATATGGGGCAGCTCGAGGGCCCTGGGCCTCTCAGGCGCTGTTCATGCACTACCCTTCCGATCGGGTGCACCACAGTTTCGTCAAGACACCCCCTCAGGTCCCCTAAATCTTCGTTGTCTGACGAATCCGACTTTTCCTCGCACCCAGAGAGTGTGAGACGGGCAACAAGAGGATGGAGCCCACGAATCCAGTACGAAACGTGGTTCACAGAACCAGACGCTTGGGGGGCGGCGGGCTCTGTGCACTTGAAAGCCTTGTGAGGTCTCGTCGGTGTCGATGCCCTTAAGAAAACCACTTGCGGACGCTCTCTTCGTAGTGTCATGCACTGTTACCCAGGATGACGGGTCAGCGGCCCGGAGAAAATCTTGGCCTACCTGCTGGCGAGCGCATCGTCCCGCTCGCACACGCTGCCGTATTCGGCAGATACAGGGGTAGCCGCCGCTCCACACGCCTCTTTGCCTGCGCACTGTCTCCCTTCCGCTCCCTCTATCCCATAGTACAAGCATCGATGCCGTGCTCGCCCAAATAGGACCTGCGCCGTGCCGCGAGGCCCCTGGCGCACTCGGACTCGAGACCCAGCTGGGTAGAATTGGCAGAGCCGGGATGCATCAACCCATCCCGGCTCTGCCCTCCTTACCCACAACATCCAATGACCACCAATCGTGGGGTCCAGCACTCTCGAGGATAGAGCGGCATGAACATGCTGGTCTTTGACATTCATCCACCAGCTCTATCTCTGTTCAAGGGGTGTGTCTGATTGGTGGAGAAAGTCCGTCTGAAAGCCAGTCTCGGTGGACGAATTTTGGGGATCAGCAATAAACGCGCGCATTTTCCATGTCGCGTTTCTTTCTAATTGATAGACCGCTGATTCCCATACGCACTCGCATGACGCGCCAATCGAGCGCACCAGTGACTGTACTTGCCAGGTAGTCGTTGGCGTATGCCTCGTCTTTCTCGTGGCGGCCCCTACTGCGTCTGACGTCGGCCACGTCTTCCTCTTCCCTATAGACCTCTTTGCTCGGGGCCTAGCGTCCGTATTGCCGTCGTGTCCTGGAGATTTTCTGGCGTCCATGGATTCCACAACGCGACCCCCTCGAAGTTGGCTTGTCACCACCCTCTTGCCTCCCGCTTCATCCGCATCCAGTGCTCCCTCCTCCCCCGCACTTACTCCACCTCCTCTCAATGGCCCAGGGCAGACGGCGCTGAAGGCGCCCCAGGGCACCCCCGTCGTGTCACGGGGAGGCTCGCGCTCTTGAGGGCTCAACTTCCCTGCACATGATGGAGGTCTTGGCAGGGCGCCGTCAGGCGTCGCGGGCGTCGCACGGACAGTGCTGGACAACGGCATGGATTTGGAAGTCGAAGAAGGAAGCTGCGCAGACGGAAATTGAGCTTATGAGCGGCCCGTGGACGGTTTCGACGGGGCGATGATCGCAGAGGTGTCAGCTGCGCTGCAAGCCATGTACATCTGCCGCAGCGAGGAGGTCAAGTGGGCCGACGTGGAGCGCCCAGTCAATCTTCGGAAGAAGAATGGCATCATGGAGCAGAACCCGGCGTCCGTGGCGGCTCGCGGCATGTCTGTACTCGCACGGCCAGCCGAAGGCGTCAAAGCGGATGCAGCCTGTCAATGCGTGCGGCTTGCTCGTCTGGGAAGTTCGAGCGCCGCCGACCTCGCCTCTACGCCAGGGGCTTCGGAATCTGCCAAATTTGTGGACCACTCAGATATACTCAACACCAGCATTGTTTGCATCCGATGAGACTTTTGCCGCAACTTCTTGAATACGGAAAAGATACAAATCCGCGGCCAATACAAGAGAGATATGAATAAGATTTTGGTCTCTATCCGGAATATATCAAGATTATTAAACAAGTACGTCCGACAGGATGTACTTTCATGACGTGTTGCCAAGGGAAAACAAAGAGCGGGTTGTGCTGCAAGTTGTGAACAAGGCCCACGCCAGACCATGACCGGCAGTGAGCTTGCGAAAGTCAACGTGAGGTAAGGGGCTTGGGCTTTGGTGTCCATCTTAGTATCTCGGTAAGCCTTTGGTCTTGATACTCGTTCTGATGTTTGTGGGCCTTCCATGATGGGACGCGCGCGACGTTTGTCACATCTGTTTACTGTCGACGACCGGCACTGAGTTTGCTCACTACTTCTCGGCACTTTTCGAGCATGTACCTACGTCCTTTGTCCCGACTTTGAGCTTTGTGAGGCACCTGGCAAGTGAAGTTTCCAGAGGTCGTTGGATGCCTGCATCCCACGCGTGCTAGTCATTAGACTTGCGTTTATCCACTTCGGAACCATTAAATAGCGGTACCATCCAGATCAGAGTATGTAAAACCGGGCCCGTTATTTTTGAATATGAGTAGATTCGAGTATATCTATCCATTTCATCGGAGTGCCATTTCTTCATGAAAGCCCCTGCTCTACCCCTGCTTCCCAACATCTCGTTCCACCAGCTTTGGGTTCCACTTTACCTGCCCTCACAAATGCGGTCAGCGGTATGTCGTCGACCGCTGCCGCTTCCTTCCCGGGTTCTTCCTTTCTGGCGTCGGTGCCCACAGTGGCAGCAGCACCGCAGGATCCCCCTGGCACACCTGGTTGTGCTCCTGCCCGTGTTTCCCCCCCCCAATGCAATCAACGCTGGTACGCTTCCCACAGGACGACCTCCTCATCAAGCTCGGACCGGTGGCACCAAGCACAGCCTCCATGCGGCAGTCGCCATCTCTGCAGCGTTGCCGCGGTCTGGTTTGCACGGTGGGGCAGAATGGCCCACGGTACCCATCCCGAGCATCAAGTCATGTCGCGACCTAGCGGCGCTCTTGCAGAACCGCACCCTTGCCGATGGTCGGGTGCTCCTGTCTCATTCACTTGAAGTACTTTCCGACAAGGACGCTAGAGAGCGGCTCTACCCTGGACGCCTTCTCCGCGTCGTGGCCACAAGAAGGACGAGGTACAGTCGGGTGACAATATCGTTTGTCCACTTTGCGTGTCAAGTCCAGAAATTCAATTTGTAACTCGATCCTCCATCCCCTGTAGGCCGTTGGCGCAGGCAGCGGCTCCGACTTGGCCGAGACCTTCTTCACCCCTCTTCCCCCATCACCACTAAAGACCGTCTCCAACGCAAGAAAATTTTTTGGTCACCCCATCCAACCGGCTATCCCTCCTCGACTTCCCTCAGCTCAATGCTTGGTGCCGGAGCCCTTGGAGGCGACGACAGCTTGCACTCGGCGAGGCATCGACTGGATGAGGGAGGTAAAAAATGAGGCCGGAATGGCGTCCCACTCCTCGCACAGCGCCTCCCACAGCTCAGGAAAGGAGGGGGGGGCGGCCCCGACGGTCCACCTTGGCCGCCCCAGCGCCGCCCCGAACGAACTGAGCGACGTACGCAACAGTGCTCTTCTTGACGTCGATGGCCTTCGCAATGGTGCCGTTGCTGTTGTTTTTTGACGTCATCTCCTCAATGGTAGACACTTGTTTGGGTGTCAGGGAGATGCGGCGACGAGGTGCCATGGTGCCGGTGACTTGCATTTTGTTTTCTCGCCAGCCTGGTTGCAGCGGGCGACGAATTCATACCAACCGGGGGTAGCAGACTGGGACGGCGCTTCACCTCCAGAATGTGCCCTGGTGACCTCCCAGTGCGTGTTTTTTGCGAGATATATCTAAGTCTGGCTCTGCAACAGCGGCAATTGCAGGGTGGACAAACGATTTTGTCCATCGATTGTACATCCCAGTGTGTGCCGAAATCAAGAAGGAAGGTGTTATCAACGAGTTTGAAGCCAAGTGGGGCAGCGATGTAATCATCAGCAAGGTGTACCACGAATTGACTACGGGGCAATCGAAGGGAAAGAAAAGAAAGGAATGAGCATTCTGCCAGCCTCCGGCATTGCTAGAAAGAAAAGAGAACCGAAGCACAAAGAGAAATCTTCCGGGGGCCCCCACCCAAACTACGCATCGCCACAGTCGCGCAACCCGTCGACGCCCTCGAAAAAAGACGCTAACCGCCCGTCGCGCTCAAGGTGCATGCAGGCGCTGCAGCCGACCGCCTTCTGAATTCCACGGCAGCGGCCCCCACCATTCGCGCTACGCACGGCGGTGGGGCGTCGGAGGCGCGGAAGGCGTCAAGTCACGAATCACACGCGTGGCGTCCGTGGTCGGGGCAAGAACAAGGCAAACAGGACAAACGATACTCCCTCACCTGGCGGGTCATCCACAAAGTCGACGGGTGGCGGAACTTCCAAGGTGGCTGCCCCGGGTACGCCCCTGATGTCGCCGGCCTCCTCCGACTCCGAGCTTCGGGAGTACGACTCTGACGTGGAGATTTTAGCGCACGGACGCGTCGAGACCCCCCCATTGTCGCCACCCCCCACGTCTTCTTTGAGTGCTCTGCCTCCCTGCGCTCCCCTTGCGCCCCCATCCTCGACTCTCTTGCCTCCCCCACGTGCCTCGCGTCTCGCGTCTGGCCCTGCTCTCCCATCCGTCCGAGTCCTTTCACGGCCGGCCGTTGAGCACATTGACTTGCGCAAAACATGTGGCGAAGACGTTTGGGCGGCCCTGCAGAGAGGGCTGGCTCGCCCTGGCGCCGGGAATTTGTCGATGGCCAGCTTCTTGAGGGACGCGGTCCTCCCATTGGTTGGGAGGGGGATGAAGCGGGTGGCGGCGTCGCAGGCCAAGCCTATATTTAACTCCCAGTCGGTCGACGATATGGAGGCCCTCGGCGCAGATGCCGAGTTTGGTCGGCGTCAAGCATTTCTTCCGCAGTCGACGCTGCCGCCGGCAGCCTCTGTGAGTTGATGCACGCCGCCTATGGTAGGCGGTACATGGCGTCGCCCGCCAAGGTGCTGATCACCCTCCCTGGTGCCCCAAGGTAGACGCCGCATGGTGACACGGGTAATGCCCAAGAGCTACGCAACCCGTCCCGAGTGGTGGGCGTCGTAACGGCGTTGGACGATCGGCCAGACCTAGACGCGTGGTTGGATGAGTACTGCGACGATGTTAACGACGATGGCATCAAGGTGGTAAGCACTGCGCGAGCGCATCGAGTGCACATCACGGCGGGGGCACCGTATTATTTAGGGGTGACGTTATCCACCGTGGCGTTGAGAATGTGGGCCGTGCGCGGTACCTCCGCCGCGTCCACATGTACCTGCTGCTTTGCGATGGGTCTGAGAAGCTCGACTGGGGGGACGGTACCTGTCCTGTGGTGTAAGTGCCGTGACAGGTAGGTGCAAAACGTTTTCCTTTATGTGCGTGCATGCAACGGCGCGCCGGCGTAATGGGAATCCTCTGCCGAGTGGGCGTTGACACTCCCACACTGTGAGCTGGGGGGCCGGGGGGTGATGCAAACCGCGGCGGCGGCGGTGCTGGCGGCGTCGCTGTTTTCCTGGGGGGTGGCAGGGACAAGACGAGGGCGGCGGCGGGGGCGGTGGACTGGGCGCAAGCCTCGGACGGAAGCGTCAGCGACTGCTAGGCGGACGTGCAGGTGCTGCTCGCGGCGGCGGTGCTCGGCCACGCGTCGCTCGATAAACCAGGAAGCGGTGGCGAGCGGCGACAGAGCCGCAGCTGCCGCCGCCACTCGCGCAGACGGCGATGCGGTTGGCGGCTCCGTCCTGACTCTGAGAACTGCTGGTGCCACGGACACCCCCACTGCGGGTGCTCTTGACAAATGCATTCTGACAGTGGTGGCGGGCGCTACGCACGGTGCTGATGAAAATGGAGACTGCATCATCAATGCTTTGGCCCCCTCCTACCCCACCCTCGCGGGCACGACTCTGCCGCTGCTCCCCGAGCCGTGGGTCCGCACTCCTTCCTATCCCTACGAAGTGGCCCGCCTCAAACCCCTCGCTGCAGCGTATGCGGCGAAATTAGACGCGAATGGGCGACAGTCGCTCTCGCTTGTGCCAGGCGAGGCGTTAGACCCGGGCGGCTACGCCGGCGGCGCCACGGGGTGGGGCTTCAGTGGTCGAGGGGGGACCCCGCCACTGACGGGGCCGCCAGCCGCACGTACGCGAGCCAATGCAGACGGCTCTCGCGGAGGCCGCTAAAGGTGGCGCGCCGGGCAGCAGGCGGGCGGCTTGACCTTGTGTGTCTCACACGAGGGAGTTTCCTACCCTAAATGACAGTGAGTGGCAAACACCGCCCAACCCGCTCAGTCCACTCTGCCGCAGCCGGCGCGGTGTCCATGGCCGCCGCGCCATCGACTATGGCAACGTGCGCCGCCTGTGCCGACGCGGTCACCCCCCTGCTGCAGTTCCTAGGCACCGCCCTGAGCTCCTTATCAGCCCATGAGGTGGTCCGTGGCGGGGTGGCACCGGTCGTTGCCGCGGAAGGGCGGCTGTTTGGGAGAGTAGACTGAGATGGGCAGGTCTTGGGGTCTCGACGTGTGGGTGGGATGGAGAAGGGTACACCCGCAATTTTATTCTTGTTTGTTCCGCCGAGTGGTGAGCGGCGGCGTTGAGATGACCTCCATGGAAGCGCGCCGCCGGCTGTGGCTGGTGTGGCCGCCGCGGATGCGATGCGCGAACGGGGCAGACGACGGTGGCAGGTACTCGAGCTTACCCTCATGTTTTGACAAGGCATGCACACACGTCCTTGCCGCAAAGTCGTCGCTCTACGCTTCTACAGAGGTGATGATTCCGCTTTCACAAGCAGCCGACCTCCATCCCACTCCCTCCCTCGCCCAAACTCTGACACGCACGCGGCCGTCATCCCCGCCCCCCTCTCCCCCCCCCTCACATCGCCACGGTACAATAATCGGCGACGCGACGCGTTGCTGTCCGTCGCGCGCCCGTGCTTCTTCACGCGGGGGTGGCGGCGCCGTCGCCGCTGCCACCGCCAGCGTCGTAGCAACCGCCGCGGCGGCTGATGCCACCCCCCCCCCTAGCCTGTAATTGCGGCGCCCACCACTCCCCCCCCCCCCCCCCCCCCCCCCCCCCCCCCCCCCCCGCCTCGTCCACCGCCGCCATCCCCAGCCGACGCCGGCGCCACTGCACTGAACTACGCCGCCGCCGACGCGGCGGCGGCGTCTCCGTTGGCGTCCGCCCCCCCATGCTAACGCGCGGCCGAGGGCTTGAGCGGCACCCAGACGCACCAAATCGAGCTCCCAGACCTCTGAACGTGCGCGTCGGCGGCGCGCGCCACGCCCAAGAGCGCCATGTCGACGACGGCCTTGGAAGCACCGCCGTTATTCCAGACGCCGCGGCGGCGGTTGGCAGTGGAATCGCGGCCGCCCACGCTGTCGGGGCCGATGGCGGGGGGGGACGGGCGCCCCCGGCGCCGCGAGCTGTCTTGCCATGGTCCCCGACCCGTCTTCTTCTTCCGCCGCTGCCGCCCTTGGCGGTGGTGGCCACGGAAATGGACGCGGCCGCGGCCGCTGCGACGCCTGATGCCATCCGCCCGACTGTGCCCTCCCCGCTCCCCCCCCCCCGTTTGCCAGTGACCCCCGCAGCGCCGCCGCAAGTCGCGTGGCGGACGCCCCCACCTCTGCCATCCGTATCATCCGAGAACTTGTGGCCGCCGGACAAGTCCTGGTCCGCCGCGATGGACATGACCGCGCGAGCCCCCGACAGCTTCTTGGCTGCTGCCGCGGCGCGGGAGAGGAGATACCGACTGCACTCTGCGCCGCCGCCCGCTCTCCACCGCCGCCGCCGCCGCCGAAGACACTGACGGCAGCGGCTGGGGCAGCGGTGGCTTCCGGGCGTAGCCCCTCAGCAGCCTCCTATCCGGAGGGGGATGCCGCGACATCCGTGGGCGGAGGTGGCATAGCATCGAACCCCACCGCAACTGCCGAAACCCCTGCCGCCGCGCGCAGCGACGGCGACGGTGGCGGCCCGGCGGAAGTCGGTCCCGCATCTGCGGTCTGCCGGTTTTCTGCCGCTGCCGCCGCCCGTGTCCGCGCCAACGAGTGCAGGGGCGGCGCGGCGGCTACGGCCGGCACCAGAGGCGCCGCCGAAGGCGACTACGACACGGCAGAATGGCTTACAGACAAGTTGCTGCGGTTCACTGGCAGGGCGGCACTCGCTGCACACGGCGCGGAGCAGCACCGCCGACGGCTGGGGAACCGAAGCCAAAGAGCGCCGCAGCGAAGTCGCGCACCTCGTGCGCGCCGCTGAGGCGGTCGCCCCACAGCGGCGTGGCCGTCGCGGTCCCGCCCGCGCCGTCGGCGCGCGTCGCGCCCGCCCGACCGCGAAAAGCGCGTCGGCGTCGCGACGGCGGCTGCTACTGTCCCCGTCGGCCTCGGCATCGCAGTTGTGCATCAGGGGCTTTCATGAATTAATGGCACTCTGATATAACGGACAGATATACAGTGCGTTCTCGTTACAAGAGACAGCTGATTCAGCTCAATATGAATAAAAGTGGCCTACACAGACTGGAATGGAAGACTCGCGACCCATATTCCCTTGTAGACGATTCTCTTGTAACGAGCACACACTGTAATCGGATATACTCATATTCAAAAATAACGGGCCCGATTTTATATACTCGTATCTGAATGGTACCGCCATTTCCCTGGCCTTTAGGACAGGGTGCTCTTAAAGTGTAGTGATACACACATATACTTGTATTAACGGACTTGCTCTCCATTTCAGAGGAGGCAGTCTGCATTCGTGTCCTCAGGGATCTGAGGGCGTGTCAGTGTTGGAAGGGTCGCGATGACACTAAAAGTGAATGGAGTTACGTGGCTGAGAAGGACTGTCCAGCCACAGGGGTCATAGGGCTCGGACGGCGCCTGCCCCCCTGCCCCCCCTCACCGCTTCGAGCTGCGCGGGGCGACCGCGCGCAGCGACTTCCAGGGTTCAACGCGCCCGCGGTGACCCGCGGGTGATCGTGCCTGCGCGCCGGCTTCTGTTGCGGCGGCTCGTCGGCAGTTTCTCACGCCGTCTAGTGGCGCGGTTAGAGGCGCCCCGTCGCGCGGCAGTCGGTCCCACCCGCCCGCCCGTGCGCCGTGTCGGCCGCCCCGCTCGCCGCGCGCAGGTACGCTGCGTGGCGGAGTGACGGCCCCTCCCGTAGGCGTCGCGCGACGCCGGCGGGCCGCCGCCGCTGCGGTGGCGGCGGCGGCACCCCTTTCCCCACCCCTCGTTACCCCCGCCACGGCAACGTGGCCCGTGTGCGCTCGCGGCTATGGAGCCGGCCGGCGAGCCCAGTGTCGATGCGTCGCCGAGCGCGCCACCGCCTTGAATGCCAGGGTACTGCACACACGTGCCTGGAATAGGCCGCCTGACGCGGCCAATGGGCAGGTGGTCACTTTCATTGAACCTGCATTCTGAGAGGGTTTGGGCAGTGTTCTTGACATTGAATCATGAGAAGTCATTGGCTGCATGATGAGGCCTGAATCCCACGTCATACCATGTGCCAGTGGGTGGCTGTGGCTTTCGCCGGTGGTGCCAGGTGCAAATGCACTTGGGACGCTATCGGTCCCCTGAAGCCAGGTGAGAGACGATCTGACGGACATCCTGACATCGGTCCACCTCGGCAAACGTTTGCACTCGCAAACGTGCATGCTCCATTTCTCAGCAAAGCACCATA
>ENA-ORXT01004549-ORXT01004549.1-marine-metagenome-genome-assembly--contig:-NODE-4549-length-14243-cov-7.503671_pt1 | contig 14243 bp, 13 predicted proteins | sample MGYA00237868_ERZ511482 | MGnify/ENA metagenome assembly ERZ511482 | reverse complement strand
CATCTGATCGCCTCTGCTGTCGACCTCCCCCTGCGTGTGGCGGCGCGCCGGGTGCTGCGCTTGTCTGCCTTGCTGACAATTTATTTGTGCTGAGAATCATACGACAAAGATGAAGATACCAAATGGGGACCGACAATGGAGACGCTTTACCTGGAGAAGACAGAGGGACACAACAACAACTGGGAAAGAGGAAAGGGACCCAACGACGTCGTGGTCAGAAGAGTGAAGGAGCAGAACTAAAGGCCTCATTACAGTGCTGAAGCTCGACATTCTATGGCAGCATCGAAAAGAGACGCTCCCCCGATGTATAACCATTATGCTGAATACTGCATCACATGATAAGTTAATTGCTCCATGGAGTAAAGGAACGTCCCAGTTCGACGTTGCAGAACTCAAACTCATCCAATGGCGTCGCAGCATTGAAACACGGGCACAGCGGGCCATCACAGTACAATTAGATGTTTATTGTAGTTGCTTTGCAGCGCGACTGCCGTGAGCCGCCGGTTCTTCATCCGGGCCGATGATGAGACAGCTGTTCGATCCAGGGGCAGTCTATCCGTCCGGGATGCTCCGCCATCAGTCCCGTGTCCGGCGGCGGTACTACCCTGGGGAGAACGAGGGGCACGTTCTCGCAGGGTCACGGACAGCGCAGCGTATCTTTTTTCTTATGGGCGAGTACGAGCCTGAAAAACGTGCACCAATGACAAGCCCCATGAACGGACTCGTAGGTGCCCCGCAGGGCGTCCCGGGGGTATCATTTGCCAGCGGCTGCATCTGTATCGGCGCCCGCCCAATCCGCCTCTCAGGGCCACACATTTGCCGTCCTCATTCGGGGTGTGGGGGGCGGCCCGGCAATTTGTACGCCTGTACCAGGCCTGGGTCTACTCGCTGGCTCCTCCTGGGGTTGTTTTGGGGTGCTCGGCGCGCGCGCGCGCGCCGAATGCGCGCGCGCGCGCCGGGGCACGGTCGCTGCCGCCGCCCGCTGCCTCCTGCTGACTGCCACGGGGCAGCTGATGGGGGGGGGGCGTCGATCGGCCGGGCGCGCGCGCGCGCGCTGGCCCCGCCGCGGCCGCCACCGTGATTCCCTGCCACACACGGGCCGTTCATTGGCCCCCCTCGCGTTTGTGTGATCGCGCGCGCGCGCGCTCGCTCGGGCCCGCCAGTGGCCGCCTGCGCAGCGACCGCGGCTGCCAGCCAGCCGGCAGCGGCCCGCCGCCGCTAGCATCGCTAGCACCGCCCCCGTCGTGGCCACCGCCACTGTTGGCACCACCATGACGGACACCACAACGGCGGCAGCTGGCGCCACCGCTACCGCCGCCCACGGGCGGCTGGGGGGAGGGGGGCGGCGGGTTTCTGGTCGGCCAATCTTGAGCGCCGCCGCTGCCGCTGCCATGGCCGTCGCGGCCGTCGCCGCTGCCGCTGGCTGCGTGACTGCCGCGGCCATCGCTGGCGCCGCCGCCCCCGCGGTTTCTTAGGGGGTCTTGCGGCCGCGGTCGCTGTGCGTCTTCCCTGACCCTGCCCACTTCCGCGGCGCAGTTTTCTGCGGCATCTTCGCGCGCGGCGCCATGCAGCGGCTTTCGGCGCGACCGTTGGCAGGTGGCTCCGCTGCGAGCGACGCTCGCCGACGGCACCGCCGGCGTCGTCACTGCCGTGGACGCGACCGTGCAGGGCGTCGGGTTGTACAACCCGCAACCGACGGCAGGGTCGCTCGTCGTCGACGGTGTTGCCGTGTCGGCCTTTACGACCGCACTGCCGGCGGGGGTGGCGCACGGGGCGCTCGGGGTGGCGCGCGTGGCGTACCCGGCGTGGGGGGGGGGGGGGGGGGGGGGGGGGGTTGCCGCCCCCGCTGCTGCCGGCCGCGCCGTGCTGCGGGGGGCGGCGCGGGCGACGGCTGGGCGGTGGTAGCCGCGTGATGAGCACCAACCGCGGCGAGGGTTGCTGTTACAGGAGAACGGTTTTCTGGCTACCGGCTAGCCCAGCTGGGCCATGTCCGCGCTTCTCTCTCCACTGCTCTTTTTTCTTGTCGTTGTCTTTGCTTGTGTTGTGGCAGTAACTGTCCACTGCGTTTTGAGCTGTCTTGCCTTTCTTTTCTTCTTTTCTCAAACAAAGGCCTTTATGTGTGCAGGAGGGGTCATACCGGGGTGTCGTCTAACACAAAGTACAAGCAACTCGACATCGGAGAGGGGCCGTCCGAGCAACGAGCAACCATGTTGCGTGGTATCGATTGACAACAAGAGACAAAAGAAAAAACAGGTATGTTTCCTTCTGCGGCGAGCCCCGAAACGCAAGCAGCAGGCGCACGAGAGTACAGGGAGAAAGAGTAAAGCTTAAGGCAAAGACGAGTGAACAAAGAGCAAACAAACAGGGCCAGCATGTTCACCCTACTACAACTCCTCCTCATCCGCCGAGACCTCCCCACCAGAATACATGGCGCCATCTGGGTCGGAGGACGCGTGCCCCAACATGTTGGCGGGCACGGCGATGGCGTCGCGCGCACGACCACTGTCTTGTTTGGGGAGCTCTTCGGTGATGACCGGGTCGTCTCGGGCAACGACGACAACCCCGAGGCCCTGCAAAGCGTCGAGCAGCGCGGCACGGACGGCGGCTTGGCCAGAGACAAGACCTTCGACATCGAGTTGATTGGCGTTGACGTCGACGAGACCGCACTGGGAAGCGTCGGGGTCTTGACCAACACCCCGCCCGCCGGCTCCTTGCCCGTCCGTTCGTTGTCCCACCCACCGATTAGCTGCATCCACAAGGCGCTGGTCCTGATGCTGCTCCATCCCCCCAACGTCATCTTCGCCGGCGGCGCCGTCCTCCGTCACAGCCACGTTTGTGGCGGCGGAAGCACCTGCATCAGCCGCAGGTGCAAGTCGACCAGCAGCGGCATCGACAGCGCGAGCAGCAGCGAGCCCTGCCGCGTCGCCGAGGTCGGCGCAGACGGCTTCCACAGCCGCGAGCGCGCTTGCTTGGCCCATCTCTGCCACGCCGACCAGAACGGCCTGTTGGACCGCCGCTTGTACCGTCGCTTGCACGGGGGAGAAAGCGGCACACTGGCCCGCCGCTTGTGCGGCGGCCTGGCCGGCTGCCACGCCGGCGTCGGTGTCGCCCGCCTCCTTGGAAAGATGAAAAGCGGCTTGCACAGCCGCCAGACCGGCGGCTCTGCCGAACACGTGGCCAGCCGCATGGCCAGCGGCCAGGCCTGCTTCCTGCGACGCTGCTTTGACAGCTTCAAGAACCACCGTCGGGAGCGCATTGGCAACAACAGCGTGGACGGGGTGGAGAGGAGTGGCCTCGAGGTGGTGAAGAGCGGCAGCGTGTCCATTCTGCTCTTCACCACCTCCACCTGGACCGTCTCCGCCGTTGTTGCCGGAGTCGTCGCCACTATCAGCTGCGGCGGCAGCAGCAGCGGCAGCAGCTTGCTGCCGCATGCCAGCGGCACACGTGCAACGCGGCCGGTCGCAGTAGTCCTGGACGTAGGAGTGAAAGAAGGTGCACATCCGCCTGTGATTGGTCTCTTTTCCAAGCTCCCGCCGCATCTTGACGCGGAGGTTGATCGTCGCCGCCAACAGCCGCATCTGGATGATGAGGTGGTCCTGCCTCAAGTGGGCCAGGTGCGTCTTGTACGCCTTGTTGATGGAGTGGCGGCTCTCGGCACAGGCGGTGCTGTGACGCACAGAGCGTGACAAGTAGGCGTCGGCGTCAAAGATGCGGGAGCACTTGTGCTGGTGCTTCACATTGTGCGGCCTGTCGAGGCTACACGCCAGGCCCGACTCGTTCACGAGCCAGGGCACCCGGCGCGCCGCGTTGCGCGCCAGCTGGCAGGCTGTGTCGAAATACACGACCTTTGGGAGAAGGGGAAAGCGCTGCACGAGCGACGCAAGCACGTGGGACGGCGCCTCCGCCTTATCCAGGAAGTCGAAACCAATAAGCACCCCGCACGGGCACAGAAAGTTCTCAATACCCGGCATAAAGGTCTCGGATGTTAGCCACTTGTGGCGGCAGTCGTCCTCGGCGAGCTCCTTGGCGGCCATGGCGCGCAGCGTCTCTCTGTCCGCACCGACCTTCGCCGCCCGAGCGGCGTTGACTGCGTCGGCCTTGCCGTCCGTGATGTATGGGCGGACGGGGTCGAGGTCTGGCCAGACCTGGCCGCTGCGCACTTCCTCTGCCTGCGCGTCGGCACGCCCGAGGGAGTGACTGCTGCAGCCCAGGCGTCGAGATGCGGTGGGTGGGCCCGGCTGAGCAGCCGCGTGCGCCGTCAGCTTGGTGGTAGATGTGCCCCGCCACTCGCTCTCAAAGTCGATCGAGGCGGGGGGGGCGCGCCGCCGCCACTCTGACTCCCATACGTCGTCGACGTCGCAGGCGTAGAGCATCAGCTCGGCAATAGCCCGCGTCATCAGCGGGTCCGTGTCGACGCCCATGCCGACGAGGCGGAGGAAGGGCCACACGATGCCCACTGACTCGACGGCGACGGCAAAGCGCCGCCACTCCTCCACCTGCTGCGCGCGTACCATCTTGACGGCCAGCGCCCGAATGCGCTGCCGGTCCAAGCCAGCAAGCGCGCCCAATACTGGTTGCCCCAGAAAGGTGGAGAGGAAGCGACGCACGGTCCGCCAGCGCTCCCGCATCTCGATAGCCGGCAGCCCGGTGCCGACCGCCTCGGCCATTGGCACGGCCACGTGGAAGGCGTTTCCAGGAGAGGCGTCGGCCCCGTCAACAGCCGCGCCGGCCGCGGCAGCAGGGATGCCCCCCGCAATCGGGGCGGCAAAGGCCGCTTGGGCGGCGTCGACGTTGACTGCGCGACCGCCGATGGTGTCACGCGTCCCGCCTGGAGGCTCAGCGCCAGTGTCGCGGTCCTCGCCGTCGTCTCCATCGGCTTCCTCCGAGTCCGCGGCAGGTGGCGGGGCCTGGTCCGTCAGCCCGAGGGAGAAGTAAGAGAAGAAGAGGAGGCTAGCCGCCCACTGCAAGGTCATGGGGTTGGCGACTACCACGCCGGCCCCGTGCGGCGCAGGGGTGTCCGCGACAAACGAGGCGAGGTCCCGCAGTGAGGAGAACTCGGTCTTTGACAATCGTACCGCCTCCATGCGCTCGGAGGTCAATGACTTACGGACCGCGGCGCGCAACGACGCCAGTGGCAGCACAGACGCAAAGCTGGTGTCGATTGCGACGACCCGCACGTCCTCCGTCACGCGGAAGAGCGGCTGCGACTGGCTTCTCAGAATGGAGAGCACCTCCCCGTCGGCGATGACGGCCCAGTACGGGCGGTCGCCGTCGACCTTGCACTTGGCACAACGGAAGAGAGAGGCGGGCACGATCAAAGTCCGCGCGTAGCGGTGGACGGCCGAGATGACCGTCTGGCGGGCAAGGGCCGAGGAGGCGCCCGACAGCGACTTCGTCACCTCAAGCAAAAAGCAGAGCACCGACGCAGCGGAAGAGAGCGTGCTGTGGCCGGTGAACACCATTTGCGACATGACGTCCATAAACGTGCGCGTGAAGATAGTCTTGGAAGTGGACGCAAAGAGCAACTCGCTGGCGCCGTCGTACGGCACGGGCTCTCCACACCCGCACGTCCACCGCCGGACAGTCACCGCCACCCGGCCACGCAGTGTGTGCAGCACGCCGCCCGAATTTTTCACCCCTAAGCCGTTGTAGTCGGCGCCGCACTTGAAACAGACCGCCTCGCACAAGACGGAGGGGAATACGGTCGGCTCGTTCGTCTCCCGACCGGCGGCCGCTAGCTGGTCCCACAGCAGGCAGTCCGACACCTCTCCCGAGCAGGGGAGGAAGTTCCTGGAGCTTCGCCAGCGGGCCTCGTCCGAGAACGCCGCGTCTACCACCGCCTCGGGCGGCACGGCTGGCGCGGGCGAGCGACCCGCCGGCGCTTCCGGCAGGTGCACGTCTCTGAAGGGGTCGGTGAAGTTGCCACCCATCTCGTTTGCGGCAGCGGTTGTTGCCCGCAGCTCGGTGCACCACTCTGTCACCGCCGCGGCATGTCGACACCACCAATGGTCCTTTGCGCAGCTTAATTGCGTGCACGCGGCGCGCATCTGCTGCCGCTTCTTCGAGCGGCTCTTGCCCATTCGGGGGCGGATGACGACGACCGCCCAGGCGCCCCCCGACTGCACCGCAAACACACCCCGCTTCCGCTCCGTCTTGGTGGCGAAGTGAGCCGTGTACTCGGTCACCGACGCTCCCTCCCCGTTGTCCAACTTGGGGAAGCGGTCCAGAAAGGCGTTGGCGGTGGCCGCGCCGGCAGCCGCCGAAAGTGTTACCACCGACGCCTGAAGCGCCCGGGCGTGGCAGCACGTGGACGACAAGCCGACAGACGTGCGCATCTCCACGGACTCGGCGCCACCCCGGCCGCCGCAGGAGCAGAGAAAGAGCACCTCGCCGCGGACGCGCGCACACCACACGGCGTACCCCCTCTCGCCCTCGGAAAGGACCACCGCGGCACCATCGGCCACGCACGCAACGCGAAAGAGCGTGCCATGCGACCCAATCGGCTCCGGCTCCGCCGACAACGCCAATCCCAGCGCTTGAGTGATGCGCGACGCGATGACGTCGATCAGCGCCAACACCTCCGGCCTGTTGTCCACGACGTCTGGCTCTTGCTCGGACAGCTCCGAGCCCCCGCCGACGTCGTCATCCACCGCCCCCATCGGGTCAATCCGCTCAACAGGAGCGTTGGGGTCAGCAGCTCCAGCACCGGCGTCCCGCGCGCCGCGTCGCCGTCTTTGTCGGGGCCTCCGCCCGTCGCCAGAGCCGGCCACGCCGCCCGCCCCGTCAGCCGCGCTCGCCCCCCCTGCGCGGCCCGCCCCGTCCGCTCCTCGCGGCCTTCGCCGACGGGCGCGCTTGGCGGGGCGGGGAGGATCGTCGGTGCGAGGGCGGCGCGCCCGGAAGTCTTGGGGGAAGAAAGCGAGCGCGGCGCGGAGGTCCTCCGCAAGGATGATAGGTACCGCCTGGGCACACCGGCGAACGGCAAGCATGGGCGGCGACTGCACCGGTAGATCAGCCGACGCGTCTTCGTCCGAGCCATCGCCGGCATCCGCCATGCCACCGTCACGGCGGCGAAAAACAGCGTCACCGAGCAGCAGAGTGGGCACGATCGCCAGGTGCCGCGCCAGCTGGTGGCAGCGTCCACCCGGGAGGAAAAAACATGTGAGAAAACAAAAAGCGCCGCAACTCAGGGGCGGCCACTGCCTCGTAAAGACTAAAGGGGGGGGTGGCGCGTGAACGGACTAGGTAAGGGGGCAAGGGAGATGAAGGGGGGGGAACGGGGGCTCAGCGACGCCGAGGACCGGTGGCAGTGGCGGAGTGGCGGTGAGCCTCTACCGACAGCCGCCGCTGATCTCCTCTGTATACCGGCGTGGAGACTGAGTGTGGACCTTCCCACAGACGTAACTTCGGACTGGACGCGCGAAGACGAACTTAAGTCCAGCGATCACATTACTGCTTACTCAGCGGAGGCTGGCGGCGCCTCACTGCCGCCGAGCCATCCACCTTGCAGTCACTGTGGCCGCTGGTAGGTGGCGCGGAAGGCAGGCACACAGGCAGTGTCACGCGTATCACCGCTCTCGCGCGCATGTGCGGCACAGCGTGCGGGCATTACCTTGGACAGTAGTGGGTGAAGAGTGTTGTGACCTAGGAATCCCACGCATGCATGGCTAGCCCACGCCATCTCGCTCACCCGTGGCTAGCCCACGGGTGGCTCACTCATGTACTCTTCAGGTGGCCCCCGTCCATCTCAGGAGTACGCCCGCTCCCTCGACTCTCGGCCCTCGCCTTCAGTCGCACTCGCGCGGTTCCTCCCGTGGCCAGCCACCACGCGTGCCCCCACAAGTCTGCGTCTGGCCCGCCCGCCGCCCGACACCGCTACTTTCGCGCCTGCAAGGAGCCGCCCGGCAATGCGTCACGCGCGCTTGTCATCTCGCTGCGCACCGTTCCTATCCGTCCTCCTTACCCGCATGGGGTGTGTGGTTCCGACGCGCCCTGTACCCTCCTGGACGCACGCATGTCTAGAGCTGCTCACATCTCCAGCACCCACTTTATTGCGGCCCGTTCCAACACATGCAGTAAACGACCACAGACCACAGGTATGAAGACGTCCCACCCAATCGATAAACGAGCGCGCACCCTCTGCCAACTCACTGCCGCAGCGGCCATTAACCTCCCGCCTTCGAGGGATCGATAAATCGCGCTATCATTCAAGGCTGGATCAGCTGTCGCCACCAATGGTGTCTCAGCCCCCGCCCACTCACCCGCTCTGAAGGTCCTGTCTTTTAGCTCCTCTACTCACGCGGGGACCACCCTCGCACAGCAGTTGGCACACATGATGAAGCAGCTTGCTTTCAACAAGGCAACATGCGGCTGCGCACTGTGGGTCACCAGGGTGTGTGCAGGGAAGTGGACGAGAATACATAGTGCTGCCTGTCCCGTATGTGCCGCGTCTCTTTCACGAATCCAGTTGACTTACCTAGGTACCGGTCCTCAGAGGTGCGGGAAAGTGGTGCGCAGGCCATGGAGGATACATCTTCATCAAGATGGCGCTGAGTTTTACGCATTCCCACCCAGGCTCTCATGCGGTTTAGTAGAGGAGAGTTTCAGTTGGTCCCTCGCTTCAGTCCCTGCCTCCTGCGAGAATGCCTCTGCCCTCCGATTTGTCAGTTGAGGCTCGGCGAGGCAGCCCAGAGCGAAGAGGGAAGGGGGAGTGGCAGCGGCTCGGTAGCATCACGCCGGCCGGCCATCAGCCCTAAGAGAGGGAACGGGTGCCATAGAGAGCGCACTTGCGACGTAGTGGCCACCGATGTGGCAGCGTTTCCACCACCGGCACCGCTGTTTGACCGCCGGCGCTACCGGCACCCTCACAGCCGTCCCGCAGAAGTGGTTTGCTCAGTCGCCAGTGTCACAGCCAGCACATTCATGGCCGTCAAGTCGCCTGCCCTCCCTACCCCTCTTCAAGCCATGCGAAAAGACCACCACAGGGGCCCTGGCATACCCTCTTGGAGCGGGAGAGCGTCGGTCGGAGTCGTCGGCGTGGGAAGCGGGGGGTATGACAATGCACGAAAATGGGATGGCCAACCGGTGCGGCGCTTCGCGCGTTCGTCCAATGAGTGGCTGTGTGCCTTCATGTGATATTTTCTCGTCTAATCGCGGCCGTGAGTTTGTGATACTTGACAGTGCCGCACGTGCCGTAAGCGGATCGGGCCGTCTCGTGTGGACACGCTGCACAGTTGCTGAGACCGCCGTGCTCCTCCACACGAGAGAACTCAGGACAGCGCGCAGGCGGCTAGCTGCTTGGAGTGGGTCGCTTGCGGCCGGCCGCTTGGAGCCGGCCGTTTTGTGCCATCCCGTGCGCGGGTTGCCCCCAACCGCCCCTGCCCTGCTAGATCAGCACGTCTTGGCGAATGGTGGTGCGCGCGCCCTGGTCGCGCAAGGGGCAGTGGACCGCTGTGAAGGGCGAAAGGGACACCCAGAAAGATCTTGCGCTCCCATCATTGGAGGACGCTTGGAAGGGACCAGGGAGGCGCTTCATTGCTGGCGGCCTTTGTGGATGGAAGTTTTGTGTGGGGGAGGCACAGGGACTGCACTTCTGGGCGCGCAGCGTGAGGGCCACAGGAAGCCCTTTATCGGAGGCTCAGGTGCGGCACGTGGCGAAAGCCACCCTCCCCTGTGCTGGAGACAGAGATGGCTGCTACAGGCAGCCACGGGCCAATGGCGGCCCCGTCTGCTGCACGGCCGGTCACCCGCCCGCGCCACGACCACTGCCGTGGGACTTCATGCTCCGATGTTTGCCATCGCCTGGCCGTCTCCGGACAGGGGGAGCTTCGCTATCCCTCCTTCGCGCCTGCAGTGACACGCCTTCCCCCCTCTATCTGTGGGACACGGTAGATGTCTCTGTCCCACTCGGAGTCAGCCCCAGCCGCTGCCCCTGCCCTGCTTCCGCCGCGGTCGACGTGGCCGTCACCGGCATGGCCACCCGACAGGGGTGGCCAACGTTTCCATACACTTCTTACGCCGTTCGCCCGCTGCATTGTCCGTGCCGCGGCGACCCGCCCAGGGACCACGTATGCACGCCGACCAGGAGTTTTCTAAATCAGGACGCCCTCCATACACCACGCGCAGACATCGTAAGAGACGATGACAGCTGGAGGAAAGCACGCTTCTCGTCTATTTTTCTCTCTTCCTAGCGCCCGTACGGCTCCCGTGACCCCCTCCCGCCATCACACCGTCTCATGCTCCTTCATTGTTGCAGCTGACCTGGTCTCGGCCTGCACAGTGCCCACCTACACAGCGAACCCCCCCACCACCTCACTCATCTCCCATCACTGCTGAGCGCTATCCTGTTCTTGAACAAAGCTAGTCCGGGCGGATGCTATGGTTGCAGAGTGAAGCCATGGTCGCAGAGAGAAGGCACCCAGCCAGACAAGCGAGGAGGGCGGCTGCAAGCCGTACGCCCCTGTTCGCGACGGATGGGTGGAGCAAGGATCCATACGAGCACAGGAGAGTCAAGCAAAAGGCTGCGGTCAAGACAAGATGGTAAACGCATTTAGTGGCATGCAAATACATAAAGGACCCCTATCAAGTACACGGGATGCAACACGGCACAACTGATCGGAAAAAACAAAGGACAGAGACAGCAGGGACAAGCAAGTGCGTACAAGAGCCATTGACGAAGCACAAACGAGCAGACCGACGACAAAGGAGAGGTACGACGACAACAAGAAAAAACCTAAGCCGGCAGGACGAGCTCGCGGTCCCAAACGATGTAGCTGCCGACCGCGTCTCCCAGCGGACGGGCTACCTCCCCCGGCAGTTCCATCGGGAAGTCCTTCTGGTGCGCGTAGAGGCAACGAGGGTTGAAAACTCCCTGGAGGAGCACGACGAGCAGACCTTCCGGAATGGCGCGGCCGTGCAGGACCTTGCGCTCAGGTTGCACCACCCCGTGCGCGACTTGGAGACCGTCTTCGTCGAGCAGGTCATGCGGCCCTTCGTCAACACCCATCAAAGAATGAAAAGGAGATACCAAAGGCGCAGAAAGAGCGGGCGCGGCAGTGGCACGTGCTGCATCAGAAGACGCGGTCACGGCAACAGCGGCCGACGCGCCGCGCTCCCGGACGGCAGTTCGGCAAATGCGCTTAGTGGGGCTTCCCCCCGCCGCTCCCGACGCTCCCGCCGCGCCGCGCTTGGTGGACGACGTTGGCGGCTGCACAGCGGGAAGCGTGCGGAACACCGGGCCCGTTGCCGCTGCTGCACGGGCCGCAGCACGCGCGGCCAAGACCGAAGAGACGCCTGGAGTAGTTGCCGCCAACGCGCTAGGAGCGGCGGTGATGTTCTCGACCGCCGCGCCCACAGCTTGCGGCGTCGCCGGCCGCGGGGCGAGCACAACGTGGCGGCCGCCTCCGTTGGTCCCCCGACCGGCTGCTGCTGCCGCCGCGCCTGCAGCCGCCACGCCGGGAGTGACCGCCAAGCCTGCCGCCGCTGCCGCCTCGCTTGCTTTGCGAGTTGATGATGCTATCCGGTTCTGCTTGGCCTGGTAGGCGAGTTGCGCTCGGAACAGCGCCGTCCGGATGGGCTTGCGCACGCGATGCTCTTTGCCCCACAATAGGAGGAGAGAAGCCACGGCGGCCTCCTGCGTGCACCGCTCGCTGTTGGGCACGCCCGTCAGCGTGACAACGCGGCGGCCGGCCGTGCGGCCGTCCTCGCCGCCGCCACCGCGAGTCCGTTGCGTTGTAGGAAGGAGCGACGTGCGTACGCTGACCCCGAGAGGCCAGCGTCCGCCCGACACCTGCCCGTCGCCGGCCTGGTTGACGATCAACCGGTGCGGCCACCAGCGGGAGAGCCCCTCCTGCACAGTGCGTGGGTGCACGCCGAACTTAGCGGCAAGGACGAAGATGATGACCTTGTGCACGTTCCTTACCAGCTTGGAGGCGGGGCCAATCTTCATCAGCTCCAAGAGGATGTCTTCAATTTCCTTCTCGGGCATGTAGACGGGGGGGGGGAGGATGGACTCGAGCAAAAAGGGCACGCGCGAGTCGACGGGTGGGGGACCTCCGTCGCTGGAGCCGTCGGCGGGCGCAGGGGCGCCGCCACCCGAGCTGTCGCCCTCGTCCGGAGAGGCAGGGGTGGGGGAGTTCGAGCGCGACCGCATGACCCGGCGGGCCAGCCGCTGCTACTCAACGGGCGGCGGCAGCTCGTCGTCGAACGGCGAGGTCATGACGTCGTAGAGCTCCATGTCCTCGTCAGAGATGGGCGGCAAAGGGGAGACGAATGGCGTCGGCCGGGTGGCCGCGCCGACCAGGCGCGCCGACCGCGAGCCGCATGGCACAGAAGCTTGTGCCAACACATCGGCGCACCGCGCGTACTGGTGCACGTCCGACAAGACGCGCAGAACGTCAGGGTCCTCGTACCTGCCCTTTCCCGCCAACGTGAGGTACCCGACGTTGCCCGCCGCGTCCACACCTGAGGCGTGTACTAGGACGCATAGGCCGAGGTGAGCCTCGACCTCCTCGGCAGCCGACACGAGCGCGCCGAGCGCACGTAGCGTGGTAGTAGGAACTGCTGCCATGCCCTTGCCGGTGATGGCCGCCACGTACGTGGCCAGCCGGCGCATCAGCGGGCTGTTCCGGTTGCTCGCCGCGGCTGCCCCACGCTCGAGCGCCGCCGCCGACCCAGCCGCAGTGCCGGCCGTGGCACCGGTGGTGACAATGGCGGCCGACTCGGTGCCGGCAGCGCTGCCGGATGCAGGAGCACGCGCCGGGGTCGTCGACGACGGGGGCTCCCCGCCCGTCGCGTCTGCTCTGCTGCCGAGGACGACAGGGGACTCAAGCGGCCCCACGGTGGGGTGGGCACCGCCGGCCACGTCGCCCGCAACAGTGGCGACGTCCTCCGCAACGGCGAGTGGCACACCTTCCAGAGTCGCGGTGGCGACCGCGGCGCCAGCGGGCAGGCCAACCGTGGACGCAGGAGGACACGGAGTGACCGCCGCCCCGGCACCCCCCGTGGCTGTAGCATGGAAAGGCACCAAGGACGTCGGCGTGCGCATCGTCGCCTTCGGGGAGCACGCCGCAGCCGCCGACGGTGCGGCCAACGGCACCATCGTAGACGCCGTGGAGATGCCGACTGTGGTCTTGGAGGCCGGTGGAGCTGCTGCCGCCAGCATGCCGGTCACGGCGACCGAAACGTCGACCGCAGCTGGGTAGGAGACCGTAGCGTCCATGACGCGGAGGAGATAGTCAGAGGAAGAGGGGGAGTGGTAAGTGACGCGGAGGCACGGGTGTGGACGAGGGAGAGGGGGAGGGTGATGGGGTGGTGAAGGTCACTGACGACGTCGATGGTGTGTAGACGGGGGAGCAAATGGCGCACGCTCAACAGGACGACTGGTCGGCTATATAGGAGCCACCTCGGCCCCGCCGGTACCGCCCCAAGCATCCCTCCCCCCCTCGTTGCACGGCAGCGACGCCTCCCCCGCGCTGTCGCCGAGACCAGGAGCGGCCGGTCGGGTGCCCGACAGGTGCTGTGGCTTCGCCCATCCGCAACCACGCGGCGACCGCGGCGGCGGAAAAAAAGCGCGGGCGGCCTCCACGCCCGAACAGGGCGTACGGCCCACCCATCTCAGCCGCTGCGGCGCCATTGGCGAAACCATAGGGTGCCGTGGCAGCCAGCTCGGCGCACGCACAGCAACCCGGCAGCCGCGCTGGTGGCGCGGCGCGAAAGAAAGTGCGGCCGACCGCTGCCCTAGGGCCCCGCGCATTACGCCCGAAGTGGTGATGGCGGCGGGGTCAGTTACGAAGGAGACCCGGCGCCAGAAACAAGCGGGACCCTGCTCACCCCGCCACATCTCCCGTCCAGCGCTCTGAGCAGCAACCACGCGGCTCGCGGAGCAACTAGGTAGTGCGCACAGAGCCGCCCGGGGACCCAAAAGGGCCGCCCGCGTGAGGAGGTGGCGGTGGCGCCCGTGATAGCACCGACAGCGGGCGCCGCGGCGGTGGCAACGGGGGCGCGCAAAACGCGGCTCATCCACCACCCCCAGTGTGCACCCGCGCAGCACCCCTAGCGGCCGCACCCGGGCGGCCGGCGCCAAAAGAAGCGCGCACACCCCCCCCCCAGCGACCCCGCGAGCGGCGGCGGCGGCGGCGGGCGGTGGCGGTGGCGCCGAAAGCGGGCCACCCACCGCCGCCGCAGGGCCCACCCCCGAACCGCCCGCGGGCGGCCCCAGCGCCGGCGCGGGCGCCGACGGCGACGAA
>ENA-ORXT01004548-ORXT01004548.1-marine-metagenome-genome-assembly--contig:-NODE-4548-length-14247-cov-3.386591_pt1 | contig 14247 bp, 11 predicted proteins | sample MGYA00237868_ERZ511482 | MGnify/ENA metagenome assembly ERZ511482 | reverse complement strand
TGCTGCTGGTCGTCCAAGAAGCGATTCATAACGCGGTCAAACACGCTGATGCAACCCAGATAAAGATCAATCTTCAGTGGCGATCATGGGACCATCAAGTGGTGGTCACTGTGCGCGACAATGGCTGCGGGTTTGATGTTCAATCGCCATCGAACTCGCGTGAGGGACATTTCGGAATCGAAGGTATGCTGCTGCGCATCGAACGCTTGGCGGGAAAACTTGATATCGCATCCGACGACACCGGAACGACTGTCACCGTCGCCGTCCCGCTGCGAGAATTCGACGCCGACATTGCTTAGGTAGGGCTGCAAGCTCCATCGATCTCGTAAATCTCAATCACTTTATTCACGACTCGTCAAAATTTACAGCAGGCCATCTCATGTCTGACTCCGTTAGCGAAACAGAACTTATTCGGCTTCTTCTGGTCGATGACCATACGATCATACGATCCGGTTTAGCAAATATGCTCAACACGTGCGAGGAATTTGAAGTCGTCGGTGAGGCCAGCAGCGGTAGCGACGCGATCCAACTGCATGGCGAATTGAACCCCGACGTGACGATTCTGGACGTTGTGATGCCAAACATGAGCGGCATCCATTGCTTGCAACGCTTGAAGGAGCGCTGCCCCAATACAAACGTGCTGATGCTCAGTTCTTCCGAGCTCAAACATGACATTTCCCGCGCGGTCCAGTTCGGTGCAGACGGTTATATTACCAAGGCTTCGCAGCCCGCGGAATTAATCATCGCAATTCTACAGGTTGCTGCTGGCGATTCTTATTTTTGCCCCACAGTTTCAAAACGACTCAAAGGAAATTCGGCCGCCTCGAAACTTACTCCGCGCGAATCCGAGGTGTTGGATCTGCTCAGGGAGGGGATGAGCAATCCAGAGATAGGCGCTGAACTGGGGATCACGCCCCGCACCGCCAAAGCTCACGTCGCCGCAATTTTAATGAAGCTGTCCGCCAAAGACCGTGCTCAAGCGGTCGCCAAAGGATTTGAACTGGGGCTACTGCGATGAACCGAAGACCAAACGAGGATCTGTCGATTGAAAACCGACACAAACCTTCGATGGTCGATGTCGAGAATCGTTTGTTGATTGGGTGAGCATTTCGCGCTGGCAGTCAACCGGCCGTTTCGGCCTACTGTCCAGTTGGCCAATAGAGACCGCTACCGCCAAAGGTACACTCATTACAAGCAAATCTCCACCATTTTCCAACCTTTAGCAATTATGAAAAACTGCCGGTCGTCACTCGGTTTAGTCACTCTCACGCTCATCTTCTCTGTTCTGGCTATGGCGGGAACATCAGCAGAGCCACCAGAGAACACGTTCAATCTCGCCGAAATTGAACGCGATCGCATCCTTCCCAAAGCCGCCCAGTATCTGAAAGAGGCGCCGATAACGGTTACTGCCGATCAATGCCCTCGGAACGCCGGAAGCACGCACGATTTTTACTCCGAAGGTGACTACTGGTGGCCCAATCCTGATGACCCCGATGGAAAGTACATTCGGCGCGACGGAGAAACCAACCCTGACAACTTCGTGGCTCATCGTAAGTCTTTGATGCGATTGAGCGACATCATCGGCACACTGGCTTCGGCCTACACGTTGACCGACGATAAAGTTTACGTCGAACACGCGGTCAAACATTTAAAGGCTTGGTTCGTTACCGATGCAACGCGGATGAACGCCAGTCTGCTTTACGGGCAAGCGATAAAAGGTCGGCACACCGGTCGCAGCATCGGTGTCATCGACACAATTCACTTGGTCGAAGTTGCACGCGGGGCCAAAGTCCTGATGCAATCCGAGGCCTTCAACGATGCCGACGCCCAGGCCGTGAAGCAGTGGTTTGGCGACTACCTGACGTGGATCAACACTCACGAGTATGGCTTGAAGGAAAAACAACACCCCAACAATCATGGTGTTTGTTGGTCGATGCAAGCCGCTGCCTTCGCTGATTTGGTCGATGATCAGAAGATACTGCAATGGGTGCGCGAACAATTCAAAACCGTTTACATCAACAGCATGATGGACATCGATGGCAGTTTCCCCAAAGAACTCGCGCGCACCAAACCATACGGATACTCGTTGTTCGTGATCGATGCGATGGCGACGTTGGCAGAGATCGCGTCTACGGAAGACGACGATCTGTGGACCTTCGAATTGCCCGATGGGCGTGGGATGAGACTCGGGATGGATTTCATCGCCCAATATATTCAAGATAAAGATTCTTGGCCCTACGCCAAAGATATACAGTATTGGGACGAGTGGCCCGTTCGTCATCCAAGCCTTCTCTTTGGTGGATTGCGATACGCGAACCCCAAATACCTTGCGACCTGGAAGACGCTTGAGCCGGATCCGAAGAATTATGAAGTGCTCCGCAACCTTCCGGTTCGACACCCGCTGATCTGGACCCAACGCGATACTGATTCTGATGCCGATAGCAAAGCTGAATCCGATGCCGATGCCGATGCCGATGCCGATGCCGATGCCGATGCCGATGCCGACGGTGATGTCGACGGTGATGGCGACGGTGATGTCGATGTCGATGCCGGCTTTGACCTGCAACCCGACTCCAGCAGCACGCGCTTAAACGAAGGCTGGGAATTTGTGAGGGGAGATCTGGGTGGTGTTTGGGAAGCGGTCCGTATGGCGAAGCCGGGTAAACCTGAGACTGTTCCGCTGTGGCAGTCGGTGACGCTGCCCCATTGTTTCAATGCCGAGGACGCCGTTGATCCCGACGTCAATTACTACCAAGGCCCTGGGTGGTACAAGACGATTCTGGATCTGAAAAAACCAACCGACGGAGGACGTATCCTGCTACATTTTGAAGGAGCGGGGCAAAAATCAGAGGTCTGGATCTATAACAAAAAAGTAGGCCAGCACGTCGGCGGCTACGATCAGTGGACCGTCGACATTACCGATGCGGTGGTGCAGTTTCTCAACCGCGACGACGTCAAACGCTTCAAAAAAAGAGTGCCGGTCGTGATACGTTGCGACAATTCGCGCGACTTGCAAATGATTCCCTCAGATTTGTCTGACTTCAACGTCTACGGGGGGCTTTATCGTTATGTCAATCTGGTGCAGGTGCCGGCCGTATCATTACAGACTATCCAGCTCGATACGACCGTCGACGCTGGTGGAGAAGAGGGCGTCATTGACGTCAAAGCAACGTTGCGTGGAGAGATTCCGGTCGAGGATTCCGCCAGCGTTGCGATTGAGATCACCGATCCTCAAGGCAAAGTGATCGCGGATGAATCGTTCCAGATTTCCCAAGGCGGTCGATCAGAAGAACTCGGGCAGATCAAAATCACTCAGCCAGATCTATGGTCGCCAGACATGCCCAGTCTCTACCGCTGCCGCATCACGACCAACTGCGGATCATCCACTCATGTGACGCACGAAAAAATCGGTTTTCGCCATCTTCAATGGATCAAGCAGGGACCTTTCAAACTCAACGGGCAGCGACTGCTGCTGCGCGGCACGCACCGGCACGAAGACCACGCAGGACTCGCTGCTGCCATGCCAGAATCACTGCTGCGGCAGGAAATTCGGATGATGAAAGAGATGGGCGTCAATTTCATTCGGCTGGGGCACTACCAGCAATCTGAAATCGTGCTTGATTTATGCGATCATTACGGACTGCTGGTTTGGGAAGAAATTCCTTGGTGCCGGGGCGGGCTGGGCGGCGATCGCTACAAACAGCAGGCGCGGGAGATGCTGATTAATATGATCGCTCAGCATCGTAATCACCCCTCGGTTTTCATTTGGGGATTGGGCAACGAAAACGACTGGCCCAACGACTTCAGCACTTTTAAAGAAGAACCCATTCGCCAGTTCATGACAGAGCTGAATGAGCTATCGCACCAGTTGGATCCGTCACGGAAAACCGCGATCCGGCGCTGCGATTTTTGTAAAGACATTGTCGATGTCTACTCGCCCTCGATCTGGGCTGGCTGGTATCGAGGCAAGTACACTGATTATTTAGCGGTAACGGAAAAGGAAATGAAAACGGTCGATCATTTTCTGCACGTTGAATGGGGGGCCAGCAACCATGCGCGCCGCCATTCAGAGGATCCTGATCGAGGCATCGGGAACATCGCTGGCGGCAAAGGCGCCGATGAGCGCGATGGGGATGCGTCGATGTTCGGCGGCAAACCGCGCGTGTCAAAGGATGGCGACTGGACCGAAACCTACGCCTGCAACCTAATCGACTGGCATCTGAAAGAACAAGAAAAGATGCCGTGGCTGACCGGAACGGCGTATTGGCCCTTCAAGGATTTTTCGACACCCGTGCGCCCAGAGAATCCAGTTCCTTATGTAAATCAAAAAGGCGTCGTGGAACGGGACTTTGAAAAGAAGGAAGCGTTCTACGTCTTTCAATCCTACTGGACCCGCAAACCGATGGCACGTATCTACGGACACACTTGGCCAATCCGGCATGGCGAAGAAGGCCAGTCGCGATTGGTGAAGGTTTACTCCAACTGCCAGCAGGCAGAACTATTTCTTAATGGGAAAAGCTTGGGCGTCAAGCGACGTGACAGTCAAGACTTTCCTGCGGCGGGGCTACGCTGGAACGTCGCTTTTGACACCGGCGCAAACGAACTGAAGGTCGTCGCCAAATCTGGAAAGACAGAAGTCACCGACCAAATTGACCTGACCTATCAGACTCAACAATGGGATCCGCCCCAACGTCTGGAATTAAGCTGGACCGGAAAAGCTGGAGATCTGCATGAGCTCGAAGCAATCGCCTATGACGCCAATGGAGTACGCTGTCTGGACGCCAAAAACACCATCCGCTTCACGCTCGCCGGCGACGGAGAGCTGATCGATAACCTTGGGACCTCACGCGGGTCGCGTAAACTTCAAATGTACAACGGGCGGGCGTTGATTCGGGTAAGAAATGATGGCAAGAGTATCGTTTCGGTGACCTCGGACGGACTGGCAACGGGTTTCATCACGCTCGTTGGAACAATGCAGGAGAAGTCAACGCAGGAGAATTCAACGCAGGAGAATTCGACACGCGCGAGTCATTCGACGTTATCATCAACTGAAAATTAATGAATAAAACAGTATCGCTTTTCATCGCCGGTTTTCTGGTGGGAACTTTGGCCACAACCGTTGGTTTTTCAGCGCTTTTGAAATACAAGCCCGTTTCCGATCAGAACGCAACGGCTGCGACAGTGTTGAAGCTCGGTCATACGCTCAACACCAACCACCCGGTGCATCTTGGCATCGAAAGAATGCGGCAGCGTCTGCAACAGCTTTCCGGAGGTACGATGACGATCGACATCTACCCCGGATCAGTGCTGGGAACGGAAGTCCAGTGTATCGAGCAACTCCAAAACGGTTCGCTGACGATGACTAAAACCTCGGCAGTGGCGTTGGAGAGCTTCATTCCGGAAATGGCAGTGTTCGGCCTGCCATATATTTTTCGTGACCAAACCCATTGCTGGAATGTACTCGAGGGCGACATCGGGAAACGGCTTTTGAAAAAAGGCGAAATCAAACGGCTGCGCGGTCTATGTTACTACGATGCCGGCAGTCGAAATTTTTATAGCAAATCAAATCCACTTCGATCGCCCGATGATTTGTCTAAGCTGAAAATACGAGTCATGAACAGCGCGTCGGCGATGGACATGGTGGAAGCCTTCGGTGCGTCACCGACGCCTATCGCGTGGGGCGAACTGTACTCCGCATTAGCGCAAGGAACCGTGGATGGGGCAGAAAATAATTTGCCCAGTTTCACAACCAATAAACACTACGAAGTCTGCAAACACTTCGCCCTAGATGGTCACTCCCGGATTCCCGATCTGTTGATGATTGGCACTGTGGCGTGGGACCGGCTATCGGAACAACAACAGCAATGGCTGACCGACGCCGCAACCCAATCGGCCGTCTACCAACGATCTTTGTGGGCCGAAGAAACGAATAAGGCCCGTGAATTGGCAGAATCCGAAGGCGTTACTTTCTACGACGTCGACACCAGCCAGTTCGCCCGCCAAGTCCAACCAATGCTTGACGCCATCGACAACGAAGTCCTTCGTCAATTGCTGCAGGATATCCGGGAGATCAATTGAAACTTGCATCCGGTGCTTCAGCTTCTCCGGGGTTCAGCCAGCGCCTGACGTCGGTCAATCGCGTGTTAAGCCACATTCTAAATTGGATGGGCATTCTTGTTATGTTGTTGCTAGTGTTGGATGTTGTCTGGGGAGTCGTCACCCGCTACGCAGTCGGTGATCAGGCAAAATGGACCGAGGAACTGGCACGATTCCTCCTGATCTGGGTTTAGCTGCTGGGTGGGGCGATCGCACTGCGGTCCCAAGACCATCTGGGGATAGACTTTCTAGTCAGCCGCTTCGAAAGTAGCGTTCGCAAGGCCGCCGCGCTGTTTTCGGCGGCGCTGGTGACGCTGGTCATCGTCGCGGTGCTGATTTTCGGTGGCATTTTCCTGGTGCGAGATGCCTTAATGCTGGAACAAAGCACGCCGGCACTAGGTTGGCAGATGGGCTACGTTTATCTGGTGATTCCGCTGGTCGGAATATTCATGCTACTGTTTTCGATTGAGAACATTCTGTTGATCACCAAGACACCGCCGCAAACCCTGTTCGTTCAGCCCGATGAGAACGTCGAGAGCGAGGCAGAAAATGACTCGGCAGAATAAGTTGCATGTGAAGCTTCTTGGCTGATGCGTTGCCGCTGGTTTGGGAAAAGAAAATCCGGCTGAGACGGTGGTAATGATTTCAGCTGGTTTAAATCAATGGCCCGCGACGTTTGGCGGCGAAAAGGGTAGCAGCCGTAATTTGGTCTTATCGTCGTAGCACGTAGCACGTAGCACGGCGAACGCTACACGCGCACTGAGTCATACATCAACGGGGCTGATGGGAAGTATGTTACGCACGGTTCGATCACCGGTGATGGCGTCCACAACCCCATCCATTATCTGGACTACTAAGTCTGGTTATATCCGTAAAAAGCTCGAAGAAAAGGACCTGCGGCGACTCTTCTGTTATTGCTTAACACCATATTCCCCGAAGAACCATATTCCGAAAGGAACCTGTTTATCGGACAAGAGTACTCACAGCAGGTTGAAAACCCGCTCCACGCAGGGCAGGTTTTTTATTTGCCATGCACCGACCCCACTACAGATAAATTTGCATCGCCAACGGTAGGTAGGAAGGCATCTGACAATCGCGTTGAAAGGAGCTTTGTAGTTTGCTTGGAAAGACAAGGGTGAAATTTGTGTCTAAGTTCAACACGCGTTAGGATTGAACTGCCGCTTGGGCAATCACTATCGTTAACTCACATCGTCGTTTTAAATTATGCTTCACTCTGGCCGTCGCCTCGCCTTTCTTCTGATGGGCTGTATGTTTTTTAATTCGTCGCTCTCAATTAACGCTCTTGCCGATGAAGTTGCTCCGCCAAACATCGTTTTGATCTTTATGGATGATCTGGGCTACGCTGACATTGGAGCCTTCGGAGCAACCGCTTATCCCACCCCCAATTTGGATAAGCTCGCCAAACAAGGGCGACGATTTACCGACTTCGTCACATCGTCGGCGGTTTGTTCGGCATCCAGAGCGGCGCTGTTGACCGGTTGTTATCACCGGCGCGTAGGAATTTCAGGCGCGTTGTTCCCGAACTCTGAAAAAGGCTTACACCCTGACGAAACCACGTTGGCCGAGATTTGCAAATCCAAAGACTACGCAACGGCATGTTTTGGCAAGTGGCATCTGGGGCATCAGCAACCCTTTCTGCCGCTACAGCACGGATTTGATCATTACTTTGGGCTGCCATACTCTAACGACATGTGGCCCCACCTACCGGATTACCTTCCCGCAGCGGCACTGGAAAACCCTAAGCGGAAAAACTTCCCCCCGCTGCCGCTATTTGAAGGCAACGAAATTATCGACGATGACGTCGACGGACCTGATCAAGCAGAGTTAACAGTTCGGTATACCGAGAAAGCCGTCGCGTTCATCGAGAACAACAAGGACCACCCATTTTTTCTTTATCTGCCGCACACGATGGTTCATGTTCCGCTGTATGTGTCCGATTGCTTTAAAGGCAAGAGTGCATCTGGCATGTTTGGCGACGTTATGATGGAAGTTGATTGGTCGGTAGGTCAGATTGTCGATACCGTCGATCGGCTAGGTTTGGGAGAGAACACGCTGGTTATTTTCACATCCGATAACGGCCCGTGGTTGGCGTATGGTGATCACGCTGGGAGTGCATTGCCTCTGCGCGAGGGCAAGCAGACGATGTTCGAAGGCGGGTATCGCGTGCCAGCGATCATGCGCTGGACGGGTAAAGTTGATCCCGACACCGTGTGTGATCAACTGGGGTCTACAATTGACATTTTACCAACGGTCGCTAATTTGATCGGCGCTCGGTTGCCTGAGAAAACGATTGATGGAGTTGATCTTAGTCCGCTCATTCTGGGCGATCCTAATACGACATCGCCACGTCAAAGCTTTTACTGCTATTACGGAAACGGACAGTTGCATGCGGTACGCGACGGACGCTGGAAACTTCACTTCCCTCGCAATTATTCGTCGTCTCAAGCGGGCATTCCCGGAAAAGGTGGTGTTCCGGGATCGCGGAAAAAGGCGAAAACAACCAACGAACTGTATGACTTGAAAAATGATATTGGGGAGCAAAAGAATTTGCTGCAACAATATCCTGAAATTGTGCAACGGCTCAATCAAATGGCAGATGAAGCACGATCTGACCTTGGAGATACGCTCACAAAAGTTGTCGGAAATGGTTTTCGTGAAGCCGGTCAGATTCCAAAACCTGTCGCTCCTTAGCCAATTCACATGCGCAATCTATAAGCCTCGTTATGTCGGAGTGGACAAGCCTAAATGTTTTGCTTGCTAAATCTCTTGTATTGATTTCAAACGGATCATACATTTTCAAAATCCGCTCTAAGGATAGGTTTTTATCTGCTACCCAACATTCGCCTCCTCCTTAGAACAATCACAGCGCATTAAAAACGGCGACCGCCCGACCGTTCATATCGTGAAGGGTCAGACTGGTCGCCGTGATTTTTTTCAACGCTTTGATTAATGTCAGTAGCGTTGTGTTTTCGTCGAAATAAGGCTTATGAACTCGAACCTGCTAAAGCTCCCTTGTTAATCTTTTTAGCAATTTCAGTAAGCTTGCAATCGGTTTTTTCTTCTTCATCAATGTTCTGCTTGAGCTCTTTCAATGCGACTTGATAATCGAGCACCTCAGCCCAACGGCAGAGCGTTCCATAGGTCGCAATCTCGTAGTGCTCAATTTTCTGAGCCGCAGCGATCAACATCGCGTCTCGGGTAGTGCATTCTGCATCTTCCTTTAACAGCGCCTCAGTTTCCTTCAGAATACCTTTCATCGCTTCGCAGGTTTTCGCGCGAGCAGCCTTTCCGGTGTCTTCGAACGCCTTTTCAGTTCGTTCGACATGCTCTTCTGATTGAGTTTTGTGATGCTCCAACGCTTTTTTAAGATCGGGGCAATTGGCTGCTTCGATCATCTTCGGCATCACTTCAAGCAACTGCTTTTCCGCACCAAGAATGTCTCGTAGCTCGTGATAAAACGCATCGCCTAAGTTGTCTAATGACATGTTCGTGTGTCTCCTTATTACTATATTTGACCGGCATCAAGCCTACCGAAAACGGTAGCGAGCCGGTGTAAATTTAAATACCGAACGCCACGTTCGGTCACCAAGATTACTTGGGGTTTTTGGGTGAGAAATATTCTGCGTCGGCACGTTTCCAAGCATCTGCGGTAGCCTGTCGAGCTCGCGACCATTCGAGGCTCGATTCACCACGATACTGATCCCATTCCTTCTCAAGCTGAGGTTCAACGGCTGCGAAGTCGCTGTTGTCATGCCGGGCGCGGGATTCATAACCATACCGATAGGCTGGTTCGTATTGAGTGTATTCGTCATTATCGTTCACGTAGTCCTGATCACGATAGTTCTCCTGCCAGTATGCAGACTCAATAGTAGGATCTACATTTTCAGCAACGGCTTTTCCGGCCAAACCACCTGCAACTCCGCCAATGACTGCACCGACTGCGGCACCAACCGGTCCGCCGACCGCGCCACCGGCGGCTCCAGCAGCAGCGCCGCCTGCGGCGGCTCCAAGTCCTGAGCCGACTGGATGTGCGCCTGGTTCACCAGTGATTGGATCTTCGTTACGCAGTTCTTCTTTTGTTTCTTTGTCAGTCATTTCGGCTCCTTTAATTTGTAATTGAGGCCTTTTGCTGGCCGTTCATTTAACGACTTCTTACGTCGCAAATGGCATGCCGGACGCGCAATACAGTTTAGGACATTGATTTATCGAAGTCGTTCAATGGCATTGGCCAAGCGATTTGCTTGGTCATTGCTTGGTTGTGTCAGGTCCAAAGCAACTCACGACGGCCGTAACGGTGTATGACTTGCACGTTTACACATCAGAGTTGTCGCGCAACGACCAGACATTTTCGTGAAACAAAAGAAACGAAAGAAAATAGGTTCTACGAGAGTGTCCGTGGGCGGCTTTTCAAATAATTTAAATTCAGCGAGTTTATCCATCGTCGCCCATGCCAAAAAAATGCCCACGTGGAGGCCGCTTTTGTTGAAGCAAACTTCGCATAAACGCATTGAGTTTTTCAGTATCGTTGTACAGATCGTTCTGCGTTTCATTCTGCGTTTAATTCAGCGTTTCGGTTGGGATTTAATTCGGTTAAAAACTGAGAATCCACTTCGACCCAACGCCAAAACGGCTTATTAAAACAAGGAAAATAAATTGTTCACGGCGTTGACTTCCACCCCGAGAGGCCACACGCCTGTGAAGCCCCTCCTCTTCTTTCTTTATGTCGAAACCGGCAAATCTACCGATCGAACCAAAGAGCAACCCATATCTCGTAAAGTCCTTAGTTTTATTTATCAATGCAACTGCTTGCCCCTGCAGCTTTAAGCCCAAGGGCTCTTACTTTGGTATTTTTAGCCACGGCAGTGGAGTCAGCGAATATCTTACGGTGAAGCCCTGGGAATACTTGCTTGTAAATTATCAAAAATGCCAGCATCGGATTCCTATTGTTTCTCGATTCTCGGTGGATTACATTTGCTGGACTCCTTCTTTCCGCAAGGGATTTTTCCGTGTAAACACTTTCGGCACGATGCCGACGAAAAGGAACAGGATGTTCTGGTTAAAAGATAAGACGGTATTGATTACCGGCGGCACTGGCAGTTTTGGCAAACAATGCGTCGACTACCTTCTGCGGCATACGAAGGTCAAAAAAGTGATCGTCTTCAGCCGCGACGAACAGAAGCACGTTTCCATGCGACGCGAGTTGTTTCCGACACACGAATTTCCTCGGCTGCGTTATTTTGTCGGTGACGTGCGCGATCCCCAGCGACTTACACGGGCTCTCCAAGGCGTGGACATCGTGATTCACGCCGCCGCGATGAAGCACGTCGATGTTGCCGAGTACAATCCGCAGGAATGCATCCGCACCAATATCGGCGGCGCTGAAAACGTGATCAATGCATCTATTGATTGTGGCGTGCAAAAGGTCGTTGCCCTCTCGACTGATAAAGCGGCCAGCCCCATCAACCTTTACGGCGCGACGAAACTTTGCAGCGATAAACTGTTCGTCGCCGCAAATTCGTTAGCCGGAGAAAACGGTACGCGGTTCGCCGTCGTCCGCTATGGAAACGTCTGGGGAAGCAACGGTTCGGTCGTTCCCTTCTTCCAAAAACAAGCCACCACCGGCACACTTCCAATCACCGATCCGGCGATGACCCGTTTCATCATTACGCTGCCCGAAGGCGTTGCATTTGTGATGAGAGCGTTTGAGAAAATGGTCGGCGGTGAAATCTTCGTTCCAAAAATTCCCAGCACACGCATCATGGACATCGCTCATGCGGTCGCCCCCGAATGCAAAACGAAAATCATCGGCATCCGTCCTGGTGAAAAGCTTCACGAGTGTATGATTCCCTCCGACGAAGCCAAACAAACAATCGAGTTTGATGATCACTTCGTCATCGAACCGGCGTTTCAAAGCTGGACAAATGCGGAGCCCCATTATGCGAACAAGGGCAAGCGTTGTCCCGCAGGTTTTTCCTACGTCAGCGACAACAATACGGACTGGCTGTCGATCGAACAACTGCGATCGATGATCGATCCAGCCCCGCACAAGATTCCGGTCGCTGCTTAAGGAAATCAGTAAATACGTAGCGCGGACGACCCCCAACCGTTTGGTCGTTGCCCAATCGTCGCTACGTTACCCTGCGGGAAGTCGACGATGAACGAAGTCGGCGATGAACGAAGTAGACGATCAACGAAGTCGGCGATGAACCGGGCGTTAGCGGCCCTTTCTACCGGCAGATTGACTGCCGTGCCCGATAGGATTAACGGCCGACCAAATCACAGGCAGACTGGATGGACTTGCGCGTCGCCTCGCAGGCTTCGTCATTGTCCAACGCATTAAGAGCCGCGTTGAAAGGTTCGGCGCGGATCGGTCCGTCATATCCCGCCGCGATCATCCCGTCCAAAAAGACTTTGATGTCGATCACTCCGGTGGCCATCGGGAGTTCCCGCGCTTGATCAATTTGCTGATCAATCGTCAATCCGACCGGCGCATCGTTGAGATCACACGCGACAATTTCATCGTTGGTTAACGTCGCCAAATCTTCGGCCGTTTCGCCTGCGGTGTACCAATGCCAACTGTCCATAATCAATCCCATGTTATCAACACCTATTTCGTTGTTCAGTTCTCTGGCTTCCTTCATCGTGTGCAGAAACGGAAAACGAGAGCTGTTGCGTAACGTCTGTGGACCGACGTACTCGATGCCGAATCTTAAATCATGGTCATTTAAAATTTTCGCACACTCTCGCAGTCGATCAGCATGGAATTTGAAGTTCTCCAGATAAGTCAGTTCGTTATGACCGGGAAGAATATAAGTGCCCATCCTGCGAACTCCGGCCATCTGAATCGCTGCGGCGCGCTTTGGCAGCAGTGCTAGGTCATCCTTAAATTTTGCCTCGTCTTTCCGAAATTCGATCGGCAGCGGTGTTGAACCCCAGACCAAACCCTTCTCTTTTAAACTGCTCGTCAATTCGACGATTTCGTCCTCTGAAAGCTGACCGATGAAGTATGAGTCTGCGTTGACCGATTCGAATTTGTGCTTTGCCGCTAGATCAATCATTTCATTCAGGTCGCCGTTGACGCCTATAGAGAATCCGCGCAAATCAATCGTGAATTTACGTTTCTGTCCAGTTGAGGCCGCTTTGTCGCCAACCTCTGCCAGCGTGGTTTTTAGTGAGCCAGAACCGGCAGCGGCTACGGTGGCAATACTGCCGGCGATCATCGCGCGTCGTGAAATCATAGCTTGTTCTCGCGTTTGTTTTTCGAAGAGTTGTGATTGAAAGAATTCGTTGGCGTTGACCAACAATGATATATTCTACGGTCTGGAAAGGTAGAAATGGCTATGCAACGCGAAAAAGTCGCCGAAGGTCCTCCGAACGCCGACACGTTCATCAAAAACGGCGAAAGCGACGCGTTACTATCAGCGGCACCAAACTCGGAAAAATTTTAGCGCCGTTGCTTCACCATTTCCATCCATAACGTGCGCACGTAATTAGCTTCGGTAGCGTAGTGTGGAAATAATGGATGCTACTGCGTTGGACTGATCAGGGCTATTATCGAAACAGCGCTATTATCGATCCAACCTTAACGCCATCGCATCGGGGAAAATTGTGACGACTAACCCGCAATACGCTGGGCTGGAGTTCTCTAATGAATTAACAATCGGTGTTAAACGATTTCTTTAATTCATCGTGTCGTCGAAAATTGAAAGAAGTGGTCATGCCAGTCCGATACAGCTTTGCGGATTCGTTGCATTGGGAACCGGCGGGGGACGCAATCTATCGTGGTGGTGACAATTAGTACAAGCCGTTGTGTCTAAACTTCCCTGCTGCAAGTCCTGGAGACCTCCGAGTTGGAACTGTACCTCGCCGTGGAGGTTTCGTCCAAAACTTCTTTGTCGCAGTCCGACCGGAAGGATATACGAAGCCTGTTTTCGATAACGTGTTAGCGGCGGGCACGCATCCTTCGGCTAAAAAGGGGGATTAATTTCGCGTCAGTTACTAATTGGACAGCGATACATTTGAATCAAAAGCTTTGTAATTAACATAGTAGCGAAAATGTGAGCGGCAAGGCGCTAGCCCAATGGCACTTACTTTAAATCCAACCATAAAAACTAGCTCCCCCTCTCCTCG
>ENA-ORXT01004546-ORXT01004546.1-marine-metagenome-genome-assembly--contig:-NODE-4546-length-14249-cov-12.128775_pt1 | contig 14249 bp, 9 predicted proteins | sample MGYA00237868_ERZ511482 | MGnify/ENA metagenome assembly ERZ511482 | reverse complement strand
GGAAAACACTTATTGGGGATTTGATGAAGATGGCGACCGTTTTAGTGTGACCATTCCTTTTGTAGAAAATCTAGCTTATACCAATGAAACCCTATTAACGAGTTCCTTTGATGGCTTTCCTGTTGGTGATTTAAACTGGTTTCCTGAGCAAAAAGCATTATGGGAACAACTTGGAAGTGAAGAGGTTATTGCTATGGCTCCTGATACGGTAATTGTTCCTTCTATGGTTGATGGAGAATTACTAGGTGCATTGAATAAATTTATCGGTGGAGACACTACTGAAACAGGAGCAAGAGTTAATCCGAATAGAGTGTATCAGTTAAACCGAGATGAAATTTATTTCCTCAATGGAACATTAACCGCTAACTTTAATTTAGATCTTTTTGCACCAACATCAGATGACCCAAATAGTAAACCGCCAATTATTGCATCTGGCGTTTTAGCAGATGGTTCTGTTGTAGGTGTTTATTTTGCTTGTAATGAAAACGCAAGTCTCAAAAACATATACTTGATGGGTACGCAGCCTACGGGTGTAGGAGACGTAGCTGCTTTTGTTCAAGCATTTAAAGAAGGGGGCCATTACAACTTTGACAATGTACAATTTGAGTGGAGTTTATTTTTGGGTTTAATGATGTTAGCACCTGACCAAAATATTAAGATTACCAACTGTTATTTTAAAAACTTAGAGAACCAAACTTCTCCTTGGAATGGCCGAGCTATTGACTTGAGAGATAATAATATGGATTCTTTAGTAATGATAAACAACTCGTTTTTCAATTTAAATAGCTTTATCGTTAGAGGACAAGAAAGTACGATTAATTATATGCGTTTTGAGCATAACACCGTTGCTAATTCTGTAAAATTTCCATTGATGTGGTATTGGCAAACGGACGCTGTAATCAAGAACAACTTATTTTATAATGTCAATAGTTTTGGGGAGTCGGATGCAGATGCAGAAGGACAAGATGCAGATGGGTTGCCATTCGGTATCGTCAATGTAACTGCCCTACCCTCTGACTTAGGATTCGCAGAAGCAGACAGAATAATAGATGTAAGAAATAACGCTTATTTCTACACAGAAGATGTCACCAATTATTGGGCAGCATTTCCGGGAGTACAAGGCGGTAGTTTTATGAACTCTAGAACGCAAGGCTTCTTTGATGATGACACTACCTATCCTAGCCTACGTTCAGAAAATAATCTAAACGAAGATCCTGCCTTTATCAATGATGGAGATGTAGAAGGAGCAATGGTTACTTGGATGACCAATCTTAGAAATGAAGCAGAAAACACTTATTGGGGATTTGATGAAGATGGTGACCGCTTTAGTGTGACTATACCCTATATAGAGAATTTAGCTTATGCCAATGAAACTTTATTAAGTGGGGCAATTGGCGGATTTCCTGTTGGTGATTTAAACTGGTTCCCTGAGCAAAAAAGTGCATTTGAAGGATTTACCACTAGTGTTTATTTTGAAGAAGTGCCTAAAAACTTCACTTTAGCTCAAAATGCACCGAATCCATTTAGTGAAGAAACAACGATTAGATATACGGTTGCTAAAACAGTCGATTTGAATATTGCTGTTTATGACATAGGAGGAAGAAGAGTCGCTACTTTAACGAATAGCAGACACACACCCGGTGAGTATAGCATCAATTGGAAAGGAGTGGATGCGAGTGGAAATAGAGTTGGTTCAGGTATCTATTTTTACCAATTACGTTCCGAAGGAAGTGTAGCGACTGGTAAATTGATGGTCGTTAGAAATGGACAGTAATTCCTAATTATTGTAAGTACTCAATGAGTAAATAGATGGCTCATCGTTGGGAAAGTAGCATTAAGGAACGTGCAGAATGGATAGATTTTTTTAGAGGGAGAGGAGTTGATTTGTTTTTTTCATGAAAAAACAAATCAACTCCTCTTCCTCTAAAGAACCTATATAACAAATATACTTTTTACCTGCTATTTTAGATAGAAAAAAAATTAGACTTGCTTAGAGTCTTAATGTAGAATTAAACAACGCATATAAAAAAAAAGCATGAAAGCTACGATTGGTTATAAGTAGCGTAGCATTATTAATTGTTATTGAACAATAAAATTTATGACGCAAAGAGACATACAGTATCAATTGACAGAAATCTTAAAAGAGATGGGTATAAGGGAAAAAGCCATTACAGAAAAAGCTTCTTTTTATAAAGATTTGGGGCTAGACTCTCTTGATTTTATAGAAATGATAATGGTCTTTGAAAATAGGTTTAATGTAGAAATTCCAATGCTGGAGGCAGAACAAATTCAAACAGTAAAACAAGCAACACATTATCTTGAAAATAAGTTTTGGTTGAAAAACAAGCACTAAACTAGACTTTAGCCATTGGTCTTTAGTCTTTGGTACGCTTATGCTTGTCAGTAGGAATTAGCTAAATACTTTCTATACACTCGAATAAAAAAGACGAGAGTAAACTAAGTATTAGGATAACACCCTAGCACTTGGCAGGCTGCCACTAAAGACTAAAGACCAATGGCTAAAGTCCAGCTAATCTAAGTAGTAAATCTTCTATTTGATCAAAAAAGCTAAAACGCTGTTGGTATAGCTTATAATTATTGATATTTTAGCAAGAAATTTAATCTGCATGAGCAAAAGAGTTACCATTCAAGATTTAGCTGATGAATTAGACACGACCCCATCAACAGTATCTAGAGCATTACGAGACCATAAAGGTATTAGTAACTCCATGAAAAAAAAGGTACACAACCTTGCAAAAAAACGAAACTATAAAGTCAATAGAGCAGCATCAAATTTAAGAGCAGGAGAAAGTAAAACCATTGGTGTTATTGTACCCAGAATCAATAGAGATTTTTTCTCTAATGTCATTGCAGGTATCGAAGAGGTGGCTTTCGAGGCAGGATATTCTATTGTCATCTGCCAAACACACGACCAGCTTGATAAGGAAAAAAAATACTTGAATACGTTAATCAGTAATAATGTAGCAGGTATATTGATTTCCATTGGCTTAGAAACAAAAAAATATAACCACTTTACAGAAATTGATAGACTAGGCATTCCGCTTATCTTTTTTGATAGAGCATTTCAAAAAAAAGGAATGAATAAAATACTAATAGATGATACAGAGGGGGCTTACCAAGCAGTTAATCACTTGATTTCAATGGGGTATAAAAGAATTGCTCATTTTGCTGGTCCACAAAGTTTGAAGATTTATGTGGATAGGAAAAAAGGATACCTTGCCGCTTTAAGAGACAATAATATAGCAATAGATGAAAATTTGATTATTACCAACAACCTCAAACAAGAGGAAGGTAAAAGAGACATTAAAAAACTCTTACAATTAAATGCTCCTCCTGATGCCTTGTTTTCTGCTAGTGATTTTCCAGCTTTAGGCGCATTACTCTATTTAAAGGATAAGGGATATTCAATCCCCAATGATTTTGGAATTGTGGGCTTTAGTAATGAAAAATTTACGGCTTTAATATCTCCTTCCTTGACCAGCGTTGACCAACATAGTCAAGAGATAGGGCAACATGCCGCCAAAATTTGTATAGAAGAAATCAATAGTAAAGTTAGTACAGTAATACCTCGTACAATAATCCTTAGCCCTAGTTTGATAATTCGAGAATCCTCTAAAAGAAGATAGGATTGTTTATTTGTTTAGCATGTTTATTTGTTTAATACACCTAGTACAGTGTTTATTAAATAGGTTAACATTCTTTGGAAGGCGATATTGGGAGACAATTTCCCAATACGTACCATCAAAACAGTAACTTATTTAGTTAACAGTGTACTAGTTAAGGAACGGGAAATAAATAACCGCTAATTTTAGGCTGCCTCTTTTGTCCTTATTTTTCTCCTTAAAAACAGTCATTATATCAACATAACTCCTGCTTTTAAGAAAAAAACTAAGAACAAAATAGACTAGCCTAAATCTTAGCGTTTATTTATTTCCCGTTCCTAAGAGCGTTTCTTTGGACAAGTAAATCATTTTAACAGATGATTGACCTTCATTTAATCATTTTCACATTTCTTCATTTACTCATTGAGTACTTATAATAATTAATCTAAATGAGCCAGCATTACGAGTTAAGGTATGCCTGTAGTCCTACTGATTTTAAATCTTACGATACAACGCGGTTAAGAGAAGAATTTGCGGTTACGAACATCATGAAAGCAGGGGAAATAAACCTAGTTTATTCCATGTTTGATAGATACATTACAGGGGGTATCATTCCAGTCAAATCGGCATTAACCTTAAAGACAATAGACCCATTAAAATCAGATTATTTCTTAGAAAGACGGGAAATGGGCATCATCAATGTTGGAGGAGCAGGCGAGGTCAAAGTGGACGGAGAAACCTATAAACTGAAATACAAAGAGGCTTTATATCTTGGAAGAGGAAATAAAAAAATTATCTTTAAAAGTAGTAAATCTTCTAAGCCTGCCGCCTTTTATATTAACTCTACCCCAGCCCATACGAAGCACCCCAATAAATTAGTTACTTTAAAAGAAGCAGAAATTGTCCATCTTGGTTCAATTGAAAATTCTAATAAAAGACAGATTAATAAATTAATCGTAAATAGTGTTGTAACGACTTGCCAATTACAAATGGGCATGACCGAATTACAAAAAGGCTGCGTTTGGAATACTATGCCCGCTCACGTTCACGACCGCAGAATGGAAGTTTACTTTTATTTTGAAGTACCCGAAGATTCATCAGTTTGCCACTTTATGGGTCCACCTCAAGAAACGAGACATCTATGGTTGCAGAATAGAGAAGCAGTTATCTCTCCCTCTTGGTCTATTCATTCTGGAGCAGGTACTTCCAATTATATTTTTATCTGGGGAATGGCTGGTGAAAATTTAGATTACGGAGATATGGATAAGGTAGCTATTCCAGATTTGAAATAGATTATTTGGAGTCCTTAGCTACTGATATTATGACTATAAAGCAAACTATATTTTTACTATTTCTATTTGGTGCTTTTCTCGGTTGTCGGAATAATCAACTGCCGCTAAAAATAGTGCAGCAAGAGGAAATTTTAGTTACACCACTACCTAAAACGTTAGACGCAATTCAAGGTACGAGAACTAGGTTCTTTTTATCAGCTATTGATGACCAATTGAATAATGTGAAATTTTCTGCTTTAGCATTACCTCCTTTTATTAAGCTAGTTGATAATACAAACGGGAGTGGCGAATTAGTCATTGATGCGCCTCAGAACCAAACTGGGCAGTTCCCTATCCAATTGTTAGTACAAAATGCTAAGAATAAAAGTCCTATTTCCTTAACTATCAAGCTAGAAAAAGGAAAAGGACCCATTTTTTATTGTGATCCATCCATAAAGGAAAATACAGGAACAGGTACTATTGATAATCCATTTTCCTCTTTAGCCCGTTTAATGGCATCTGATTTTTCACCACCAGAAAATTCTTTGATATTGCTATTGAGTGGCGCACATGGTGCTCCAATTATCTATGCAAAAAATATAACAATTGCAGCTGCAAATGGACAACATCCAAGTTTAGATAAATTAGTATTTAATAGTGCTGATGCTGTTACTATGAGTGGCGTAACGATTGGGAAAGTAAGCAAGATTAAAGCGAAGCCCAAAACGAAAAGAAGTTTTGTAGTCATTGACAGCTTATCGACTAATATTACTATTCAAAATTGTTTGATACAAATAGCAGAAAATACCGCCAATTGGACAGAAGACGATTGGACGAATAAAGCGACGAATGGTATTTTAGCACAAGGAAAAAACAGCTTAATTCGATATAATTTGATCAGAAATATTTTTCATGGTATAGAGACAGAAAATGAAGACATAATAATTGAATATAATACGGTTGATAGATTTAGTGGGGATGCCATTCGGAATATTTCGAGTAATAATATCTATCGTTTTAATCTATTAAAAAATGCCGTATTAGATGATTATTATGCGCCAAATGGGAATCATGATGACCTTTTTCAATCTTGGACTTTTGATAAGCCTATTGAAAATATTCGATTGGAAAATAATATCGCGATAAGCTGTTTAGAACCTGACTTACCCCTAAGATCTAAAATAGTCCAAGGCATTGTCTGTTTTGATGGCTTTGAAAACAATTGGTTGATTAAAAATAATCTAGTCTTAACTGATCACCCGCATGGTATCGCTTTATATGGTGCCAAAGATTGTACCATAAGCCATAATACCGTTTTGAGAAATCCCTATAAATTCGCTGAATTTGAATCTCCTCCTTGGATTATGATCAATGACCATAAAGACAAAAGAAAAAGTACCAATAATGTAGTAGATAGTAATATCGTCTCTGCTTTAAATATTGTCTCTGCTGATGTAAAAATGACCTTCAATAAAACTATCAAAGCAGATAATACTACTTATCTAAAAGATTATGAAGGTTGGGATTTCAGGGTTGCTCAGTAGAGAATTGATATATTGCTTTATTGCTTTATTGCTTTATTGTCTTATTGTCTTATTGTCTTATTGTCTTATTGTCTTATTGCTTTATTGCTTTATTGTCTTATTGTTCTCCTACTAGACGCTGGTAATCGGCAATAAGACAATAAGACAATAAAGTAATATTGCTATATTGCTATATTGTTTTATTGCCGATTACCAGCGTCTAGTAGGAGAACAATAAGACAATAAAGCAATAAGACAATAAGACAATAAAGCAATATAGCAATATAGCAATATAGCAATATAACCATTTGCAAGATTTTTATCCTATTCCTTATTACAAAACATAAATACATGCCGAAAATTCAAACCTTTAAATATGTTGATTATCTCTGGGAAGAAAAAAAAGCAAGAGCGTTAGGAGAAGACCAAGTGGCCTTATTTTTATACCGCTCCAATATACTTGGTGCAGATTTAAGAATTACGAATTACGGTGGCGGTAATACCTCTTGTAAAACGATAGAAAAAGACCCCTTAACTGGAGAAGAAGTAGAAGTAATGTGGGTAAAAGGCTCTGGTGGTGACATTGGTACACTGACTAGACAAGGTATTGCAGGTCTTTATACCAAAAGACTTCGAGCATTAAAAAATGTTTATGAAGGTATAAAGTTTGAAGATAAAATTGTGCCTTTATATTATCATTGTTTATATGATTTGGATAGTCGAGCACCATCTATTGATACGGCACTACATGGTTTATTACCCTTTAAACATATTGACCATTTACACCCTGATGCCTTGATTTCCGTTGCCGCAGCAAAAAATAGTCGAGCTATCACCAAAGAAATATGGGGCGACTCAATGGGATGGGTTCCTTGGCAACGACCGGGCTTTGATTTGGGGATACAGTTGGAAAAATGCTTAAATAAAAACCCAGATATTCGTGGCATTGTACTAGGAGGACATGGATTATTTACTTGGGGAGATACTTCCTTAGCCTGTTATCAGAATAGTTTGGAAGTGATAGAAATGGCATCGGCATATATAGCAAAAAAAGGAGGCAAAAAACGACCCATTTTCAATGGTCAAAAAATGAAAAGTTTGGCCGCTAAGAAAAGACGCGAACAAGCAGCCAAGATAGCCCCTATTCTTCGAGGTTTATGCTCTGCCTATCAACAGATGATTGGGCATTTTACGGATGATAAACGAGTCTTGCAATTTATCAATAGCAAAGATTTAAAGAAACTAGCACCACTTGGAACTTCCTGTCCTGACCACTTTTTAAGAACAAAGATTCAACCTTTAGTCCTACCACTTTCTGCCAAAGCAGACTTGGATAATTTGGAAGCAGTATTGACCAAAATCGAACCTGCTTTTGAACAATATAGAAAAGAGTATATTGCTTATTATAATAAATGCAAATACGATAATAGTCCGGCAATCCGAGACCCCAATCCAGTCGTTATTTTATACCCAGGTGTTGGGATGTTTACTTTTGCTAAAAATAAGCAAACCGCTAGAGTAGCAAGTGAATTTTACATAAATGCCATCAATGTGATGCGAGGAGCAGAGGCTATTTCAAAATACACTGCCCTACCCCGTCAAGAAGCTTTCGATATAGAGTATTGGCTATTGGAAGAGGCCAAATTACAACGTCAACCAAAAGAAAAAACCTTGGCTCGTAAAGTAGCCATTATTACAGGTGCTGGTGGTGGCATAGGCAAAGCAATAGCAGATAAATTGGCAGCAGAAGGCGCAAATGTAGTGCTAACCGACATCAATGAAGAGCGGGTTAAAGCAGCTCATACAACCTATAAAAAAGATGTATCCACTTATGCCGTTTGTGATGTGACAAATGCTCGGTCAGTAGCGGATGCTTATGATAAGGCTTGTTTGGAATTTGGAGGAGTTGATATTATTATACACTCCGCAGGTCTAGCCATTTCTAAACCACTCACAGAAACGACCCTAAAAGATTGGGACATATTACAAGATGTATTAGTGAAAGGACAGTTTAATTTATCAAAAGCAGGCGTTGAAATTTTGCGTAAGCAGCAACTAGGTGGCGACATTATTAATATTGCCAGTAAAAATGGTTTAGTAGCCGGTAAAAATAATGTGGGCTATGGAACCGCCAAAGCAGCACAGCAACACATGACTCGATTATTAGCGGCTGAATTGGGCGCAGAAAAAATACGCGTCAATACGGTCAATCCCGATGGCGTTATTATTGGTAGCAAAATATGGGAAGGGGCTTGGGCAGCAGGCAGAGCAAAAGCCAATAATATTTCCGTTGAAGAATTACCTGCTTTTTACGCCAAACGTAATCTTATGAATGTGATTATTCGGCCAGAAGATATCGCCAATGCGGTATATGTTTTAGTGGCTATTTTGGATAAAAGTACCGGGAATATTATTAATGTAGATGGTGGAATGGCGAATGCTTTTGTGAGATAATATAATAATTGCTATATTGTTTTATTGTTTTATTGTTTTATGGCTAATTGCCAGCATCTAATTAGAAAACTGGAGCAGCAGCTAAAAAACTAGTACTACATCTGTATAACCAGAGCTTGTGTAAAAGGTGTTTGCGTCCCACGTAATTGCCAAATTTATTTGGCAGATTCTACTCGTCTAATTCGTGTTAAAAAGTCTGTTTCAGGCATCTATTTACTAAATTTTGAGCCTACTCCGAAAAGTCGTTTAGAGCACAACCAGATATTTTACAGTCCCAATTTATTTGGCAGATTCTACTCGTCTAACTCGTGTTAAAAAATCTGTTTTAAGTTCCTTTTTATGAAAATCAAAAAATCAGACCTAAGCGATTATAATAAACGCTACAAAAGTGACCACTATGAAAAATTTGGTTTTCTAAATAAACAGTTATACCGAAAGAAAATCAATGTAGATGATGTAGTAGCGAAACTTCAAAAATTTCAAGTAGCCATTCCAAGTTGGGCGTTGGGTGCAGGAGGTACTCGATTTGGCCGTTTCTCTTTTGGTGGAGAACCTTCCAATTTAGAAGAGAAGATTGATGATGTAGGTATGCTTCATGCTTTAACCCAATCAGCAGGAGCTATTTCTTTACATATACCGTGGGATATTCCAAAAGATGCAAAGGCCATTAAAGAGCGAGCAGATAGCTACGGGATTAGTTTTGATGCGGTCAATTCTAATACGTTTCAAGATCAAGACCCACAAGAACATAGCTATAAATTTGGGTCTTTATGCCATATTGATCAAGGCAGCAGAGAACAGGCAATCGCTCATAATGTGGAGGTAATAAAATATGGTGAAGCATTAGGTTCAAAATCTTTAACCGTTTGGTTAGCAGATGGTTCAACTTTTCCTGGGCAGCATAATTTCAGAAAAGCATTTCAGCATACCCAATCTGCTTTACAAAAAATATATCAACATTTACCAGAAGATTGGCGGATGTTCATAGAATATAAACCTTATGAGCCTAATTTTTATTCAATGGTAATTCCCGACTGGGGAACTTCCTTACTATTGGCGGAAGGCTGTGGGGAAAAAGCTTATTCCTTAGTAGACTTAGGCCATCATTTGCCCAATACGAATATTGAGCAAATTGTAGCCATACTAATGATGAAAGGTAAATTGGGGGGCTTCCATTTCAATGATAGCAAATATGGGGATGATGATTTGACTTGTGGCAGCATCAAACCCTATCAATTATTTCTGATTTTTAATGAATTAGTGTATGGAATGGAAAATAATACCGCCAACAATCCACCTTTAGCATGGATGATTGATGCAAGTCATAATGTAAAAGACCCTTTAGAAGATTTAATGCAAAGTTTGGAAGCCATACGAGTAGCTTATGCGCAAGCATTGTTGGTGGATAGAGCAGCCTTGGAAGAGGCGCAAGCAAATAGTGATGTTACCCGAGCGCAAGAAATTTTACAAGCTGCCTTTCGGACAGATGTAAGACCTTTATTGGCCGAGGCTAGACGCTCAAGTGGTGGAGCGATTAACCCAATTGGCTTTTATCGGCAAATGGCTATTCGAAAACAATTGATTCAGAAACGAGGACTTAATATAGTCGCTACTGGTTTGTAATAGAAAGTCTAAATATATGAAAGTAACCCTTGTTTTCGACATCGGCAAAACCAACAAAAAGTGCTTTCTTTTCGATAAAAACTATCAGAAGGTGTATCAAGAATATATAAAAATTCCAGAAATAAAAGATGAAGATGGCGACCCTTGTGACGATTTAAACGCCATTGAAGAATGGATAAAAAAAATACTGAAAAAGTTACTGAAAAATAAAAACAGAAAAATAATAGCAATCAATTTTTCTACCTATGGTGCTAGTTTTGTCCATTTAGATAAATATGGAAAACCACTTACACCACTTTATAATTATCTAAAACCTTATCCTAAAAAATGCCTAGCATCTTTCTATAAAAAATATGGAAATCCACTAAAAATAGCAAGCGAAACCGCTTCCCCTGCATCGGAGATGTTGAATTCAGGTTTCCAGTTGTATTGGTTAAAACATACCCAAGCAAGCATTTTTAAAAAGATTCGCTGGTCGCTACATTTACCACAATATTTAAGTTACATATTGACCTCAAATTTTGGGAGTGATTTTACAAGTATTGGTTGCCATACAAGTCTTTGGCATTTTGAAAAAGGAGATTACCATAATTGGGTTTATGCAGAAGGACTGGATAAAATATTGCCCCCTATTGTCAAAACAAACCATACCAGTATAAAGAAAATTAGCAAGCAAAAAATAAAAATTGGTGTTGGCGTTCATGATAGTTCTGCGGCACTCCTACCCTATCTAAATACTATCAAAAAACCATTTTTATTAATTTCTACGGGTACTTGGAGTATCAGCTTAAACCCTTTTAGTAAAGAGCTATTAACCGAGGAAGATTTAGCGAATGATTGTTTGAATTATATGCGAATTAATGGAAAGTCTGTCAAAGCTACCCGACTGTTTTTAGGAAACGAACACCAATTACAAGTCGAACAATTAGCCGCATTTTTTAATGTAAAAGTGGATGCACATAAAAAAGTTAGCTTTAAGGAGAATATTTACCTACAACAAAAAGACAATTATCAACGATATTTTGTTTTAATTTCCATTAACAATTCTCTTCCTCGACCAGCAGCATCTTCTATAAAAAAATTTACTAATTTCGAAGAAGCGTATCACCAATTGATGCTCGAATTAGTGGAATTACAGGCAAATATGGCTAGGCGAGCTATTGGAAATACAAAAATCAAAGAAATCTATATTGATGGTGGTTTTGCAGAAAATGAAATTTTCATTCAGTTATTAGTACGCCATTTTAAAGACTTCAAAATACGGACTACTCAATCTCCTTTAGGTTCTGCCTTAGGTGCGGCTATGCTTATTGCTGATAAGAAAATAAAAAAGAACTTTTTGAAAAAGCAGTATAAAATGAAGAAATGGTTAGATGGTTAGATGGCTGAATGGCTAGATGGCTGTTTGTCAACGTCTTGCATGCAACCATCAAACAATCAAGCCATCAAACAATCAAACCATTTCCTACATTAATCAAATCAACAAAACATGAAAACTCGAACTAAAACAACCCTATATCTATTGCTAATAATTGGCTTTTTTTCTTGTCAAAACACAAGCGTACAAGATGCTCAAAAAAAAGTGCCAGAAAGCATTAAAAGCAAAAAAAAGACCCAAGCACTTTTATTAACGCAACCTTTTGAATATGACTCTCTTGATAAAGATAAAGTAACGGGTGATTATGTCGCCCAAACAAAGGTGACTATCCCTGCTAATTTAGCCACGCAAAGCAAGTGGATAATGTTTGAAGGGCCTGTTTTAGAAAATGATGTCATTGCGTATCGGTTTTATGCAGATACTCGGCATCGTTTTGATATATATGGAAAAAGAGTGCCTGATTTAGTAATGGATACGGTTAGCTGGAATTATCATGATATTATGGATTGGGGCTCAGATGTATTAAAAGTTGGCAATTCTTTAGGGTTGGCCAGTCCTGCCATCTGGTTTCAAGATTCGCTATATACCCTTTCCAATTCTGAAACAAAGACCATCGAGGTACTAGAAAATGGCAATCAACAATCAAGCTTAAGAACTACTTTTGGCAATTTTAAACTCGGAGACCATACTTTTGACTTAATTCAAGATTGGTCTATTCAAGCAGGGGATGCGCATTCTACCATCCATCTTGAAGTGAAGAAGGGTACACTTCCAGCAGGTGCTTTTTTTGCAACCGGAATCGTCAAACATTTAGACGCAGTACAAACGGGTCAAACCAACAATTCTTTCTATGCCTATACTTGGGGAAAACAATCTTTTCATGAGGAAAATATGGGCATGGCTATCTTTGCCGACCAAAAATACCAGCCAGAAAGTATCCCCAATAAATTAAGTCATACCTATATTTTTAAAAATGCGCCTACTATGGTTGATTATTCTTTTTTAGCTGCTTGGGAAAGGGGGAATAGTCAGGTTAAAACAGGGGAAGGGTTTAAGAAGTTGGTGGTGGAGGCTTGTCAGTAAGTAAGCATGGGGAAAGCACCTCAAAGCATTCTGTTTTGAGGTGGTTTTATTTGTAACACTAGCCACTAGTTGTTAAATTATTGATTATTCACACTAGCGGTACAAAATGTAGTTCCTACCCCCTTTCAAGTTTTGCAATTTGATAATTTATCGCCGTTAGCAAGCACTTATCATTTCTTCACCCCCGAACATAAGTCACCTCAAACCCTCGACACCGCCGTTCTTCCTGCATCCACTTAGCCAAATTAAACCGATCCTTCCGCTCATAAGCCTTAAACATATCTAACCCTCGACCCAATATCATCTTCCAGCCATTATCCGATTCTATATAGCGGTCGTGCATCGTGTTAGGATCGGCAAAATCAAGCAGCACCGTTAATGGCGTACCGTTAAAACTATCGGCTAATTCTTCTAAATCAAATTGATGTTCTAGCGGTTGGGTGCTGTCACTTGCTGTAAATACTTTTAAAGTAAGTTCTTCGCCATGCGGAATAATGCTCAATAACATACGACAAAATTCGTGCAAGTTTTCTTGCTGATACCAGATTGTTAAATGTGGATCCGTTAAGTGAATTTCTGTAGAACCAAGTAGGTATTCTTTAAATAAGGATTTGTAAGAAATTCCCTTTTGCTGTTCTTTAATGGCTATGTTTTTGGCACTAAGTTCTGGTATGGTCGCTTCTTTTTCTGAGGAGACTCCTCCCCCACTCTCTTCACCAAGCGTCAAATCTATTGAAGTGTGCGCAAATTGATACTCGTCCATTTCCAGTGTTGAAACTTCTACCCCTTGCTTATCTGTTACATCATAAAACTTAAAATCAACAGCATTTTCTCTAAAAGTCTCATCCATTTTATATAGCTGCTCCTTCACCCGCCTTCTACCTTCAATGGCAAAAGTTAGTAATTGTTTGATTTCCGCTTTGGTGGCACTTTTGTCTGGGAAAATAATTTTCATCAAACCCCCAAAAGTTTTTGTAATCGCTGTTTTATCTCTAGTTGCGATTGTACCGTCCAATTCAAAATATTGGTTAAAGGCATTGCTGAAATCTTCTCCTCGAAAAGCTTTTAGTACTTCTGCTAAATAATCTACGATCAAACCATATCCTTCCGTAAACATTTCATTACGGATAATGTCTACTTCCCAACCAGGAATATAATAATGGATTCTATCCAAAAAGGCCGTATCATAATAAGCCTTTGGCAAGGCTTCGAATAAATCCGAATGTTTGAGCATATAAGGCACGGAACGATCCGTATTACCAATAAAAACCATCGAGGCTTCTGCGCCCATCGT
>ENA-ORXT01004545-ORXT01004545.1-marine-metagenome-genome-assembly--contig:-NODE-4545-length-14254-cov-8.839035_pt1 | contig 14254 bp, 2 predicted proteins | sample MGYA00237868_ERZ511482 | MGnify/ENA metagenome assembly ERZ511482 | reverse complement strand
TAACAATAACGGGTAATGGTACACCAAATCTGGTTATCACAGATCCAGCACCAGCGTGTTCACCTGCAACAGTTGATTTGACAGCACCAGCAATAACAGCAGGTAGCGAAGATGGAACATTAACCTACTATACAGATGTAGCACTAACAACATTAGTGACAAATCCATCATCAGTTGGGGCAGGAACTTATTATATACAATTAACAACTTCCACTAATTGCGAAATAGCCTTGCCAGTAGAAGTACAAGTAGATGTTAGCCCAGTTATTTCAATTGGTATGGACACTATTGTACAATGTAACGTAGCAACAATTAGAACGCCTTTTGCTGTTTTCAATTGCCAAGATACTATTTATGCCTTTCCTTCATCTGATGAACCAGAGAACACAACAAACCCTTCTAGCTATACCTTTTTATCTAATGGTTCAGCTACAAGAGCCATCAGATGGTTTTTTGAAGATGGTACGGGTTCTTTATTTGCTCAGAGTCAAACGATTACTTACGTAGATGACATGATGGCACCAGAGTTACCAGAAATTTGTTCTGCTATGGATAGCATATCTGTAGATTCGTTTGGAATGGTAGAGATAGATGCAGCAGCTTTAGCAGTAGGTACAACAGATAACTGTTCTCCGTTTGATAGCCTTACTTTCAGTTCTAGCATGGCGACTATTCCTTGTGATTCTTTAGGGATGACTTTCGATATAGATTTATATGTAAGCGATCCAGCAGGAAATGCAGATACTTGTACAGCAACAATAACAATAGTAGATAAGATCGCACCAATCTACTTCAACGTACCAGCCAACGACACTATAGATTGTAGCGAAGCAGTACCAGCAATGGTAGCTTTAACACCAGAAGACAATTGTGGCATGGTGGAACCAGATTCAACTCGTACAACAATGGTGTCTACCCAAGCAGATACATCAAACTTTACGATACCAGAATTAGATTCTACTTTCTATAATTATACCATTACGTATAAATGGTTTGCAGCAGATACTACTGGTAATGTAGATTCTGCAATGCAGGTAATAGTCGTACAAGATACCACAGGACCAGTCATTGCCTTTATGGATACCATGACGGTCAATGCAGTCGGAACAAATTGTTTTGGTACGGTAAGTTTAGATTTAGCTACTGCAATTACAGATAACTGTTCGGATAGCTTGAAATTGGTACAGTTTAGTACAGATGCTAATTTTGCGAATGGCTCAACAATGAATATAGTAGATAGCACCTCATTAGTAACATTAGATAGTATTGTAGGAGATACCACGGTCTACATTATGGCAATGGATTTCTCTAATAATGCAACGACGCAGGCAGTCACCATAGTCGTGAATGATGCGACCCCACCGATTGCCTCTTGTGCAACATCCGTGTCGGTGTCAATTGATGCTTTGGGACAGGTCATATTAGTACCAGCAGACATTGATCAGAATTCAAGAGATGCTTGTTCTATTCCGACCTTGACATTAAGTAGAGATACCTTTAAATGCGAAGATGTTGGTCGACAAGTTGATGTTATATTAACGGCAACGGATGCGTCTGGAAATATTGCTAGTTGTGTCTCTACTGTAAGCATACAAAGAGGTACGAATACTAGTTGTCCTACTGATGGGGCTTGTGCTGGTTTTAATATAACATCTATAATCGCTACAGACGAAACGAGCGTAGGTGCGAATGATGGTAGTGTAACAGTAACACCTGGTGGTGCATCAGGCACTTATACTTATCGATGGGTAAATTCGGCCAATACAATTATTGGTACGACGGCTTCCATTTCTGGTTTGATGCCCGGCACGTACACCACAACTGTTCGAGATGCAGCAGATGCCAATTGTATTCTGACACAGTCCATTACTGTCGGGGCTGCTGTACCTCCTACCACTTGTGGTTTAACAGTTACCTTCCCTATTATCATCCACGAAACAGTGGCGGGTGCGAATGATGGAGCAGTGACAGCGGTAGGTGCAGGTAGCGTGAACGGCGTAACATACACTTGGGTCAATGCCAATAACACGATAATTAGTACGAGTGCAGCCATTAGCGGTTTAGCACCGGGTATTTATAGTGTTACTGCAAGAGACTCCATAGACCAAACTTGTATAGTTGCACAATCCATTACCATTGAAGCTGGACCTATAGTTAATAATTGTGGTATAAGTGTGAGCTTCCCAGTTATTATAGCAGAGAGTGCCTCAGGGGCAGATGATGGTGCGCTTACTGCACAAGGTAGTGGTGGCCCATCAGGTGCCTATACTTATGTATGGAGAAATGCAGCTGGGATTATTATTAGTACGAGTGTTGCTGTTGCAGACTTAGCACCTGGGGTGTATAGAGTCACAGTAAGAGATGCGGAAGATGCGGATTGTGTAATCAGACAGTCAGTAATGGTTGCCGCAGGTACTGGGCAAGTTTGTAATTTAGGAGTTACTTTTTCTGGTACCAGAACAGAGTCGGTAGCAGGTGCGAATGATGGTGCAGTTACGGCACAAGGAACGGGTGGCTCATCCGGTGCTTATACCTATGTATGGAGAAATCCAGCTGCGATGATTATTAGTACGACTGCTACTATTAACGGTTTGACACCGGGCATATATAGCGTAACGGTTAGAGACGCAGTAGATGCAACTTGTGTGAGAAGAGAATCTGTGGTTATCACGGTTGGTCCGACTCAACCAATCTGTAATGTGAGTGTTACGTTTCCTATAATAACAGCAGAAAGTGTAGCAGGTGCCAATGACGGTGCAGTTACGGCACAAGGAACAGGTGCATCAGGAGTATATAGTTATTCTTGGGTTAATTCGGCAGGTGGTAATGCAGGTAATACTGCGGCCATTAACGGTTTGATACCAGGTATGTACACTGTAACCGTACGAGATGCGACAGATACAAACTGTGTAATTACCCAAGCAGTTACGATTGCGGCAGGCAGTACTGCAACAACTTGTAATGTGAGTGCAACTTTCCCTGTATTAACAGCAGAAAGCGTAGCAGGTGCAAATGACGGTGCAGTTACTGCACAAGGAACAGGTGGCTCAGGAGCATACAGTTATGCTTGGAGTAATGGCACTAGCGTATTTGCGACTACGCCAAATATAACAGGTTTAGTAGCTGGAAATTATCAATTAACAATAAGAGATGCGGCAGATGTCAACTGTGTTCGAACTATGGAGGTTACGATTGCGGCAGGTTCGCCACCAGTATCTGGAGCACCAACTCAATTTATTGTTTGTAATGTATCAGGCACACAAGGCAGTATTGTACAAGTTCCTGTGAAAGTAGTGAACTTTAATAATGTTACTTCTTTCGATATGTCTTTCAATATAGCGAATACAGCGAATGCAAGATTTCTTACACCGAACCCAATTGGTTCGCCAGCATTGACAGGTATTTCTTCTGGTCCAAATACAGCCGGTCGAACTAATCTTATTTGGATTAATTCAACAGGTCAGACTTTACAAGATAGTACGGTTATCTTTACCATTGATGTAGAGATATTAGCAGCATCAGGTACAGCTATTCCAATTACGATAGGTGGTAATTTAAGTCCAGCAGTAGAAGTGGTTGGTATCGTTAATGGCTCGCCATCGAATTTAGTAGTCTCTACTACTAGTGGTATGACTACGGTGATGACTGCACCAGCTTTAGTCATAGGCGGACAAGTAACTTTAGAGGATTTAAGACCTGTGGCAAATGCAAACGTTGAGTTTACAGGAAGTGCAAATACTTCTACCACAACGAATACAGACGGATTCTATGGTTTAAATGTAAACCCTAGTGGTTCCTTTACGATTATGCCTTTTGAAGATGACAATCATTCAAATGGTGTGAACATCGGAGATATGTTAAAAGTTGCTCGGCATATTGTGGGGATTGAACACTTAAGTTCTCCATTACAATTGATTGCAGCGGATGTGAATAGAGATGGACGAGTAAATTCTAGAGATAGAACAGAAATCTTCCAGTTAGTATTAGGTAGAGATACTCGCTTTGATAGTAATACTTCTTGGCGCTTTATCCCTAAGACTTATACGTTCCCTGAATCTGCTTTACCACCATTGGGACGACCAGGAACGACGTATCCTGAAAGTATCACTGTTGATAATATCACAGCAGATTCAGATGGTTTAGATTTTTGGGCAGTAAAGATTGGAGATGTAGATTCTATGGCAGTTACACCATCAGGATTCAGAGACTCAGAATTAGCAGAAAGCAGATCTGCTTTCAAATTTGGTGTAAAAGACCAAGAATTAGTAGCGGGTACACAAATAGCAATACCATTCAAAGCAAATAATTTCAACGACTTATTAGCCTATCAAATGACGATAGCTGCGAATAATGATTGGTTGGAATTAGCAGAAGTGACAGCAGGTGCGTTGCCGTTAAGTGAAACAGGTTTCCACCAAAACGAGGATAATCTGGATTTAATTTCCGCAGTTTGGTTTACAATGGAAGGTCGAACCATTCAGAATGACGAAATTTTATTTACTTTACATTTTGAAGTGAGACAAAGTGGGGCATTATTAAGTGAGGTCTTAGATCTTAATTCTGCTTTTATTGATGCAATGGCTATCAATGCCAATTTGAACACACTTAACTTAGGTATTAAATTTGATGGAGCAGATGCACCAACAACTGCTAACTTTGATTTGTTCCAAAATCGACCAAATCCATTTAATACATCGACAACGATTGGCTTTAATTTACCAGAACGACAAGCGGCTACTTTAAAAGTATTTGATTTAGCGGGCCGTCAATTATTCCAATTAAATCAGGAATTTGCGAAAGGCTACAATGAAGTTTCTTTAGAAAGTGCTGATTTACCATCAATTGGTGTCTTATTCTATGAGCTTTCAACGGCAAATCAAACCGCCAAGCGTAAAATGATAAGAATAGAGTAGAAAAAGAAGTCAGAGGTCAGATCGAAAAATAAATTTTTCTGTCAGAAGTCAGATTTATGACGTGTTCAACGCATTGCTGTCCACATCGTAAATCTGACTTCTGACAGAAAAATTTATTTTTCGATCTGACTTCTGACCTCTCTTCTAAGCTATTTTCCAAAAATCGATTAAAAATGTATATCTTCGCTCAGTTTTCCTACAGTGGCACTAGCTACGGGGATAACTTACCTATAGACAATAACAAACAACAAGGTGGCAAGAGGAAACTAGCTAGCTCAGGAGTGCTAGGTCTATTCCACAATACTAGCACTGCGCAATCGGTTGGCTTGCAAGGTAATGATTCATTACTGGCATCCCTGATGGCGCAGTGCTTTTGTGGTTTATGTTTGTAAATGATGAATGATGAATGATAAATGGTAAATGATGAATGATGAATGATAAATGGTAAATGATGAATGATGAATGATGAATGATAAATGGTAAATTTATTAGACGCTATCTAGCGAGTGTTTACGTCATATTGGAGATTTACAATTTACCATTTACAATTTACCATTTACAATTATTTGGCAGAATCTTGCAAAAGCGCAAGTAATTAAGCTATAAAAGCTACTAAATAAATAATTTTGGTAGCGAATACGTTAAGAATGGAGAATTGAAAATAGAGAATTAATTATGACGCAGAAGGATACAATATATAGGTAGTGAATTCCAATGTAGGGGATACTTTCAAAGTATCCCCTACATTTAGCCTTACAGTTGTACCATTACTATAAATAGTATACCTCCCATAAGGAATTCTCAATTTTTAATTCACAATTCTCAACTCGTCCACATCAATCAAATTAAAAGAGAAGCGAAAATGTAAATTTTCAAGGAGAAAATGATTAAAGGAGGTCCTACTGAACTAGTAGTAAAAATTATTTTTTGTTTATCTGTTTATTAAACTATTGAGACATAGTCTAATAAACAAATAAACATTGTAAACAAATAAACAACTCTATTTACTCATTTTATCATTTACTCATTGAGTATTTACTGAAAATAGAACAAACAATCGCTATTGAAATAGTATATAATATGCGAAATAAATTTTACTTATTTAGTATCTGCTTATTACTTAGCCTCCCGCAAATGATGGGGCAAGTAGTATTGAATCTTCCAGATTTTACGGTATCCTGTGATGATGTTATTACTGTACCTGTAACAGTAGAAAATTTTACTGACCTCTCGGGCCTAAGCTTTTCTTTAGAATGGGACCCTTCCGTTTTTGAGTATGTGGACAATTCGGCGATGCCGCAGCTTACACCCGATCCAATCTTGAATGTAGATAATACAGCGAATGGTGCTTTAGGTTTTGCATGGGTGAATATTGCGAATGGTACGACAATCACAGATGGTTCTACGATTTTTAGCTTTCAATTAAAAGTAATCGGCACGGTAAGTAGCTCGAATATTAATTTTGCTTCAGAACCTATAGAAATAGCTGCTTTTGACGATGCGATTAATGGGCAAACCGTTAATCTAAATAATGGAGAAATTACGATAGCTAATCCTTGTGAGGACACAGCAGAGCCACTACAAATTAGCTGCCCTCCAGCCATGGAGGTTGCTGCAATTGCAGGTCAGGCATCCGTATCATTGAGTAATTTAACCCCTACTTTTTCAGCAAATGCCATAGCGTCAACACTTTCCTATTCTCTAAGTAGGAATGGGAGGACTATTGGCGGAAATACAGGGGATGCGAGTGGAGAAATATTTACAGTTGGCCAAACCATGTTGGTTTATACCATACTGGATGCTGCTGGAAACAGTACGACTTGTTCAACAATAATTACGGTCAATCCGCCTCCATCTAACTCCAATACAGTTACTTTTTTAGCAGAAAGCCGCACCGCTACTTGTAGCAGTGATACAGAGGCATGTATAGATATAATCGCCAACAATTTTGAGTCCTTGTCTGATGTTCAATTTTCGATTAATTGGAATCCAGCTATCTTACAATTTGATTCTTTAGATAATAATGACGATGCCTTAGATCCTAATTTAGGGGTGTTTTATGGTATGGCTAGTGTCAATAATGGTATTTTAAATGTCACTTGGTCCGATGTAGAAGGGGATGGACATACTTTAGTGGATGGCACTACTTTGATGACGCTTTGTTTTACGCCGATAGGGGCGGGTTCTACTAGCATTGCTTTTACCGATAATCAAACACCAATAGAAGTTTTTAGATTCGTGAATAATAGTCTGGAAGAAGAAGTTACCGATTTATCTTTATTAGCAGGTACAATTGCGGTTACCGATTGTGGCACAACAACAGGTGGCACAACAACAGGTGGCACAACAACGGGTGGCACAACAACGGGTGGTACAACAACAGGCGGTACAACAACGGGCGGTACAACAACAGGCGGTACAACAACGGGTGGTACAACAACGGGTGGTACAACAACGGGCGGTACAACAACAGATTTTACGCTAAGATCAACTAGTGCTACTGGACAATGTTCCGATACGCAATTATGTATAGATGTCTCGGCAGATAATTTTGAAATGCTATCCGATGTACAATTTTCTGTGAATTGGAATTCCAGTGTTTTATCTTTTTTATCTGTAACGAATAATGATGCGGCTTTAGACCCGACATTAGGCGTTTTCTATGGTCAGAATCAAACCGATAATGGCATTTTAAACTTTACTTGGTCTGATGTAGAAGGCGATGGACATACTTTAGCAGATGGTACTCGATTATTTACCCTCTGTTTTACCCCAATCGGTAATGGAACAACAGGAATAGATTTTACAGACAATTCAACGCCAATAGAAGTTTTCCAATTTATAGATAATAGCAATGTCACAGAAGTGAATAATGTAGCCTTAGTGCCAGGAAGTATTACGGTAACTAATTGTGATGCCCCACCAACAGGAGATGCATTTACCGTAACATCTGGTAGTAATTCTGCGCAATGTACGGATGATATGGTATGTATAGATGTGACAGCAGACAACTTTGAGTCACTATCCGATATACAATTTTCCGTTAATTGGGATGTATCTATCATGGAATTTATTTCTGTTACGAATAATGACGCAGCTTTAGATCCAAATCTCGGTGCGCTATATGGGCAGACGCAAACCAATAATGGCATTTTAAACTTTACTTGGTCAGATGTAGAGGGCGATGGGCATACCTTAGCCGATGGTACAGTATTATTCACGCTCTGTTTTAGACCAGTAGGGAATGGTACGGCGACTATTGATTTTACAAACAATATGACCCCCATAGAAGTTTTCAGATATATCAATGATAGCACGGTAGAAGAAGTAACGGATTTACAATTTAATGTAGGTACGATAAGTGTGGAAAATTGCGTAGCAGGGGCAAATGATTTTGCTTTAGCAGTGACTAATGTCAATGCCGATTGCTCCATGACGGATAATGTTTGTGTAGATATATTTGCTAATAATTTCACATCCCTATCTGATGTGCAATTTTCGGTTAATTGGGAGGCAGCTAACTTACAGTTTGTTTCTGTAACGAATAACGATGCGGCTTTAGACCCAAATCTAGGTGCTTTATATGGACAAACCCAAACCGCTAACGGTATTTTAAATTTTACTTGGTCAGATGTAGAAGGCGATGGACATACTTTAGCAGATGGCACTCGTTTATTTACATTGTGTTTTAATGTAGTAGGCACAGGTTCCAATGAAATTAGTTTTACCGATAATATGACTCCCATAGAGGTCTTTCGATTTATAAATAATAGTACGGAAGAAGAGGTCTCTAATATTCAATTATCAACGGGTACAATTACTTTAGTAGATACAGAAGGTCCCGTTGCTAGCAATTGTCCAACTGCCCCGATTGTAGTTTTTACCACTTTCGATAATTGTCAAGTAGTTGGTACTTGGACAGAGCCTACTTTTATAGATGCTTGCAGTGATTTTGAGGTACAACGTACTCATGTACCAGGGGATATATTTGGTTTAGGACAGGAGACCATCCAATATACAGCGGTTGATGATGCAGGAAATATTACGCCTTGTAGTTTTATGTTAACGGTAAGAGATACTATAGCACCAGCCATTACCAACTGTCCAAATAACCAAACCCAAGATTTATCCGCTGCAACGGATTGTAGTACGAACATTACTTGGGGAGCACCTACCGCAACAGATGCTTGTAGTGCAAATCCAATCGTTACCAGTACCATGCAGTCAGGGGATTCCTTCCCTATGGGAACTACCTTAGTTAATTATACAGCAATAGATGGGTCTGGTAATTTAAATACTTCTTGTTCTTTTGAAGTGACCATTACAGGAGCAGCACCTGTGCGAATAGCAGGCTGTCCTGATAATATAGCACAGTCTTTTTCTAGTGAATCAGGCTGTGATTTAGTAATTGATTGGACTCCACCTATTTTAATAGATGGTTGTAGCATGGGAGAAACTACCTTAACCAGTAATTTCAATCCAAGAGACCAATTTCCACTAGGGACCACGTTAGTTGTCTACACCGCTGCTGATGAAGGGGGCAATACGCAAACTTGTGAATTTGAGGTAACGATTACTGGATCTAGCGAAATTGTTTTCTCTAATTGTCCAGGAACGATTACTGTCAATGCTTTACAAAATCAATGTGGAGCGACCGTAAGTTGGTTAGTACCGGGAACAACAGGTGGTTGTGGTCAACCTACCTTGGTTAGCAATTTTACTCCCAATGACTTTTTTCCAGTAGGGACAGCAGTCGTAGAATATATAGCAACGGATGACGTGCAGCAGCAATCGGTCTGTAATTTCTCTGTAACAGTTATAGACGATCAATCTTTGGTAGCTATTTGTCCAACAGAAATCACCGTAGATGCAGGTGGAAATGTATTAACGGATGCTAGTGAATTTATAGAATCAGTAACATTTGATGACTGTGGAAGTTATCGAATTCAATATGGGGATATAGAAGCCTTTGATAATTGTAGTTCGACTATCTCTCGTTCCTTGATAGAAGGTTTACAGAGTAATTCTATTTTTGGTTTTGGTGCAACGGCGATGAGGTTTGATATTAGTAGTGCATCAGGCGAATTAGTCACTTGTTCTTTTAATATAATGGTAGAAGATTTACCAGTAATAGAAGCCAGCTTATCTGCTGCTTTAGTTTGTGAAGGACAAGAAATAGAATTGCGTTCTACTGGTTTTGAAGGAGCTACTTATGCTTGGACAGGTCCAGTTGGTTTTACTTCTAATGCACAGAATCCAGTTATTAATAGTCCTACATTTAATAATTCTGGTACTTATGCTGTAACAACGTTGTTTCCAAATGGCTGTTCTGTTACGAGTGAAGTAATGATTCAAGTAAATTCTGCACCTGTTGTAGAAGCAAGTGCCAATGACTTAGAATGTGGAGGGGGCGTAATAGAGTTATCAGCAAATCCAATTGGAGAGGATATACCCGTAGTTGCATGGGCATGGACTGGACCAAATGGCTACACCTCTACTGACCAGAATCCTATTATTAATGATGCCGTTTCTCTACAAGCGGGTGTATATATGGTAGAAGGTACTTCTCCTAATGGTTGTGTGGCGGTATCAGAAGTAGAAGTAAATATTAACACGATAACACCACCAACAGTAGTACCTTCTGGCTTACTAACGCCTGGCGTTGCCTGTGAAGGGCAAGCATTTAATTTAAAAGGAAATATATATCCTGAACCTGTAGTATATAATTGGTCTGCTTCTAATTCGGGGGCTGGTTTGCCAATGAATGTACAAGATAGTTTAATAACAGTAACTCCAACGAATGTTGGTGAATTTACTTATACCTACACGGTAGATTTAGGTGGTGGTTGCGTAGCAGATACTTCCATTACTATTAATGTGATGCCAAGTCCTCAATTTACTTCTAGCACAAATGCCCCTATAGACTGTGGAACAGAATTAGATACCTTAACGCTAACTACAGTAACAGACGACCCGACTATCACGGAATGGTTGTGGGAAGGACCAAATGATTATATTTCTCCTTTTCAAAATTCATTCATAACGGGCGTATCGCAAGAGTTGGCAGGTGATTATATTGTGACGGCAACTTCTATTAATGGTTGTATGGCAACGGATACAGTAGCTGTTGAAATAACCCAACTACCAGAAATACCTGCTATTACCGATGGTATGGGCGGAGGTACTATAGATAGATTAATCGTTTGTGAAGGGAATGAAATTAGCCTTAGCGTCGTAGATACGGTGCCGGGTATTACTTATTCTTGGACGGGGCCAAATGATTTTACTTCTGAGGAAGCAGAGATAGCGATCCCAAATGCACTCATTGAAGCAAGTGGAGGCTATCAATTAGTACAAACAATAGAGGGTTGTGCTTCCGAAGCAGCAACGGTTCTAGTAGCTGTTTTAACAGAACCAGAAGTAAACGATGATCTAATTGCTAATTTGTTCAATGAAGAAGTAGAGTTTGAAGTACTTAGTAATGACTCTCTAGCAGCAGGTGCAGGTTTTAGTATAAATTTGCTAAATGACACGACCAATTCGGGGATGCTTGTTAATAATGCTGGAACCATAACTAGTAATGGGGATGGCTCTTTTAGGTTTATGCCTGAGATGGACTGGATCGGAAAGAATCAATTTTTGTATGAAGTATGTTATGAAGAATGTCCACAACTTTGTGGCATGGCTGCCGTAACAATAGATACAGATGTTCCTACCGACGAGTGCATTATACCGAACGTCTTATCTCCAAATGGAGATGATAAAAACGATGCGCTGATTATTTCTTGTAACTCAGACCCTCCAAAAGGAGGTGGTATTATAATCTTTAACCAATGGGGCTCCAAAGTATTCGAGGCTTTTCCTTATAGCAATGATTGGACAGGCACGTATCAAGGAGACGACTTACCAGACGGAGTCTACTTTTATATTTATTCACAGACAGATGATGATCCTGACCCTGTTAAGGGTTGTGTGACTATATTTAGATAATAATTTTGAATTGAGAATTGAGAATTGAGAATTTATTAGACGTTAATTAGACATTAATTAGATGTTGTTTACATTTTAATCATTTTTAATCACTGTCTGATTAAATAATTGAGAATTAGGAGTGTTAAGAGAAATTTTTCAACATTCATTTTTGCCTACTTTTGGCATCTGGTAAATAGTAAATTGGATAGTTTTTTTTAGAGGGAGTAAATTTGATTTGTTTTTTTTCAAAAAAACAAATCAAATTTACTCCCTCTAAAGAAGTTTTTTGCAAACTATACTTTTTATCCGTCATTTTAGATAACACTAGACGTGAATTACGTTCTAATCACATTTGCCTAACGTCTAATCACGTCTAACTAACGTCTAGTAAATTCTCAATTTTCAATTCTCCATTCTAGAAACACTAGTCATTATGAACAGACTTTTTACACATTTATGCGCTGTACTATTCTTGATGCTATTCGCTACTGTAGCTTATGGTCAACAAGAACCTCAATACACGCAATTTATGCACACGAAGCAACTCTTTAACCCAGCCTATGTGGGGTCTAGGGGAAATACGTGCCTCAAAGGTTTATATCGCAACCAATGGCTGGGTTTTAAAGGAGCACCAGTCTCTCAGGCGATTACGTTTAACACCCCTTTTATTGATCCTAGAGTCGGCTTTGGTGTTAATTTACAACACTACAAGATAGGTGTGATAGAGAATTGGGAGGCAGACTTGGCCTATAGCTATAATTTAGTAGATGTCAATAGTTTGTCGGTACGAGTTGGCATAAATGGAAGTATCCGCCATTTTGGACTAGACTTTAGCGATCCAGAGCTATTTATTAGAAATATTGATGATGAGTCGATTACTAGGGGCGAAGCTTATTCTACTGTAGAAGGAGATGTCGGTGCTGGTTTGTATGTGAGTTACGAAGGCTATTATTTCGGTGTATCTGTGCCGAATATTTTATCCAATGTAATAGGACGAAACGAAGAAGAAGAGTTCACTGCCCAAGAGAATGCGCATTTCTACGCAATGGCAGGTGGCTTGATTCCTATCAATGATAGTAAACTTAGTGTCTTTCCTAACGTATTACTAAAATATGTGCAGAATGCCCCTTGGGAATTAGGCATTAATTTGAGTTTGATGTATGATAATAAATTTACATTCGGCGGGTCTTACCGTTTAAGTAATGAAAATAGTGACTCCGTAGATATATTATTTCATTTCCAAGCAACCAATAATTTCGGCTTTGGTTTATCTTACGATTATCCCTTATTCGAAATTCGAGACCATACAAGTGGCACCATAGAAGTTATGATGGATTATTGCTTCGGATCTGGAGCTGGTGGCAATGGAGATGGCAAAAACCTGAGTAATCCACGTTTTTTCTTTTAGGGTTGCGGATTGCAGGTTGCTACACACTTCGGGAAGTACGCACACTTTCGGAACTTTGTGGCGGTGGCTTTGAGAAGTACGCACTTTCGGAACTTTGTGGCGGTGGCTTTGAGAAGAGTAAAAGTTCTGAAAGTTAAGAATACCGAAACTTTCAGAACTTCTGCTCTTCTCAAAGCCGCCGCCACAAAGTTCAGAAAGTGGGTAAACCCGCAACCCGAAAGTTAATTTTTCCTAAACATGCAATAAATTAAAAATAGTTACTAAATCTAAAACGTTATTAATATATGCCAAAAAAATTGGCTACCTTCAACATATTATAATTAAGAGAAGACGGAAGGTGAGTTCTCGATGAATAAATGAAAAAAGGATTAAATAATTGTACGCTGCAAAAGTTGGGCTGTTTTTTTAATCAAAATCTACTACCCAATTTAATCATTTTTTCATTTACTCATTTATAGCTTACTCAAGAGGCTACTGAACCTAAAGGAATATCCTGATGAAAAAAAGACATACAATACTTACTACCTTATTTTGGATGCTATGCCTAACGGCGTTAATGGCACAAAATGCCCTTAGCCCAGATATAAATATTACCTTAGAAAATGAGTCTAAGATCAATACTGGTTCGCTAGAATATAGTCCTGCTTTTTACGAAAATGGGATTGTATTTATTTCGGATACTAAAGTCGGTGGCGGTGGTTTATTAGATTTAAAAATCAATAAAAACACCATGTCTATTTTTAGAGCCAAACGGGACGAGGATGGGAAACTCGGCGACCCTAAACCTTTTGCGGAAGAAATTACTACCAAATACCATGAAGGGCCGATCACCTTTAATAAAATCAACGATAATATTTTCTTTACGAGGGATAATTATGATAACGGGGAAGCTATAAAAGCCGCTGATGGAGAAATAAAACTACAAATTTTCTCTGCAAAACAAAATGGCTCCAAGTGGGGC
>ENA-ORXT01004544-ORXT01004544.1-marine-metagenome-genome-assembly--contig:-NODE-4544-length-14258-cov-17.641845_pt1 | contig 14258 bp, 16 predicted proteins | sample MGYA00237868_ERZ511482 | MGnify/ENA metagenome assembly ERZ511482 | reverse complement strand
CGAATCGATTTTGGTGCAAGTCGAATTTGGTCGATTTTGGCCGGAAGTAGTGGGCCCCGATTTTGGCCGGGAGCAGTAGGCCTACTGCTCCCAGCGAGCAGACTTTGACGGGCCGCCGATGCGCCGGATCGTCTCCGTTCGAGACGCACCCGGGTGCGCTGTACTCACCTCGACGTCTGCTTCACGTCGATGGTGATTTTGGCGATTTTGGCCGAGGTCGATTTTACTTGGCCAAAATCGGGTCGACTCGGTGGGAGCAGTAGGCCTACTGCTCCCACCGAGTCGACCTGATTTCGGCCAAGTCGATGAGATCGACTTGGCCATTTTCTCGATCGCGGATGTTGGCGAAAGATCTCGCACCCTGGCCGTGACGGAGCTTCCATGGCGCGGACTGTGGGGCGCTGGGGGAGTGTTGAGGCAGCCCCCCAAGCCCGCGCAGGTAAGTCGGAGTTACCGCGGACTGCCTGGCTAATTCTGGGAGTACTTATGTGGTCATCGGCTTGTGTGGCTGTGCCATTTTCATGCATTGCTGTATGTGTGTGATGTAATTACTTTTACTTGAATATTGAGGGCAGCTCCTTTTGGAGCTGAGCTCGGGGAGATTTTCGTGGGGTCATCGAGGGGCGTCGCGATTTGTGGGGTGGTGAGAGCATGTACCCTGCAAGGGAGGAGCACCGCGCCGGCCGGGGAGTGCGCCGGCAGAACGTGGCGAGAGAGGCATACCGAGGGTTTAAGTGCCTGCTGGCCTCGCGCCTCAGACCGCTCTCGAGTAAAGCAACGCATCCACCCAACTACCGCTCACTTCACAGTCTCAGTCCTCGTGATGGCAGGCATAATGAGTGCGGTTCACCATTGCCGGCCCGTACCCAACCACGACCTATGACGCCGGCGACGAGGCGCCGACGCGCTTCCGATTTGCCACCCGGCAAGCGCGTCCGGATGGACATTGGGCAAGAGGATGAGAGTAGCTGCGGCGAGCCCGCGGCGCTTCCGAGCAACCCCCTCCCGGGCTCATCGCCCACGATGGACTTGTCGCCTGTGCCGCCCTCGTCGTGCCTGGACGGTTCCTTTTGGGATTGGTCAGCCGTTGCCAACGGGCTGCCTGCGGCCTGCCCCTCGCCGGCCTACTCCGCGGCTGCGGAAAAGACTTTGAAAACGACTTGGGCGGCGGTCACGTCGTCGGCGCCATTCCCCTCCTTGCAGGAGGTCGCGCCTGAAAAGGCGCCGATCCCGCACGGAGTGGCGATCGCTTCAACGACGCGGGCTCCGTCCCGTGTGGCGGCTACGCCGATGGCGCCAGCCGCACCACGACATTCCCGCACCACTCCTCAACCCTGCCCCCACCCCCTGCCCGCTTGCCAGAGAGCAGGTATTGCTACCAACGCCCCGTCGACGACGGTGCCGACGGAAGAACACACGACGACGGTCGCCACGGCCCTCATGTGGGCGCCGCCGATCGCGCCCCCGACCAAGACCGCCACCGACGCGGCGCCCGTGCCTACAACGCCCACCGCGCCCCCGCCCAAGACCGCCACCGAGATGGCGTCGGCATCCATGCCGCCCACCATGCCCCCGATCAAGAACGCCGTCGGATCGGTGTCCGCGTCGACGCCGCCCATCGCGCCCCCGACCATGGCGGCCGAATTTTGGGCGCCTCCGCCTGCGCCGACCAACGGGACCGCGACCAAGAACGTCGCCAACACGGCGCCCGCGTCGACGCCGTCTGCCGCGCCCCCGCCCGTCGCGGCTGACGATTCGGCGCCTGCGTCGGCACTGCCCGCCGCTCCCCCGACTATGCCCGCCGCCGACACGGCCCTCTCACCGACGCCGCCCACCTCGCCGCCAACCAAGACGACCACCGGCACGGCGGTCACGTCGACGCCGCCGACCGCGTCCCCGACCAAGACCACCACCAACGCGGCGGTTGCGTCGGCGCGACCCACCGCGACCCCGACCAAGACATCCGGCGACGCGGCGCCCGCGCCGACGCCGCCCACCGTGCTGCCGACCGTGGAGGCCGACAGTTCGGCGCCTGTTTCGGCGACGCTCGCGACGATCCCAACCAAGACCGCCGGCGGCACGGCGTCGGCTTCGACGCCGCCGACCGCGTCCTCGAGCACGACCACCGCCGACGCGGCGGTTGCGTCGGCGCAACCCACCGTGTCACCGACCAAGACATCAGGCGACGCGGCGCCCACGCCGACGCCGCCACCCGCGCCGCCGACGAAGACGGCTCGTGATTGGGCGCCTGAATCTGTACCCACCACGGCGCACGCGACGAAGACGGCGGCAGATGCCGCGCCGGCTCCGACGTTGCGCAATCCGCCGCTGACTACATTGGCCGAATCGAGCGGGGCCACGTCGGGGACGGGGTCCGCCGCCTTGGCACCGCGTGGTGTCACGCCTTCTCTGGAACAGGATGAAGGCGTCGCCATTCCGTTACCGCTGGACCGCGGGGGGCGCGGCTGGGTGTTGACAGGCGACACAGTGCCTGGGGGCTGGCTGGACCCCTTGCACCGAGGCTGTCGACGCCCGTCGGCCTCGACTGCGGACCTCATCTTCAACTTTCAGCCTATTGAGGTTATGGAAGCTTCTGGAGCTGCCGGGGTCGACCGGGGGCGTCGACAAGTAGCGGTGGAGGGAAATGGATTTTTAGCGAGGGCGGTGCGGCACATTGCGTCTAGCCTCGGTGCGCTAGTTGGCGATGAACTGGGTGTCACGTATGATGGTGTGACGCCCAATCTCATCATTGCGATGCCGCGCGCTCTGGCCCAGTTGGCGCACGCCGATACAGGTCGTTATGTGGAGGTGGGGGGGTCCGGCGCCACACTGCTCACGGTGTACTTTTCTTTCGAGGAGGGCACGTGTGTCGACTTATGGTCCGGACCTATGGAGGGGCTCCTGTGGGGAGGCCGGCTGAGCCTCTACATCCCCCCAAGCGTGTCTTTATTCCAGTTGGGCGTTGTTTGATTGTTCGCTCTGACCTTATCCACCGCGGTGCGAACAAGCCGGATGGTCGTCGGCAGCAGCGGTGTGTGCATTTCTACTTGGCAGTCCACACCGACGGTGTGCACATGCGGTATGCGGAGCACACTTCCTTGCCTTATGATTTCGTGTAGGTATTCTGCCCTTGTGAACTCTCGTCGTGTTCTTTTTGTTGTTTCAGTGCGCTTTTGGATACGTAGTGCGGCGGGCCTGTGGTAGCGCGCTGCTGCGACAGTCCCCGCATGGACGCACCCACACATCCAAGCGCGGTTGCCCCGAGTGAGGCGAAAGAGGCGCCAGCCGAAGGAAAGAGCGACGCGTGGTCGCACTGCGGCAGTTGGACGGCGGCAACGTCACAAGCGCCACAATCCCGGAACGCACGCGCTGTGTCGGCTGCCATTTTGGGGGGGGGGGCGGTGGTACGTTGCAGGGTAGTAGAATTGGGAGGCCGGGGTCGGCGTGGTCGTGAGGGTGGCACTGGAAAGCGGCACCATCTTTTTCTTCAAATCCCAGGGAAAAAAGACGTTGAGAAAGAAGCGCATCCAGGCGCTCCGTGAGCGGGCTATCCATTGAGGGCAGGTCCGCGTCGACGCCTCGGCGGGCAGCCAGGTCAGCAAAATCAGGGACAACAAAGGCGAGCCGACGCACGTGCTCTACGGGCACAAATCGCAGCGTCAGGTCCGTCGCGTTGTTGACGGTGCGCCATTTAAGACGCACACAGTCCCGCGCGGCGAATGGGCAGAGCTCCTCGGCTGCCACTGCCTCCATCGGCACCAAGACGAAAGCATCCCCCTTGCGTCCCCTGACGATGGCTCGCAGCTCGCCAACGCACAGCCTTGCCTCATCGCCGCCGAAGTGGTACAACACGGCCTCGTGCCACGGGGCGCCGAGGTAGTCTTCAGCAGCGCGCAGCTGCTGCTGCACACGCGTGCCGCACTCGAAGCGCGCCTGTAAAGACGTGCGAGTAGCTACACGCACGTTGCGGTTGGCGACCATGTTCAACAGCTGCCAGACATTTGCTAAGTCTGGGCGGCGTGCGAAGTCTCCGACAGACACCCGAGCGACGTTGTACACCCGCAGTTTCTGCTTCCGCGCCCGCTTTGAGGCAGCGGCCACGGCGGCCGCAGCAGCAGCAGAAGCCGCCGCCGACGTCACCGCCGCCACCACCCCGCCACCGGGTGCCGGCGCGGCACCAACTGCCGCACCGGCCGCTGCCGTTGCCCGGCCGCCAGCGGCTAATGCGTCTCTGGCTGCATCCCGCGTAGCTTCCGCTGCAGCTGCAGTGGCCGCCCGCGCAGCCAGCTTGGCCCGCCAAGCGGCGACAGCGGCCTTGTCGTCCTCCGTGTGGCGGGCGAGGATGCCCCACGCGCCGTGCGAGTGGCGCACCAGCTGCCGAGTGAACGTGCGTGCGTTTTTGTTTGTCCGCGCATAAAACGGCTTTTTAACCTTGTGCTCGCTTTCGTTGTCAGCGGTGTTATCATTGCGGAAGTTGCCCTGCCACTTGATCGCATCAGCGACATGGCAGAGGAGCTTGTGAACCTTCACCGACGCAATGTGACCGGAAATAGGTGTCACGAACTTGTTGACAAAGTCTTTGGCCTGCGCGGCAATCTTGTGCCCCTCCGTCATTGTCATGGGCGGCGGCACAGCGGAGGTCGCCCGCCCGGCTATGCGGGCGTACAGCACGGCGTACTCTGCTGACAAAGAGGTGACGGAAACGTGCACGGGGGTGTCCCCCCACTCCTCCTTGTAAGCTGCCCAGTCGAAGACAAAGTTCTTGGACACCATAGCCGCTGCGTCGTCGTCACCATCCGCGTCGTAGGCGGCCACGTCTGTCGCCGCCTCCGCCACCGCACGCTCCGCCTCGTGGTCGGATACGAACACGTCGTCGGCATCGTCGTCTCCAAGCCGGCCAAAGAGGCCGGCTAAAATGAACGGCACAATAGCAACACCGTCCCTTTGTTGCTTGCCAGTGAAGACAACCTGCTTCTCGTTGGCGCGCACGATGTAGATGCAGATCCAGCATTGAAGAGAGGTAGGTGCAGGAGAGCGGGTGGACAGACGGGTCAGACACGGGAATCACTGCATAAAAGCGACGATGAGCAATGGGGAGTACCAGTGCAGGGTACAAGCCACGGGAAAAGAGGCCGCACACAAAGGATAATAGCGACGCGGCGCACACGCAACGTACCCTGGGGGAGTCGTGCATGCCTTGCTTCTTCTGTGTAGACGGAGAAGGCGCTTGATGGAGATGCGTCGGGTCCTCGTAACCGAGCCAGCTGGAGGCTTTTTCCCTCTGCATAAGTAGGGAAAGACACGTACAAGCCGGTGCACGAGCAATCTGGTGACGCCCAGATCCGAAACCTAAGACAGAATCAAGAAGCAAGAGAAAGAAGAGCTCGAGGGCGATGCACACGATTAGTCTCGGAACGCCAAGGCAATAGAGACATGGTGTTGGCTCAAGCACTCAAAAGATGGAATGCAAACAAGAAGAAGGATGACGTACGTGCAGCACAAAAAATCCTATCATATTGTACAACAGCAAGGGTGCCGAGCCGAGGCCGGCCATGCCGGCAAGCCCCAAAACGACGCTTAACGTCGAGTCGAGGGCGCCGAGCGACATCCGCCGGTGGCGCTCCCGCTGGCGCCTCGAGTGCTCGTAGGCCTCAACTTGGTTGGTGAGGGTGTTGATGACATTGCGCTCCCCTGCGTTGAGCGCCTGAGGCGCCCCGACCGACTCGATCTTGGCCATACAGGAAGTGCATGATACGCACATTGGCCGCCCTTCAGGCCGAGCACCGCGCGCTCCTCCGGCTGGTCGCATATATACAGGAGGACGCGGGGAAAGGCTAGCGCCTCCTGGTGACCGACTGTGACTCGGAAGCCAATATGAATACGGCCAATCACGTGCGTGAAGGCCGTGTAGAGCACCCGTTGCAAGATCCCGCACCGTCTAATCCTGGCTCTCTCGTCCGCCCCGGGCTCTTGAAGCTTCCGCACAATGGGGACATACGCGACAGCCACCCATTCGACGGTGCCCGAGACATCGTTGACGAGGCGCACACGTACAGGGTACAGTTTGTGGGCTGCGCGGAGATTGGCAACGAGCGCAATACAATCAAGACAGAAGAAGGGAGTGCATCCGCCCAGTGAGACACAGGATCCCGACGGCGACTCCCTAACTCGCTAAGCAGAGACAGTGCGTCACGTCTCAAACCCTCCGCAAAACGAAACAACGTCCCACCAGACCAAGATAACTGGCTGCTGTCCGAAAAAGTGTGTAGGCCGAGGACGCAGGCCAGCTCCTCCCTGTTCTTCATGGCCAGGTCCTCGCATACTTTGAAGGCATTCCCGTCCATGGGTGTTTCCCGGCGGTCGCTGGGCGGCGCCGGCCCAGCCATGCCGCTCCAAAGCTGGATGGAGGCACCCTTCTTCTTTAAGAGCTCCCTGATCACCTGCTGCACGTCGCGGAAGTACCCCTTGGAGGAGATGCCACCCTCCACCAACCGGACCTTCTTCCACCCCGCGCTCAACGCGGCGTCGTCCAGGTCGTCGCGCAGCGCCTGCTTAAAAGCAGACACAGACGGGAAGTGGTGCCGCAGCGTCTTTTGGTGGCCCGCGTCCTCCGCCATTCCGACTTTGGTGCCGTCCCAGATGTCTAGGAACTCATACAGGAACTCTTGGTCCTTGGTAGAGAGGCCCGCCCCGCCCACGCTCAAAACAAACCGCTGCAGCGCGCGAAGCCGCACAGTATGAAATTGTCGAAGCTTGAAGCGCTTGCACCACTTGACGACGGGCTGGGCGCGCCGCGCGTCGCCGAGCGTCTCATAGAGCACCCGCACGTGCAGGCCCACGGAGGAGTAACTGTACTCGGGGACTGCGTCTGCAGCGGCGGCGGCGCCTTCCTTGTGGGGCACCAAAATGCGCGTCAGCTCCAACAGCGTCTGGAGCTACGACTCCACGGCGCTGCAGGCGGTCGATGCCAACTCGGAGGACGCGTGCGAGGATGGAAACGGCGAGTGCGGCGACGTGGGCGGCGCGTCCGACTCGTCGTCGGCCTCGTTGCCGTCCTCCAAGCCAGCACCGGGGCGGCCTGTACCCGCACCGGCACCAACACGCCCCCGACGAGCCCTGCCTGCATGAGTCCCACCGGCAGCACCAGCACGGCTTCCGTCGTCCAACCCCTCCTCGCCATCGGATGGTTGGTCGTCCGACGCCGCCTCGCGGGGACGACGACGAGGGTGTTGCGTGTGGTGGCCGGTCAAGCCGTTGTTGATGCCATACTGGTGCCGACGGAGCTCTACCAGGAACTGGGCCTCGAAGCCACAGTCACAAACCAGAAATGGGCGGTCCGGGGGCACGCCCGAAATGACGTGTGGCCTGGGGGTTCAATAGGAGGGACAGACGAGCGAAGATATGCGAGTGAGAGCAAGACGGGAGGGAGTCAGAATGAGAGCATCACAGGTTGAAGACAAAGAAGCACAAAAAACATCCTTCGGCTTCTCTCAACACGCATACAGTACGTGAGAGGGGCAACAGCAGCCGGCTCATAGGGGCACGTACGATGGAAAATGATGCGGCTGGCTCTGTGGAAGCTGTGACTTGAGGCCCGAGCGTGGGTCCACCGACACGCACCGTCTCCCCACGTCAATTGTACGCGGCTGGAGCGGTCCAGCGCCTGGCGAGGGACCCGGTTGCGGCGCAAACCCTGGAGCAAAGCGCACCCGGCTGACACAAAATGCCTATCCGGTACCATCCAGGAGGCAAGCGAAAGGCGGTCAGCGCCCATTATGCCGCAGCGCAGCACGAAACGCCGAGCCCCACAGCACGCAGCCAAAGACAAACGGCTGTCCACTGCCAGGGCCACGAGTAGCAGCCGGATAGATTCCTTCCTCTACAGCAATCGGGACAGGCCGGCGGTAACCCGTCAGCCGTGGCCAACCTTGCTGCCCCAGGAGGTACCCTTTGTCGGCAGAGAATACGTACATTGGTGAAAAAGGGAGGCGAATCAGACGAGGGTTTAAGAGACACTGCCAAGGCTGGGTGCGCCGGCGCCCAAGAGAGGGACCAATCAGCGTCCGTTCAGGCCAGCATCGTCGTCATCATGACATGATGGCTTACCAGGGATGCGGGACGCACTGGCCGCAGAGGGTCTCTCGTTGCGTAGTAGCTGAAAATTGGACGTACGTACCCCGTATGCAGTGTGGAACAAGATGGTGGGGCGGGGGGGCACTCATTGATCAGAGGAGGGCCAGAGGTCTCCGCACGGCAGCGCCGCACAATGACGCGACACGTCACGGCGTGCACAACCAGCGGAGGTGAGGACGGCAGACACCATCCACAGAAACTCGGATCAGAAGGGGCAGCGTCGAGTCCGATCCAAAACGCGCCCAAATTCTTCGAAGAGAGCGACATTGAATCGATCGTTCGATTTTAGGATAGAATAGTCGCGGGCTTGCGTGTTAACTCCATTGACACCTTGCCTTCGGGGAAGTTTTTGTGACCTCAAGCGGCCACTCATGCCCCTGGCATCCTGCTCCAAGTCGCCCTGTTTGCATTGCTGTAGACTGCGCTCTGCAATTGAGCGAATTCGGACACTTCCCGCCCTTCGATCGATCGAACTGTGTTCAGCAGACCCGCGCCGCCGCGCAAAGTCTTGCGATGACAGCGCAGCGTGACGGCAGCGCGCCGGCTCATACGCGCCCGCGGCCAGACCCGCGGGCAAGTGGCTTTATCAACTTCCCCCCTCGCACACGGTCACCTAGTGGTCCGATCCGCTCCTCTCTGGCTACGGCCCTCGGAACGTGGTGTCCCCCCCCCACCTCAATTGGCCTGGCTTCCAAGCCGCGCACTCTTGCGTCGTCTTCGCGTGCTTCAGGGTTCTTGGTGCCCTCCTATATTCTCCCTTTCTCTGGTGGTTTTTCCGGTTACGCTGTGCGGGCAACTTATCTCACTTGCATTGACCAACCCGGTGTGACCTCTCCTCCACCCCCCCCGTGTCGGGTTGGTTTACTTCCGCGTTTTACGGCCGTCTTTGCACGGTAGACTCGGCCCCAGCAGCCCACGCCGCCGTTTGCAGTGCCTGGCTTGCCGCCAGTTGCGGCCGGGCACGCTTTCGACCCCCCCGGCCGCACAGGCGACCGCAGGGTATCCCCTCTCTGGGACCCTGGTGGCGGCCTTTGCCTGAGCTTTTTCGCGCCAAGTGTCCCTAGGAGCGTTCTCTCACTTCAACCACTTGCCCTTTAGGGCGCTGCTTGCCCTTGCCTCTTGCGGATTCACTTGGTTTGGACAATTCCCGCCCTCTGGGTCTGCGCGCGCTCTTTCACCCCCTCAGTGTCGTCCCCTGTCGCACCGCCTCGGAGTGCGCCTGCCGGTCGCACCAACGGTAAGCGGGCGCAGATCGCGACCGGGCCGTCCGCTCCATCGATGCTTCCGAAATGGTACATAAGCGTGGGTCTGCGTGGATGAGAAGGGTTGTTTAGGTGGTCGACAACCCCCTAGAGGCGCCGCTCACTGAAGCACACCGCGCCGCGCTCTGCCTCTGTGCCAACTCTCTGACCCCCTGACCCCTGCACACTGTCCCATTCCCCCCCCCCTTGCCCTGGGCGTACTCCCATCCTGTGCTCTCCGATATGTACGGGAACGCTCCCAGCGGGTGGGCGCCTCGGATATCCGCGTCGGCATCGACGAATGAGTCGGTTGCTATCTGGGAAGCCGAGCAGCGCCGCCTGGGCCTGCTCGGCGGCGCCACCGTTGCCGCTGCTCCCCCCGTCAACGGCGACGCTGCCGCTGTCGACGCTGCTCCCCGCGGCAGCGGTGAGGAGCCGCCGCAGCTGCACCAGGACATGCCGGGGTCGCAAGTGGTCGGCCATTCGGCCACAACGTCGTCGCTCGCCCACACCGCCATCTTTGTGCCCCACTTCCAGCCGGTGAACGCTGCATTGGCAGCGACCGCAGCCAAGAGTGTGCTCGACCGGGACTGCGTAGACCATCACGAGCTCGACGCGTTCCGCGGCCCACCTGTGCCCCCGCCCAACCGAATTGTGCCGTTTTGCAGCACACCTCTCAACGCCCCGCCGCTGCCGTCGTCGTCACAGCCGCGCCCTACGCCAATGACTCCGAGGCCGCCCGCTTCTGTGCATGCTGCTGCTGCAGCGGCATCCCCGCCTTCTCCCGTCAGGGCGTCTTCGTCTTTTGTGCCTGAAGCTCCGCAGGGTCGACGTGCGGCCGAGCTGTCGGCAACCGGGTTGCCGTGGACCATATCGCCGGTGCTATCTACCGCTCGGGTCGATGTGCCGTAAACGCCTCTGCCTCTGACACCTTCAGAGCTGGTATCCGACGCGGCGGCGGCAGAGGCGGCGGCAGTGGCCGTTTCGGTGCCCCCCTCACCTGCGGTAGCGTCTTTCGCTGGGCCATTTCCGTGCCCTCCCGTCCCCCGTCGTCGTGGCCAAGTTTCCGGTCGCGCCAAGCGGGCCCCGGCCAAGGCGCCGGCCGCTCAGTCGGCCGCCCCGCCCAACAAGAAAAAGAAGACGGCCGCTTCGGCGGGTGCCGTCAAAACCGCCGCTGACGCTGCTCCCAGCAGTGACCCTGTGACCTCCGCTGCAGCCGCCACCTCGCCTGAGCTCGCGCGCGCGGCGGTGGCGGCCTGGGGCCTGGTGCGTGGAAAGGTGGAGCACGTCGTGCACGAGCGGAACAAGGTTCTCTGGGCGGCCATCAAGGAGTCCGCCGCAATGCTTGAGCACCTACGTGCCAACGCCGTCCGCCTTGAAACGCGGGTGGCCGCGCATGGTCAAGGCCATGAGCGCACGGTCATGGCCGTCGCGTCCATGCGGGTGGCCGCCGAGCACGGCGGCAATGCTGGCAGATCCCACAAAGAGGGCCGTGAGGCACGCGGCAGTGGCCGCAGCGGCGGCGGCAGCGGCAGCAGTGGCGGAGGTAGCGGCAGCAGCGGCGGCGACGGTAGCGGGCGCGTCAACAATTTCATGCCGGTGGTGAAACGTGAAGACGTCAAAGCGGCTGCCATGCCGCTCGCACCCGAGAACGAGGAGAAGGCCGGCCAGCTGCAGCGCCCGATCCGCGCTGTGGTCAAGAAGCTCCTCACCAACGCCACCGTATCCCGTGACATCCTGATGGATGCGGACGCCCAGTCGGCCGTCAGGTTGTCAAGGCGTTCTCAGTGCCGGCTGACGCCGCCCACACCTACCTCATGGGCCCCATTTGGTTTTCCGCCGATGGAGGCCAGCGGAAGAAGAAGCAGCCCATTGCAAAGATCACCACGACCATACCGCACACGGTCGCGCAGATCAGAGAGTTTGTGCTCAAGCCATTTTTCGATGTGCTCGGCTTCAGTTGCAACCCGATGCCCGTGGCGAAGGCGAAGAAGTGGGAGAAGAAAGACGCGTTCCTCACCTCCCATGAGGGCGAAAAGGCCATCGTGGCGGCTGCTAAGAAGGTTTTTACGAAGATCGGCGGCGGCGCCCGTGTCGTCCAGGACCGCGCGGGCAGCCACCGCTTCCACGTCAACATGCAGGGCGGCCACCATGCGCTGTTTGCGTCTTTTGTGCGGAACGAATTTGAGATTGCCCTCGGCCGTCGCAATCGTCGCCGCGGCGGAAGCGGCGGCGGCGGGTACCAACACTGGGTGGACGAGTTCACCACCTCCATCAAGCACCTGCGCAAGAACCATGCGGACAAGAAGGTCCACGCAGGCTACCGCATCACGGACGCCATCGACCCCGACGTTGTCGTGCCCGCGGGTGGCGGTCTCTGGGCCTTCGCAGCGCCTGACAAGGAGCCAGAGAACTTGTCGTCGGACGGCAACACGCCAATCTCGACGCTCACGACGGCACTCCGCCCTTCCCGCTCGACCAAAAGCACGGCCAGAGACCCCGATGGCCCGGCAGCACATGGCGCCGCGGCGGAAGCGTCCCCGCTGGTTGATGACAGCGGTATTGACGAAGAGGGCGGCCAGGCGCCGCCGCGTACCGCGGTCGTCATTGTGGGCGACAATGACTCGGACTTTCGCACGGGAGCGGCGTTGATTGGAATCAGAGGGGAGGGGGCATGCGAAGACGGAGACGGAAGCGTAATGGGGGGCAGCGTTGTAGGGGGGAGCGTCGCTGCGGGGGACGACGAGGATGAGAGCAAGGAAGTGGGCGCGCGCACGTCGTCCAGCGACTCCGATGACTCGGATTGCAGCCTGGACGGCTCTGTCGGCGATGACGAACAGGAGGGGCGCTACCGATGTTGCTGTGCAGTGCACGCGTGCCGTATCAACAGCCGCTGGTGCTGCTGTTTTGCTGATTTGTTTGCTTTGGTTTGCTTCGTGTTTGGCGGCGTCGTGACGTGAGCGTATCCGAGAGTTCTAGGAATATCTCGCACACGAACACACATGCAGAGGCCGCCAGGTGATCCTATTTTGGTTTTCAGATCCGGGTCGACTGTCAGAAAGCAAAGCTCAAGCGTGACTGAACGCGGTACGTGGCACCACGAAACTTGGGCACAGATGGACGATTGTCGCTGGTTGGGCGCTTCTAGCCACGGCTCTCGCCTGGCTGACATCAATCGAGATCGCGTGGCTAGCGTCCATCTATCCCTTTCGCACCCGTTTTACTAACATTTCGCTTGCGCCGTCAAGACCACCCCTGTCCCAGCTCTACGAAAACAAGGACTTATTGCTGACCTTCAAAAAAAGGCTGTTGCAGAGTGGTTGCAATCGATCAACAGCGTACATTAACCAATGGAAAGGTTAGGAATCATGTGAGTTCCTTACACAGTCTCCTCATGCATTTCTGCGCACTGGAAACGCACATCAGGATCTCAAAAATCTGAAGAAACTTGTTGATCTCATGGCAATTCACAGGTCTGGCCCAGAACCCTCTCCATGCCCTCTCCAGGCCTAAGCAAGTGGCCCAAAAGTCTCAGAAAATCTCATTGTGGGTTGCAATGGCTCTGCGTGACTCCTGTTGATTGGCTTGAAAGATTACTGGCGGTAACTTCCAGTCAATAGTTTGATCGTGGCTTGTCGAACAGCAAATCCGATATCACTTCTATGCTGTGTCGTCGGCTCTGCCTCCCTTCTCTCTGCAACCGCCATTTTTTGGAGGTTAGCAATTCCAGGCACATGCGTGCAATACCCTGGCCTTCAGGGCGGTGGCGCGCTCGGCGACGCATTGACACAGGGCACGCCAGCCGGATTTATGGCCGCGAGCGCGCACGGGGGCACGGACAGCCACGTTGCCGTCGTGGAAGTGGCATCGGGTGGGGAAAGGGGTGCCGCCTCCGCCACCGCAGCGGCGGCGGCCCGCCGGCGTCGTGCGGCGCCCACGGGCGATGATGTCACTCCGCCACGCCGCACACCGGTGCAAAGCTGGCAGGGCGGTCGACACGGCGCACGGGCGGGCGGTTGGGACTGATCGCCGCGCGATGAGGCGTCTGTAACCGCGCCGCTAGATGGCGTCAGCAACCGCCGACGCGCCGCCGCAGCAGAAGACGGCGCGCGGGCACGATCACCCGCGGGTCATCGTAAGGGCAATCCCAGCAGCGTCGGCCCCATCTTCCATTTAACCCCATCTGGAGGTGCAACGTGTGGGTCCCTGAATGGAAAGACCATTCTGGGGGCCCCATATCCTAAACGTTGCGATGGACTTTGCTACATGGACCATCGAATGCTCTCTGGCCGATTGAACGATAGGGTCTACGTTGGTGGGTCCGACGAGGCCCCAATCTGACCTCGCCTCGTATTGCAGGGGACTAGCCGAACGACGCTGGCTGATGTGTCCAAAACCGATGGCAGATCGTGCAGAGATAGTCACTAGATTCATTCGAAAATGGGCTCGGGCATGCCACGCGACAAAGAATTGATGCACAGTATCCGAATGAAGCCCAAACCGACAGGAATCAGGCTCAAGACGCAACAACATGGGGTGAATGCGACGACACCTGGCAGTGCCACGGCACCACGCGCAAGAATATTCGATGTCAACGCCTGACACAGGCGAGGACCTGCGTTGCACGAGGCGCCACACCAGCGATCTGGGCCAGTCTGGTGGACAATCACCTGCCCGAGAGGACCACGGCACTGTCCGCACCGCAGAGTGGTCCTCCCAAATAGCTCGCAACACCCATGGACCATCTCTTGGGAGTGCAAGCTTTTAGAATCGATTGCGCTGCGACGCTCTCGGGTCAGGCTCTCCAGTCAGCGGACGGAAGAGGTGCTCTTTGATTGGCTGTCAATGCAAAATTTCTAAGCCGTGCCCCGGCCTCGAAGTGTC
>ENA-ORXT01004543-ORXT01004543.1-marine-metagenome-genome-assembly--contig:-NODE-4543-length-14265-cov-14.641951_pt1 | contig 14265 bp, 14 predicted proteins | sample MGYA00237868_ERZ511482 | MGnify/ENA metagenome assembly ERZ511482 | reverse complement strand
CCTGACATCACTAAGGCTAAAGAAATATTAGGATGGGAGCCCAAAATAGGTCGTGCAGAAGGATTAGCGAGAACCTATGAATATTTTAAAACTGTAAAGCGATAGAGGTTAAATCTATTTTAAAGCTTTACTTTTGAGGATACAATCATTATCGAACTTAGGTTATTAAGGAATAACACAAAAATTATGGAAATCAGATTAAAACAATTTCTTTTACTAACAATTCTATGCCACTTTGCGCAAATCAGCTTCAGTCAGTCCCTTTACTCTAAGACTGGGCATATCAACGTGGTCTCAGAAAACAAGATCAAAAAAGTAGAAGCCGATAATTACCAAGTTTATTCCACAGTAGATTTAAATACTGGTGATGTGAAATTTGAGGGACTACTAAAATCATTCGAATTTAAATTAGGTGCTGCAGATAGAGTATTCAGTAGTGATAAAGTCAATGTCAAGCAATATCCTAAAATCAGATTTGAAGGTAAGATTCCACCTGTTGATTTAGACTTAAATAATTTCAGTGAAGTAACAGTAGAAGTCGATGGCACTCTATACTTATGGGATGAAAAAAGAAGAACTAAAGCTACAGTGCAGATCACAAGTGTAGGTGATGGAAAACAAGTATTCGCCTACTCATCATTTCTTATGCGTATCGAAGAAGCTTCTATGAAAAAGCTCAATCAAATTATGAAAGATAAACTTCCAAGTGTATTGGGTATAAATACTGAATCTCTTGGTATCAGCAGAGACATCATTGTCAACCTCGACGCTACTTACAAAGTCAAACAATAAAGCACATGAAAAAACTACTTTATTTTATAATAGCGCTATTATTAATAGCCATCATCGGATACTTCATAGTAATGAATCTTCCTAAAGCGAGTGTCAAAAACAAAGATGCTGCCTTTACAATTTCTGCAGTTGACTTATATAGTGCATTTGGTACAAATGAAAATCAAGCTAATATTAAATACCTCGGGAAGACTATCGCAGTAGATGGAATAATCACAGATATTGATACTGATAAGAATGGTTCTGATGTTCTGTTTCTAAAGTCTAATAATGATATGAATGGGATACTATGCACTTTAGAACCTGGTCAAAAAGGAGATTTTAAAATTAATCAACCCATTAAATTAAAAGGTATGTGCACGGGATTTCTCCAAGATGTTGTCCTTAATAAATGTGTAATTATTAAAGAATAACTTTATAACTATTAATTTTAAGATCTTATAAAATGTAAAATGTATGAAAATACTTGTAACTGGAGGTGCAGGATTTATAGGTTCGCATGTTATTCGACTGTTAGTCAATAAATATCCTGATTATCAGATATACAATCTCGACAAACTTACTTACGCAGGAAATCTCGAAAATATCAAAGATATCGAATCTTCTCATAATTATACATTTCTAAAGGGAGATATTACTGATCTTAAGATTATAAGAGACTTATTCTCAAAGTATCAGTTCGATAGAGTCATTCATTTAGCTGCCGAGTCACATGTAGATCGGTCTATTAGTGACCCCTTAGTATTTATCACCACTAACGTTATGGGTACTGCGACCTTACTACAAGCAGCTAAAGAGAATTGGAAAGATAATTATTCAGATAAACTATTTTATCACGTTTCTACTGATGAGGTCTTTGGATCCTTGGGGGATACTGGCTTTTTTTATGAAGACACAGCCTACGATCCCAGAAGTCCTTACTCTGCAAGTAAAGCAAGTAGTGACCATTTGGTAAGAGCATTTTACCACACTTATAAGATGCCAATCGTTATTTCTAATTGTTCTAATAATTATGGCCCTAATCAATTTCCAGAGAAACTTATACCTCTTTTCATTAACAACATCGTAAACGACCAACCACTTCCAGTATATGGTAAGGGCATCAATGTTAGAGATTGGCTATATGTAGTTGATCATGCTATAGCTATTGATACAATCTTACATAATGGAGCATTAGGAGAAACCTACAATATAGGTGGACATAACGAATGGAAAAATATAGATCTAATTCAATTACTTATTAAGCTTACAGATCAGAAACTTGGTAGACCTGAAGGCGCATCACAAAAACTAATCACCTACGTCACTGACCGAGCTGGTCACGATATGAGATATGCAATAGATGCAACTAAAATAAATGATAAGCTTAATTGGACACCATCACTCCAGTTCGAAGAAGGATTAAGTAAAACAATAGATTGGTATCTTTCGAATAGCAGTTGGCTTGATAACGTAACGAGTGGAGACTATAGGAGTTACTATGATAAAATGTATGGTTAGGAATATCGTGAGATATGGATTATTAACAAAGCAACTATAAGGTAGAAAAAATGAAAGGAATAATATTAGCAGGAGGATCAGGCACTAGACTTTACCCTATTACAAAAGCTATATCTAAGCAGCTCATGCCGATTTATGATAAGCCTATGATCTATTACCCACTTTCGATATTGATGTTATCAGGTATAAAGGACATTCTTATTATCACAACACCTCATGATTCTGAATCATTCCAACGATTATTGGGAGATGGTTCAGAACTTGGTTGTAACTTTCAATATGCCGTTCAAGAAGTCCCTAATGGATTAGCTCAAGCATTTGTGATCGGTGAAAGTTTTGTTAATGGCGACTCAGCGAGTCTGATATTAGGTGATAATATTTTCTATGGCTCGGGGCTTACCACTCTACTACAAGAAAGTAGTAAAATGTCGAAAGGCGCAAAAGTTTTTGCATATCCGGTGCATGATCCTGAAAGATACGGAGTTGTGGAATTTGATGATAATATGAAAGTATTATCTATTGAAGAAAAGCCACAAGTTGCCAAGTCCAATTATGCTGTTCCTGGCCTTTACTTTTATGACAAAAATGTATGTGATATTGCCAAAAAATTAGAACCTTCGGCAAGAGGTGAATATGAAATAACTGACCTCAACAGAAAATATTTAGAAATAGGTGAATTATCCGTAGGCATTATGCAAAGAGGAACTGCATGGCTGGATACTGGTACATTCGAATCATTAGCAGCTGCCTCTGAATTCATTAGAGTAGTTGAACAACGACAGGATTACAAAATAGGATGTATAGAAGAAGTCGCATATCGTATGGGTTATATTAATGCTGAACAGTTAGAAAAACTAGCTACACCATTAGAGAAATCTGGATATGGCAAATACCTTATGCGATTAATAGCTTAATCTTAAGTATATAATATAGCTTTAAATAATATTCCTGGCCTTAACTATTCGATTCTACTTCTTAAAATAATCAGACACTACGACATCCTTAGAACCTTTCACGTACTTATAGAATCCCTCCGAAGATTTCCTGCCTAATTTGCCTGCCGTTACCATATTCACCAATAAGGGACATGGAGCATATTTTGGGTTGCCAAAGCCATCATTGAGTACATGAAGTATCGCTAAGCATACATCTAAACCGATAAAATCTGCCAGCTGTAAAGGTCCCATCGGATGCGCCATACCTAACTTCATTACTGTATCTATCTCCTCTACACCTGCAACGTTTTCGTATAGTGTATAGATTGCTTCATTAATCATCGGCATCAATATCCTATTAGCGACAAAGCCTGGATAATCATTGACCTCAACGGGTACTTTACCTAAACCTGAAGACATTTCCAATATTAATTTAGTGACCTCGTCGCTTGTCTGGTAGCCTCTTATTACTTCTACCAATTTCATAATTGGAACTGGATTCATAAAATGCATACCGATCACCTTCTCGGGCTTAGACGTTACACTTGCTATCTTTGTTATGGAGATAGATGATGTATTAGAAGCAAGGATACAATCATCAGAAGTCGCCTCATCTAACTGTTTGAATATTTTCAACTTAAGTTCAATATTCTCCGTAGCAGCTTCTACTACAAGATCGGCATGACTTACACCTGTAGCCATATCGGTAGTCGTCGTGATATTGCTAAGTGTAGATGCCTTCTGCTCTGAAGTTATTCTTTCTTTAGTCAGCATTCTGTCAAGGTTCTTCTCGATATTAGCCAAGGCTGCTTTTAATCTATCCGCCGATATATCTACTAAGTGAACTTGATAATCTTTCATTGCGAATACATGTGCAATTCCATTACCCATCGTTCCTGCTCCTATTACCGCTATATTTTTCATATGTTATATATTATCGAATATTTAATGATTACTTAGGTTATTGGATTTATTCATCCTTATGTATTATAATTACGAAATTAAAAGATTTTAGTTGGGACTTTCAATACATCTACTATTTATAAAATATTTCAAATCATAATCCTATGAAACTTGTTATAGACGGTGGGTCGAGCCATTCTCAATGGGTAGTTATAGGGGATGAAGTATTAGAAAATAAAAGCTTATCAGGAATCAACCCGGTTGCCATGCCTGAATCCATATCTACTATTATCGATTTTGAAAGTCCATATAAAGATCAGATATCAGACATCTACTACTATGGCTCAGGCGTATCTAATCAGAAAGCTGAAGATATGATTAGAATGGCTTTCGCCAAATCTTTTTCACAAGTAAAAACTACCCTTCAGTCAGATATAATAGCCGCTTGCCTATCTACATCATATGACAAGACGAGCATCGTATCGATATTAGGTACCGGTGTAAATACTGTTCTATATGATGGAAATAATATCGCTCAAGCTATAAAATCATTGGGCTACATGATAGAGGAAGAAGGCTCAGGCTTCAACATCGGTAGACTGATTGTTAAGCGCTTTTTGAGGACGTCTATGTCTCCTGCTGACAGCAACTTATTTAGGGAGAAATATCTAAGTAAAAATGAAGATCTCATCCATCTCATTTACACTCATAAAAGACCTAATTACTTTATAGCATCTATGACGGAGTTCCTCAATGAATGCTCAGAAACATTGAAAGAAGAAATTCTAAAAGAAAATTTTGATGCCTATACTTTAAATCACATTCAAAAAATAGATAACTATAGAGATTATAAGGTTAACTTTGTAGGATCTATAGCCTACGTGTTCAAAGAACACTTATTAAAATCTATGAATGCCATAGACGCAGAAATAGGTCAAATAATCAAAAATCCTATGAATGGATTAATTGACTATCACCTAAAAAACTAAATAAAAGAATGAAACGAATAGCGGTATTAAGTTCAGGAGGAGATGCACCAGGGATGAATGCAGCCATAAGAGCAGTTGTCAGAACGGCCATATACCACAACATTAAAGTATATGGAATCAACAGAGGCTATGAGGGATTAATCAATGGTGATGTCAAGCAATTAGCTAAAGCCGATGTAGCCAATATCATACATAAAGGAGGTACAATACTTAAGACCGCAAGGAGTGAAAATTTTAGAACTAAGCAGGGTCGTAAAGAAGCTTTTGCTTTCATGGAAGCATTTGAGATTGATGGTCTTGTAGTAGTGGGTGGTGATGGGACTTATACGGGTGCCATGAAATTATCAGAAGAGTACCCAATCAAAGTTGTAGGGCTTCCGGGTACTATAGATAATGATATTTTTGGGACAGATAATACAATCGGTTTTGACACCGCTATTAATACAGCAGTGGAAGCCGTCGATAAGATTAGAGATACCGCAGATTCTCATTCAAGATTATTTTTTATAGAAGTGATGGGAAGACATAGCGGCTATATTGCCTTATATACTGGCATCGGATCTGGATCGTCTTACATATTTCTACCTGAAGAAGAAAACTCCTTAGAAGAATTTATAGAGCTCCTTAAGAAGTCCAATAGAAGAAACAAATTATTCAATCTCGTTATCGTAGCAGAAGGCAATAAAAGTGGAGGTGCACAAGAACTATCTAAGATTGTAAAAGAACGATTAGGCGATGATATCGATATCAGAAATGCTGTCATTGGCCACCTACAGAGAGGAGGCTCTCCGACTGCTGCAGATAGGATCCTGGCAAGTAGATTAGGTTACCATGCAGTCAATGCTCTGATAGAAGGACAATCAAATGTTGCAATAGGTATCGTAGATAAGAAAGTCATCTATACCCCATTTGTAGATGCTATAAATAAAAAGAAAATACCCGATAATCAGATGATCACCATGGCAGAAATACTCGCATTATGATATCAGTAATCTATACTACTTTCCCTAATGAGGAAATCGCTATACGCATCGGTAAGGAACTCCTTGAGATGAACCTCATTGCATGTACTCATATCACACCGATCACAAGCCAATATGTGTGGAAAGGTAAATACTGTCAAGAAAAAGAGTATGGCTTACATATCAAGACTAATAGACATAATACCAAGTCAGTAATCAAGTACATAAATAAGGAGCATCCTTACGAGATTCCATACATCCAAACCCAAGAACATACCATCAATAATGCCTATAAAGCATGGATGGATTCTTTCTTAATGTACTCAGGAGGCTGATATCGGATAATTTTTAATTACTTTGGTGATATATAAGCAGATCTATCAGCTATATTGAATACCAAGTCACATACCCAATTTGCAGTCTTATGTATAATCCTATGCATATATGCTAATACGATCTTAGCTCAAGGCAAAGGTGTAGATTTCTCTCGATCGTTTACTAAAGCTAAGAGATCAGCTCGCTTAGAGAACAAGCCCATCTTCACATTCGTATATACCGACTGGTCAATGGCAAGTCAGAAAATGTTTGAGACGACATTCATGGACAGTACGATTATACATGAGATAGAATCAGATTATATTCCTGTCTCAATCGATGCCAGCAGAAAATCTAATTTTGCTAAGGAACATGATATTACAATATTTCCTGCGTATGTTTTCTTTGATACAGATGGTAATATTCTCTTCAGAGAGTTACACTACAAAAATAAAGTAGAGCTATTAAAAACGTTATCCAAGACCAAATCGAATAGTCGATACCTTGTAGAAAACTTAGACTCACTTGTCCTTACGCTTAATAAATCTAACGTCCTACAGACCTTAGATTCTATCTCATATTATCGAGACGATTATTCTGTAAAAAACTTAGTCAAAAAATATCTTGATCGGCATCAAAAAGAATGGGACGAACCACAACATATGCAACTCCTGCAAGAGTACGTCACCCTCGATAAAAAGTATATGAAATACGTCTCTCGAAACAATAAAGTTTTCTTCTTACTCTATGACAGTTTACGTATCAAAGAAAACATTGCTTTCAAGGTATTTATTAATTCTCTAAAATCAGATGCTAGAGGTAGACCAGTCTTTAATTTTAAGCCACTCAAGAGATGGTTCAGAAGATATAAGATCAGTGACTTAGAAAAGATGGAAGATTTTATAAAAATCAAGTACTGCCTTTGGGGTCGTGGCCCATCAGTTAATAATTCTGTAAACTTATTAAAGAACTATCCAGAAACAAGTAACGATAATGTCCTGTACTCATCTGTTATTAGATTATTGATAGATAAGCGGCGACGTAGATCTACAGACTTTGAAGAATTAGCAGAGTCTCTGGAATCAAGCATACAAGAAGGTACTTCCTACTGGAGGTACGACCTGCTTTCATTACTATATTATAAAAATGGAGATGATGCTAAGAGCGCAGAAGCTATAAATATGGCCAAGGAAATAGCGGCTATTATAGGACAAGAATATGAGCCTACGCTTGAATTTATAAAAGACAAAATCGAAAGATAACCCACTAAAGGTCAACCCTTAGCTGAGTTAGGTTTTAAAATATAGTTCTCGTACATTTGCGCCAAATTTCAATCGGTGATAACAGTACAAGATCTAAGTCTACAATTCGGTAAGAGAATATTATTTGATGATGCCAATGTCTTCTTTGGAGCAGGCAACTGCTATGGTGTCATAGGTGCCAATGGTGCAGGTAAGTCTACATTCATGAAGATCCTCGCAGGTGATAAAGATGCTAATAAAGGCACCGTCACACTTGAGCCAGGCAAACGGATGGCAGTCCTTAAGCAAGATCACTTCGAATTTGATGAAGTCAAAGTATTAGATGTCGTCCTTATGGGACACACCGAAATGTGGAGTCTTATGCAAGAGAAAGACGCCATCTACGCTAAGCCAGATTTCTCAGATGAAGATGGTATCAAAGCATCTGAACTTGAAGAAAAATTTGCCGAAATGGATGGCTGGAATGCTGAACCTAATGCCGCGAGTCTTCTCAGTGGTATCGGTATCACAGAAGATAACCATGTCAAACTAATGAAAGATCTTAATGGTAACCAAAAAGTAAGAGTACTTTTAGCTCAGGCACTTTTCGGCAACCCAGATGTACTCATCCTCGATGAGCCTACTAATGATTTGGATATAGAAACTGTTACATGGTTAGAAGACTTTTTACTTAACTTTCAGAATACAGTAATCGTCGTATCTCACGATAGACACTTCTTAGATACGGTATGTACACATATTGTCGATATCGATTTTGCCAAGATTAATACATTTACGGGTAACTATACTTTCTGGTATGAGTCATCACAATTAGCGCTTAAGCAAAAGTTGTCTGCCAATAAAAAGACAGAAGATAAGAGACAGGAGATGCAAGCCTTTATATCAAGATTTAGCGCCAATGCATCGAAATCGAGACAAGCGACATCAAGAAGAAAGATGTTAGAAAAATTGTCATTAGAAGATATCAAGCCTTCATCAAGAAAGTATCCAGGTATCATCTTTGAGCAAGGAAGAGAAGCTGGCGATCAGATACTAAAAGTCAGTAATCTCAGCTACAGCTCTCATGATAAGACATTATTCAAGGATGTCAATTTCTCACTAAACAAAGGAGACAAGGTTGCCATCATATCTAAAAACTCTCTTGCCACTTCTGCATTATATCAGATACTTAATGGAGAATTAGAGCCTACTTCTGGGGAATTCGAATTTGGACAGACGATAACAACAGCGTTTCTTCCAGTAGAGAATGATAAGTTCTTCAGTGACGAGCCTATGAGCTTAGTGGATTGGCTACGACAGTATTCTGAAAATAAAGACGAGCAGTATATCAGGGGATTCTTAGGTAAGATGTTATTCAGTGGAGAAGAAGTACATAAGATGTCTAATGTACTATCAGGAGGTGAGAAGGTCAGATGTATGGTCTCACGTATGATGATGAAATCTGCTAACCTATTGATGATTGATGAACCTACAAGTCATCTGGATCTTGAAAGTATAACAGCATTCAACAACTCACTGATTAATTTTGCAGGGACGATATTATTTACAACACATGATCATCATTTCATGCAGACAGTAGCTAATAGGATTATAGAAATCACCCCGACAGGCGTCATAGATAAATTAAAAACTATAGATGAATACTTAGCTGATCCTGATATCAAGCAGCAGCGAAAAGAAATGTATGCTGGGCATCTCGCAGAAGCATAAGCATAGGCATAAGCATAAGCATAAGCATAAGCATAAGCATAAGCATAAGCAAAAAAAAAGCGTTTCACTATTGTAAGTGGAACGCTTTTTTTTAAAATACCTTTAATAACACCCTTTGATATATAGACATATAATGAGGGCCCTACCCCTATGTTGTGTAAATAAATTTTCTATTTATTCTTACAGCTACAATATATAAAATTTTAAGAAATACAATCTTTTGAAACTATATTCCACTATATCCGATGTAACTTGATTTTAATTCTAAATATTTAGAATTAGCTGCAATTACAATTTTATTAGGTAATGCTAAATTAAATTGTACTCTATGCTCTAATTTCTTTACTTATAACTGAAATGTCCTATATTTGCAGTCCCTTAGAAGAAAGGGCAGTATGTTAAAATGACTACTTTCAATTATGGAAAGTAGTTTCAAAAATAAATATCGCGGGATGGAGCAGTTGGTAGCTCGTCGGGCTCAGTTTTATTTTTCTTAACTGCAAGATTATTGACTTATGAAAAATACCAAACTTAAAGGAGATATAGCAGAACAAGCATTTGTTTTGGAATCTCTAAAAAAAGGTTGGGGTGTTTCTATTCCCATCGGAGACAGATTATCTTATGATCTGATCATTGATGTGAATAATGTTTTGTTCAAGATTCAAGTTAAAAGTGCTTGGTATGACAGTAATAAGCAAAATTACGTTGTAGATAATCGAAGAACAAAAACGAATCGTAGAAATATGGTACGTACACCTTATAATGAAGCAGACTTCGATTTTGTAGGTCTGTACATTGATGATAAAGACATCTTCTATATCATGCCAAGTAAAGTATTTATAAGTTATGGTTCCGAGATACACTTAATCGAAACCACCAAACGTCAAAGAAAGCCTGAATCGGCTAAATATCGAGATGCTTGGAAAATAATCGAACAGAGGGCTGCTTCAGAAGAAATTCTGGAGTGATCATTCGTCAAATTCGGGGAAGTCTTTAGTATGATAATCCCGAGCCAAGTTCTTTTCAATTTGAAAAGAAAAGGTGTAGAGACTTGATGGCGAACACCTAAATTCTGAAAGGAGTATGGTGAAGAGAAAGTCCAGACCACAAATTCCGAATTGTACGGAAGCAGCGAAAGCTGTAGTTGGTAAGCATAACCCGAAGGTCGTAGGTTCGAGTCCTGCTCCCGCTACTAAATAAGACCTAATTGATTGATTATCAGTTAGGTCTTTTCTTTTGGGTGTCACTTAGGTGTCACTTTTTTCTAAAAGAACTGATTTTTACCTTAGATTATTTGCTCTCATGCTCTCACTACCTATATTGACTTCCCACCTTTTAATCTTAACTATTATCATCTCGCTGTTTAACCACCACTCAAAATCACCTTCTTCTTTGAGCTTATTACTCTACCTCTAAATCAATTTCATTTTCTACTTTCAATTCATGGTAGATAGGTATATCTTGACCTAAGATCTCAAATGATACAGCAAGAGCAAATGGGACAGGATCATTATTTTTATCCCAGCCATTGTGTGCATGGACAACAAAGGATAATTCATCAGGAAGTCTATATGATTTTATAATACAATAATCCTTTTGAATAGTACTATTTCCCCTTCTCAGTCCATTTAGTCCTTGGTTAGACTGCTTTCCAAACTTCCATTGCAAAGAGTCATAGGTTATTCTTTTATTACTATCGTATGATGTTTCTTCGCCATCAATAACCTTTAACGTATAATCTTTAAACTCAGAATATGGTTCGCCTAATTTAGCATTATCCCAATCTAACCAAGTACCAACATAAGAATTTGTTTTTTGTCTGGTACGCCTAGTTTTAGCTGTGTATGCTAGCGTGACTTCTATTAAAACATCATATTCATCACCTGGGTCTCTCATTTGATCAGGAATGGAAACAGTATATATCTTACCCTCTTTTGCAATAATCGAATCGGCGACATAGAATGTAGCTCTGTATTCATTATTCTCTGTTACACGTACTAATGAAGGGATACCATAGCCAAAGTGTCGTAGACTTAAAATGCTTGGACTCTCAAAGTGTTCTTTAGGGAGCCTTGCTCCTTGAATTAGAAGAGCTCTCCATAGATTTATATTCTCTTTAGGATATATCTTAGCAAGTTCCCCAACAATACTTGATACCTTTGGAGCTGCATAAGATGAGCCAACACAATCTTTTCCATACGCTGGGCCTCCGCTATTTGTAGCCCTGATCAGTTCAGTGCTTGTATCCTTGTTAGAAATTAAGGCATGACCGTCTTTTGAGATTTGCATCCCACCTCCATATTCTACTACATCTGGTTTTATATGATCCCATATACCTGGACCTATTCTAGAGTAAGCACTTACTTCATCTTTCAAGCCTAATGTCTTAATGACATCTGTATCAAACTCAATATGATTAACAGAGCCTACTACAATTGAGAAACTACTTTGAGCTGGATTCGCCAATCTATAGTTTGAAAACTCTAAATAATTAGGATAAGCTGTGCCATTTTGTATATGATATCTGATATCTTCTCGTTTAATATTCCCTACTGAATTGATAAAAAGAACATTTTGTTGATAGATAAGTTTGTCAAGCATAGCAGCCCATGTGCTCATGTGTTTTAAACGAAATGGAGCCTTAGAATTAATTGATAAATTAAATATTCTGACATCAACATTTCCATTAACAATATCCTCCATTAATTTTGGAGGATATGGGTTCAAGAGTTTATTATTTGAATTGAGAACTCTTAAGTTCCTAATAAGAAGAGGTAATTTATATGGAGAGGCGAGTCCTGAAACGCCTCTTGGAAATAGAATAGCACCAGCTACACGAGTCCCATGACCTCCTGAATTTACTTTATCTCCTACATCTGTATCACCAGGTATATACGAGATAGAGGTAGGAGTAATTGAGTCAGTCAAAAATCTATGTTGTTCCATTATACCACTGTCAATTACTCCAATAACTGGCGAATTTTCTTCTGGTGGAGTAATTACTAAATCTACATCGTAGTCAACATTCTCATCTGTAAGACCACCTGATATCTCATCTTTATACTTAATATCAAATACAAAAGGGTAATTTATTATAAGATCCTTGAGGCCTTTGCCTGAAATTTTAACTTCGCAGCCAAGACTATCTTCTAAATCTACAATTGGGCTTGTGATTTCCCCATAGGTTTGTATGAAGTCCTGGAAATGAGCCTCTCGTTCCATTTGTTTTTTATCCCTATCTTCTATAGCATCCTCATATTTCTGATTCCTTGAAGCCAATCCTCTATGTTTAGTTTGATTTGGTTGTTTAGGAGTAGGGACACCAAAAGCTATTGAAACCTCAAGCTCTACATCAACCTCATTTGGAATTGTTTGCCAATCATCAAGTAATGAGCCAGCAAGAATAGCTTGAGGTTTCCAAGCAGAATGATCACCGGTGGTAATTTTATAGAAATTAGCAATGTTACCTGTTCCATAATCTTCTGTCGCAAACCCACTAATCTTATCCTTAAGTGTTGTGAGGTTATCTAAACTTGCCCCTAATATAAATCCATCCTCTTCTTGGGAAATAATTTCAATTCCAAATGAAAGCAAATCCGCTTCTAATTCAGAATCTATTAAAGAAGGATTAATTTCTAAATAGATTGGTTGGATAGATAGGTCTAATGATGCTAAACCTTGGGCCTCTCTGGTTTCAACATGTGCAAACCATGCATTGTAGACAAGAGTTGCCTCATTGCCAAGAGTGGTCGAATGTCTTACTCTATTGTCCTTATTCGATTGAGTTCTATCATTGTTACTGATGTTACGGCCAAATCTAGGAGTACCTGTAAGTTTTTCTTTGAATTTTAGGTGAGGGAAATCACTCATGAGATTGTTCTATGTTATTTGTTCAACGCTCTGTTCTCTTTTAGTGAATTATCAATGTCTGCTTTTGTAATAACTTTTCTTGTGGCTACTATAGCATTCTTAGCTGCATCACGAGCTACCTTTACTATAATAGCATAAGAAAGATTTTTCATCTTGCTAGCTAAGTCTTTTAAGTCAACTTCCTTGGATAGGTCTAATGCGGAAAAAGACATTTCAAGAACGTCTTCTATACTCTTAACTGTAGGTCTAGTCATTTCTATAATGTCATCAAATCTTCTAAACAATGCATTATCTAAAGAGCCTTCAAGATTAGTTGTTGCTATTATAATTCCAGCACCGTCATATTCTTCTAATAAACCTAAAAGGATATTTACAATTCTATGCATTTCACCAACATCTGATTTTCCAGATTCTCTTTTTTGAGCTATTATATCAAATTCATCTAATAAGAGCACACAGGGATACTCTTTAATGCTTTCAAATAGACTATGGAGGTTGGTTGCAGATTCACCAAGATATGAGGATATTATGGTATCAAATCTTACTTTGTAAAACGGCAATCCCAGATTCCAAGCTATTTTTTCAGCAGCCATGCTTTTTCCACATCCAGACGGTCCATGGAAAAGAACTTTAGTTCTTGGTTTAAGATTATGAGAGGCTAATCTTTCTCTAGCTAAATATTCTTTTTCTATTCTTTCAATTTTAGACTTTAAGTCTTGCGACAATATCATATGATGCCTAAGTAGATCATGTTCCACATGAGTTGCTAATGGCAATCTATGCCTTCGATCCACTGGCATTCGATATACCTTGGTTTTCGCAAGCTGGAATCCATTAGTTTCCGAATCTATTATTTGATCCTTGAGAATTAATTCTAGCTTATGAGCTAACTTGGTATGTCCCTTTTTCTTTTCACTTTCAATAATAGAATTAGCAACCTTAACAAGAGTTGAGTTCTTTGATCCTTCTATTGATCTGAAAAGCCTTGTTAATAATTGTTGATTCATTATTTAATTCCTTTTACAAA
>ENA-ORXT01004542-ORXT01004542.1-marine-metagenome-genome-assembly--contig:-NODE-4542-length-14270-cov-3.029733_pt1 | contig 14270 bp, 12 predicted proteins | sample MGYA00237868_ERZ511482 | MGnify/ENA metagenome assembly ERZ511482 | reverse complement strand
AGCTCAAAGGTCATCGTGGCCCCGTTATTGCGGCAACGGACTATATCCAGCAATACCCTGAGCAGATTCGCCAGTGGGTTCCATCAAGTTATACCGTGTTAGGAACCGATGGTTTTGGGCGAAGCGATACCCGGGTTGAGTTGCGTCGTCACTTTGAGGTCAATAGCGTCAACGTTGTCGTTGCAGCGCTTAAAGCACTCGCTGACGAAGGTACCTTGCCCGCTGCAAAAGTCGCCGAGGCCATTGAAAAATATGGCATTGATTCTGAAAAAGCTAATCCGCTACTGGCTTGAGGAGAACCTAATGTCAACTAAGAAAATTCTGATACCAAATATTGGTGATTTTGACGAAGTCGAAGTGGTGGAGGTGCTGGTTGCAGCCGGTGACACTATCGCCGCTGAAGACTCATTAATCACTGTTGAAACTGATAAAGCCTCCATGGAGATTCCAAGCTCAGACGGCGGAGTCATTGAATCCGTTGAAGTGAGTGTAGGTGATCAAGTCAAAGAAGGCGATACCGTCATTATGCTGAAGTTAGCGGATGATGCAGGAGACTCGGGCGCGTCTGCGGAAGCTTCCGAATCACCAGAGCCTGAACCAGAACAAGCACCTGAGGCAAAAGCCGCTGAATCAAAAGAGCCAGCACCTGAAAATTCAGCCAGCAAAGAGCCTGCCAGTCCGGGTGGTGAGAAAGAGATCCTTGTCCCCGACATGGGTGATTTTGATGAGGTTGAAATCATTGAAGTTTTGGTCAGCGAAGGCGATAAGATAGCCGTTGAAGATTCATTGATTACGGTTGAAACTGACAAGGCATCAATGGAAATACCCAGCTCAGACGCTGGTGTTATTAAGTCGATTAAGGTCAGTGTTGGCGATAAGACCTCTGAAGGCAGCGTGATTCTGATACTTGAAACGGAATCGGGTGCTGAATCAACCGCTTCGCCAGCAGCGCCACCCAAGGAAGAGCCCGCCGCTGAAAAAGCCGCTCCGCCTAAACAGGCAGAGCAGCCAAGTCAGCCTGCGCCAGCCGAGGATGCATCTGCTAAGAACAAGTCTTCACCGACCGCCATGATCGATGAGGGGGGCTTTAAACTAGCCTATGCCAGCCCATCGGTGCGGCGTGTGGCCAGAGAGCTTGGTGTTGACCTGATCAAAGTGACCGGAACGGGCCGCAAGCAGCGCATCATTAAAGAGGATATTTACAACCACGTCAAAGCGGTTATGACGGCCCCACCGGCCAAAGCAGCCGCGAGTACCGGTTCGCCATTGGGTATTAAACCCATGCCTGACATCGACTTTAGCCAATGGGGTGATATCAAAACCGAGCCGCTAACGAAGATTAATAAGCTGACCGGTGAGTACTTACATCGCAGCTGGGTGACCGCGCCGCATGTAACGCAGTTTGACGAAGCCGACATTACCGAAATGGAGACTTTCCGTAAGCAGGTAGCCAAAGACAGAGAGAAAGAAGGGATAAAAATAACGCCACTGGCCTTTATTATTCAGGCAGTTGTTGCCTCCCTCAAAAAATTCCCTCGCACCAACAGCTCTTTGGATGCCAGCGGTGAAAACTTAATTATCAAAGACTATTACCACATTGGTATTGCCGTCAACACGCCCGATGGTTTGGTGGTTCCGGTCATACGTGATGCGGATAAGAAATCCCTGATTGAACTGTCCAATCAAATCCGTGACTTTGCTAAGCTTGCGCGCGATAAAAAGTTAAAACCCGCTGATATGCAGGGTGGCACTTTCACCATCTCTAGTTTAGGTGGCGTGGGCGGAACCAGCTTTACTCCGATTGTGAATGCACCAGAAGTCGCTATTTTGGGTGTATCTAACTCAAAGGTTGCGCCGGTTTGGAATGGCAGTGAATTTAAACCACGCACCATGTTACCGGTATCACTATCCTACGATCACCGGGTGATTGACGGAGTTCTGGGCGCGCAATTTACGACATATTTGTGCAGCATGTTAACCGACATTCGTCGTTTACTGGTTTAGGAGACATTATGAGTCAGGAAATTACGATCCTCGTCCCAAATATTGGGGACTTCGATGACGTTGAAATAACGGAAGTTTTAGTCGCTAAAGGTGACTCGGTTGAACCCGAAGATTCGCTGATTACCGTTGAAACAGATAAGGCCTCCATGGAAATCCCCTGCACCGATGCCGGTGTGGTCACGGAAATATTAATCAACGTTGGTGACAAGGTTTCTGAAGGCAGCGCCATTATAAAAGTGGATGCCGCCGAAGCCACTCAGGATAAGCAGACTCCAGTCGAGTCAGCTCCTCCTGAGAAAACCGCTGCAAGCTCAGCCTCAAGCGACAAAGACACAACGGATAAAGGCTCTACTGATAAAGCAACGGAAAAAGCAAAGCCGCAGGCGGCCACGTTCTCAGGCGACGCTGATCAGCACGCCCAGCTGGTTGTGTTAGGCTCAGGCCCTGGAGGCTATACCGCTGCATTTCGCGCCGCCGATCTTGGCTTAAATGTCATTATGATCGAGCGTTATGAAAACATCGGTGGGGTTTGCCTGAATGTGGGTTGCATTCCCTCTAAAGCACTGCTGCACACCGCTGAAATTATTAATGAAGCGGCTGAATTTAGCGAACAGGGAGTAAGCTACCCGGAACCGGAAATCGATATCGATAAGCTACGCGCTCACAAAGACAGCGTCGTGGGCAAGCTGACCGGCGGATTGGTTGGCTTAGCTAAGCAACGCAAAGTCACTATTGTTAAGGGCTTTGGTAAATTTAGTTCAGCCAATAGTCTGGAAGTCACCGATGGTGACGGTGCGGCGCAAACCATTAGTTTTGATAACTGTATTATTGCCGCAGGCTCGCGCGTGACCAAATTGCCGTTTATCCCTTGGGATGACCCTCGGGTGATTGATTCAACGGGTGCGCTGGAGCTGGCTGAAATCCCGGAGCGGATGTTAATTGTCGGTGGCGGTATTATTGGTTTAGAGATGGCCACGGTTTATGACGCTTTAGGTGCAAAAATTACCGTGGTAGAGCTGTCATCCGGACTGATTCCCGGCCCGGACAGAGACCTAATTCGCCCACTTGAAAAGCGCATTAAAGCCAAATACGAAAATATTTACCTCAGTACTAAAGTCACCGCCATTGAACCAAGCGATGCAGGCTTGGTGTGCCATTTTGAAGGGAATAAAGCACCCGAAACTGAGACATTTGATCGCGTTTTAGTCTCGATCGGGCGCAGTCCAAACGGCTTAGCGATTGATGCCGATAAGGCCGGTGTAGCGGTTGATGAGCGCGGTTTCATCGCGGTTGACAATCAGATGCGCACCAACGTCGATCACATTTTTGCCATTGGTGATATTGTCGGGCAACCCATGCTCGCTCACAAAGCGACACATGAAGGCAAAGTCGCTGCCGAAGTGATTGCCGGACACAAAGCCTATTTTGATGCGAGGACGATTCCCTCGGTTGCCTATACTGATCCTGAGGTTGCCTGGATGGGTGAAACAGAGATTTCCTGCAAGGAAAAAGGCATTGAATATACTAAAGGCGTTTTCCCTTGGGCTGCTAGTGGTCGCTCATTAAGCCGCAGCCGTAGTGAAGGCTTAACCAAAGTATTATTTGATAAAAAATCCGGCCAGCTCATTGGTTCAGGCATTGTGGGTTCAAATGCAGGTGAGTTAATCGCCGAGGCGGTGCTGGCCTTAGAAATGGGTGCCGATGCCCATGATATTGGCTTAACCATCCACCCTCACCCAACGCTATCTGAAACGCTTAACTTTGCATCAGAAGTGGCTGAAGGAACCTGCACTGATATTTATGCACCGAAAAAAGGTTAATCACCATGTATCAGCCTGAGGGCGTGTTGACTTTTTGGTATACCGAACCCATGAAGTCTCACTGGTTCAACTCGACACCTGAAATAGATACCTTGATTAAGGACAAATTCGAGTTCCTTTGGCAGTACGCAGCGGATGATAACTTGGTCACTTGGCAAGACACCCCGGACGGGTGTCTTGCCCTGTGCATTGTGCTGGATCAATTCCCGCTGAACATGTTCCGCAATCAAGCGATTGCGTTTAGTACGGAGCAACATGCGGTGATGGTGGCTAAACATGCCATCATCGAAGATTTTGATCAGCAAATTGACAAAGACAAATTGTCTTTTCTGTATATGCCACTCATGCACAGTGAAAATATCGATGATCAGGACTTGTGTGTGGCACGGTTTGAAGCAGCGGGTCTCGACGACAATGCAAAATTTGCGCAACATCACAGAGGAATTGTTGAAAAATTTGGTCGTTTTCCACACCGCAATGCGCTATTAGGGAGAGAAAGCACGCTTGAAGAAATAGAATATTTAAATTCCAAGGATGCTTTTACGGGATAAACCCTGTTATTGGGTTTCATGTTATCCTTGTATAAAGAGCCTTTCATTATCACTGACAGGCAGTAATTAACTATTCGAACTTACTCTGCCGTCATCTATGTCTGTACTTCTATTTAAGTATTTCCCTGAAAATCACACTGGCAGAGATTTTGTAGTTGGCGATTTGCATGGCATGTTTCATACGCTGGAAATCATGCTCGAGACGCTCAAGTTTGATCGTAAAAATGATCGTTTATTTTCAGTCGGTGATCTCATTGACCGTGGCCCTCAATCTGAGCGCGTAACACATTACCTCCAGCAACCTTGGTTTCATGCGATTCAGGGAAATCACGAGCAACTGCTTTTACAATCGACTGAGTCCACATCAATATTCAAAGCCTGGACTAGTCGTGCAGGGGGAGGATGGTGGCTTCGACTCACTGATAATGAGCGCTCTGAAATAGAGGGAATGATCCGGACTTTGCCGATGGCATTTGAAATCTCAACGGCTACCGGGCAAATAGGCATCGTTCATGCTGACATCCCGATCGGACTTTCTTGGCAGGGTTTTGTTAAAGGCCTGCAAACTGATACCGAGTTGCAGCAACATGCGCAGTGGTCAAGACTACGCCACCGCTATGTAACTGCGTCGGAGACAGTCCCTCGAGTTCCCGGAATAGACCTATTGGTAGTAGGCCACTCCATTGTAGATAAGCCGTTATTCGCTGCCAATTTATGTTATCTGGACACTGGTGCTGCCTATACTGGATACGGTATCGACTCCAGATTGACCATGTTACAAATTCACCCAGTTCAAAACGTTTATCAGCAAAAGACCAGCCCTGAATAATTTCAGCTAAGGCCTTAACTTGCCTGTGCAACCGGTTGGAACATCCGGCTTATTTGACTCGATGTCGAATTTTGCTGGACGCTAATCCTTTTTATCTCAGGTCGCTCAATAAAGTCAGCTAGCGTTATCCCATTGAGAAACTCATATAGGCGAAAACTCAGGTCTTCCCAAAGTTTGTGCGTCATACAACGATCGCCTGCATGGCAGTCCTCTGTTCCTTTACACTGCGTACTGTCGATCGACTCATCAACTGACAGTATAATTTGAGCAATGCTGATTTTGTCAGCAGGCTTACCCAATCGGTAGCCACCACCCGGCCCTCTGACACCTTCCACCAGCTTGGCTTTACGCAGTTTAGAAAACAACTGTTCGAGATATGACAGTGAAATACCTTGCCAATCAGAAATATCAGACAAGGTCACGGGCCCTTGACGGTCATTGATCGCCAAGTCCATCATTGCAGTCACAGCATATCTACCTTTTGTAGACAGTTTCATTTGCAAAATCCTCGATAAAAACTAATTACCTACTAAGTTACTAGGTATTATAGATAACCCATCAACTTAGTCAACAATTATGAATAGACCTTAATAATTACTCTGCAAAATTAAAACTGATGACCCTGACGTTTAAGGTATTTAGCCCATTTAAAAAGAAAACGATTGGCGCGCCAATGGCACAATAGCTGTGTTTCATTGTTAAACGCCCTAACAGCAGCCTGCTCACCAATAAACTTGCAACGACAGCTAATGACGTTTGCTTGGCGAGAGTCATGATAAACCTGAACTTGCAAGTCAGGACGGGGATCTTCATTTTCTGAAAAGTCGTAAGTCATTAACAAAACACTGGTGTGCGCCGACTGTTCAAGCACTTCAAGCCGTAATGAAATTCCATTTTTCTGAGTGGAAGTGTAAATTCCATTGAGGTTTTTAATGTCACCACAAAGCAAGCGTAGCTGCATGTAGTTGACCTCATACATTTCCATGAGGGCAGCAAATGACCGGGGCAATGGAGGAAAGATAGCCTGCTCAATATTTTTCAAAAGCGCAATTTCGGTTTTGCTTATTTTTTTGGTCAGGCTTGTGTGCATAAATCTGTTATCTGTAAAATTGAGGTTGATTATCTGATCAAATTAACAATTTGGCTAGCGCTCATTAAAGCAATATTCTATCATCCAATAGCTTAAACCTAAGCTAACAATTGCCGGACATTATAAGCAATAAAAAAGGATCAGACATGTTAATTGAAACTACTCCGTACAATGATCAAAAACCAGGCACGTCTGGCCTCAGAAAAAAGGTAACCCGATTTCAGGAACCAAACTACCTGAGCAATTTTGTACAATCCATCTTTGATTGCTTGCCTGATCTTAAAGGGTCGACCCTCATTGTTGGCGGCGATGGTCGTTACTACAACCGCGAAGCCATACAGACAATTATTAGTATGGCGGCAGCGAATCACGTTGCAAAGTTACTGATCGGACAATCAGGCATTCTTTCAACCCCCGCAGCCTCCCACTTAATCAGAAAACATCAAGCACTTGGCGGCATTATTCTCTCCGCTAGTCACAACCCCGGCGGGATGAATGGTGACTTTGGGATCAAGTTCAATGCCAGTAATGGCGGCCCTGCCCCTGAATCACTCACTGACCAGATTTTTGAAGTTAGTCAGTCGATTAACGCATTTCATAAAACGGACAATGCACCGGTAGATCTTGATACGATTGGCAATACGCTAGTCGATGGCATGCAGGTCGAGATTATTGATGCGGTTAATGACTATGCCGATCTAATGGAAACACTGTTTGATTTCCCAAAGATTCGGGAATTAGTCGCTAAACCTGAATTTACACTCTGTTTCGATGCAATGAGTGCAGTTACCGGCCCTTATGCGACAGAAATTTTAGAAAATCGCCTTGGCGTCTCAGCAGACAGTGTCATTCGCAAAACACCACTGGAAGACTTTGGCGGCGGCCATCCTGATCCTAATTTGGCGCATGCAGAAGAATTGGTAGAACGCATGTTCTCAGCATCTGCGGTAAGTTTTGGCGCTGCTTCTGATGGTGATGGTGATAGAAATATGATTCTGGGCGCAAACTGTTATGTCACACCGAGTGATAGTTTAGCTATTTTAGCCGCTAACGCGACATTAATACCGGGCTATAAAGACGGCCTGTCAGGCGTAGCAAGGTCGATGCCAACAAGTCAGGCTGTAGATCGTGTTGCTGAAAAACTGGGTTTAGATGCGTTTGAAACACCGACAGGCTGGAAGTTTTTTGGAAACCTACTCGACACCAATCGCATTACCTTGTGCGGTGAAGAAAGTTTTGGCACGGGCTCTGACCATGTCAGAGAAAAAGATGGCCTTTGGGCAGTGCTATTCTGGTTGAACATCTTAGCCGTCAAACAACAGAGTGTTAAGAATACAGTGATGGATCATTGGCTCCAGTTTGGCCGAAATTATTACACCCGACATGATTATGAAGCTGTTGAAACTGAGCGCGTTGATGAGCTCTTCTCACAGCTAGAAGCTAAATTACCCGATTTGGCAGGCACTACCGTTGCTCAGCGAAAGATTTCAATGGCGGATAATTTCACTTATCATGACACTGTTGATGGCTCAACTAGCTTCAATCAGGGGATTAGATGTGTATTCGAAGACGGAGCACGCATCATTTTTCGCCGATCAGGAACAGGTACAAGTGGTGCAACTTTACGCTTGTATGTTGAACATTACGAATCTGACCCTGAGCGTTTTGAGCTAGATACTCAGGATGTATTAAAAGATCTACTAGATATAGCCGATAAGATTGCACAACTTAGGACTTTAACAGGAAGAAACGTCGCTGACGTTATTACATAAATAATAAAAATAAACAGATTTCTACTGAGGTTTGGCATCTTTTTTGATGATTTGCATGGCTTTGATCATTTTAGTACGGAAAAGACAACCGCTCAGCCGGAATCACAATATTAATTCACTGATATAAATATAAAATATTTCACTCACATCGAAATAGCACCCCAGTGAAAAGGGATCCCAATATTATGAATAGAACAATTAAATTATCGGTTTCTAGCGTCCTGCTAGCAGGCTTCATGTCAGGATGTAGTCAACAACAGTACCAAGGCGGTGGCCAGCAAATTGCTGGTGGATCACAAGTTGCTGGCGGACAGCAAATCGCTGGGGGTCAGCAGATAGTCGGTGGTGGTCAATCAGCTGGCGGTCAGCAAGTCGCTGGAGGGCAGCAGGTAGTCGGTGGTGGACAATCAGCTGGGGGGCAACAAGTTGCCGGTGGTCAGCAAGTCCTGGGCGGTCAACAGCAATCAACAGGTTTAGATTCACAGGGTTTAGTCGTTCCCAACACCTCACACCTTCATGACTCAAGCATACAGAGTCTGGTCGCTCCCCCCACAGAGCACTCACATAATGTTGCGCCACAGCAGCGCGTTTATGTACCCCTGCCGGAATCCATGAAGGAAAAAGCCCCGCCAGTATTTAATTACGAACAGCCTCAACAGCCTGAGCCAGTGTATTATGACAACCAGACCACTGCGGAGCCTGTCTATTACGAACAAGCTGCGCCAGTGCAGCGGGCAGTTCGCAAACCTGCAATGCCTCGTCAAAAACCAGTTGTTCGCCACAAAGGCATTGGTATGCCTCCAGCACAACCGGGGCAGTGTTTTGCTAAAGTCAACACCCCTGCCAAGTTTAAGAACGTCGTAAAAAGAGTTCAGGTAAGCCCTGCTGTTAATAAGCGGGTTAAGGTTCGTGGACCACAATATACTTGGATTAGCAAAAAGGTCTTAGCCAGACCTGCGACTCACCGTAATCAATACATACCTGCCCAATATAGAAATGTAAGCAAGAAAGTACTTGTTAAACCTGCTCACTATGCATGGCAGAAAGGTAAAACGGGCCCTGTTACACGTATTGATCATATGACAGGGGAAATACTTTGCCGTGTTAAAATTCCTGCGGTTTACCGTACGGTCACACAAAAAGTGATTGCTCGCCCAGCGCAGCGCATCAAACGCCATATTCCAGCAGTTTACCGTACCATCAAGCAGAAGAAGCTTGCTTCGCCTGCTGTCTACAGAACCATTAAAACGCCTGCAAGATTTGTCAATAAAACTTACCGTGTACAGACCAGTGGCCCCCGCCTGCAATGGAAGCCAATTGTCTGTAAAGCGCCGGCTCAGCGCACAGCTCACAGAGCGCCAGTTCGACGCCCTCAGCCTGCGGTGCGTAAGCATGTTCCGGCAAGAGTATCTGCTGAACAGCGTCAACTAGCAATTGAACACAATCGCCAGCAACAAGCACTGCGCCAGCAATGGATTCAGCAGGAGGCTCAACGCAAAAGACAAGCGAGCCAGCCAAGACCCCAACAGCACCGACAAGTAACGCAACACCAAAATTCACAACACAACAATGCACAATTGCGAGCGAATCAACAGCGCCGTGCACAGCATGCTGCAAGAGAGAGACAACGTTTAGCCAGACTAGCCCAGCAGCGCAAAGTGGCTCAACAAGCTCGTCTTCGTCAGGTGCAGATTGCTAAGCAAAAACGTATGGCTCAGCACCAGGCTAACCTACTTGCCCAGCGTAAAGCTGCACAAATGCGTAAGCTGAATGCGCCTCAACCATCTTATGCAAAGCCAAAAGTTCGTCGTCCAGTGCAAGTTAGGCATGCGCCTAAACCACGCCAGCATCAGGTCAACCGCGCAAAGTTTGCTCCGAAAGTTCGGCCATATCAGCAACAAAGAATTAACGCTGCGAAGCAACGCACTCAGGTTCGGAATGTTTCTCACGCACCTAAACCAAAAGTTCAACAACAAAGCCGCGTTGTTCAGCAGCAAGCAGCCAATGACAATACGCCTTTAACGCGCGCTAATGCTGTTTTCAGAATCCAGAAAGCCTTACAGCAACGTGGATTTAACCCAGGCCCAGTTGACGGAAAGCTAGGACCTGCAACAGTTAAAGCATTGACTGCTTTTCAGGAAACCAAAGGATTGAAAACAGGAACACTAAATCGAGACACACTACGTGCACTAAGTTTAGTCAACTGATTCCGTCCTCGCTCTGACTTATAAGGCTTGCCAATCGGCAAGCCTTTTTTATTGTCCCTTTCTTTATCTCCAGAAGATCTCATTGCTAAACAAAATCTATTGTCGAATATGTTATTATTTGAGCGGATCTTACACGGGCGAACGAAACATTTGCGACTACTTCACCCTAAAGGGTTGCTTCCATCCTCGGTGGCTATCTTAGATCTTAGCCTTCTCAAATTTTTATTAAAATAAACCAAACCAATCAGAAGGCATCAATATGCTTTGCTAAAAGCCATTTAAATGGTTACAAAAACGAACCAAATAACACTAACTCCTTACAAAAACGTCTTTTTTTGGTTTTTATCAATTTATTGAATCACATTAAGGAGTTTAGGGTTTATACTTTAGCCCAAAAATAAGTCGTTGACTGGTAAAAACCATCAATGCAGTTTCCACAACAGTGTTCAGGGGTTACAAGATGGATGTTCGAAAAATAAAAACATTGATAGAGCTTATCAGCAGCAGCGATATTGCTGAAATAGAAATCAAAGAAGGTGATGATTCAGTCAGGATTTCTCGTGCTAGCTCTGTAACTGCAACTACGGTTGCACCTCCGGTACCGCAATTGTCTCAAAGCCAAACGACGACCAGTCCACCAATAACTACAGAAACACCTGTGATATCTGCTCAGGATGGTGAGGTCATTGAGTCGCCGATGGTTGGAACTTTTTATCGTGCATCCTCTCCCACTGATAAATCTTTTGTCGAAGTCGGCCAGACTGTCGCCATTGGTGACACACTGTGCATTATTGAAGCGATGAAAATGCTCAACCAGATTGAGGCAGACAAAGCCGGCACGATCACCCAGGTACTCGTAGAGAATGAGCAGCCCGTTGAATTTGGCCAACCATTATTCGTCGTAGAATAAACGGGAGCGACCATGATTAAGAAACTCTTAATAGCCAACAGGGGTGAGATTGCCCTTCGTATTTTGCGCGCCTGTCGTGAAATGGAAATCAGGACAGTTGCCGTTCACTCAACTGCTGATCGTGACCTCAAGCATGTACGACTTGCGGACGAATCAGTGTGCATTGGCCCTGCCTCATCTACCCACAGCTATTTAAATATACCTGCGATTATTAGTGCTGCAGAAGTGACTGATGCAGATGCCATCCACCCGGGTTACGGATTTCTCTCTGAAAATGCTGACTTTGCCGAGCGTGTAGAATCTAGCGGCTTCGTATTTGTTGGTCCGCGAGCTGAAACAATTCGTTTGATGGGGGATAAAATTTCCGCCAAAGAGGCAATGATAAAAACCAATGTGCCTTGCGTTCCAGGCTCAGGAGGGGCCATACCTGATGATGGCAGAGAAGCCAAGGCAATGGCTGAAGAAATAGGTTATCCGGTTATTATTAAAGCAACCGGCGGCGGCGGCGGACGTGGCATGCGGGTCGTTAATAAAAGTGAAGACCTGCTGGAATCGATAACACTGACCAAAACAGAAGCGCGGGGTGCATTTGGCAATGATGTTGTGTACATGGAAAAGTACCTGCAAACACCACGTCACATTGAGTTTCAGGTTTTAGCTGACTCTCACGGTAATGCCATTCACTTGTGTGAACGAGACTGTTCAATGCAGCGCCGCCATCAAAAAGTTGTTGAAGAAGCCCCGGCACCGGGAATTACGGCAAAACAAAGAAAAAATATGGGTGATATCTTAACCAAAGCCTGCAGAGATATTGGTTACCGTGGTGCTGGAACATTCGAATTTTTATATGAAAACGGTGAGTTTTATTTCATAGAAATGAACACCCGCTTACAAGTCGAACATCCCGTTTCAGAGTTAATAACGGGTGTAGATCTAGTGAAACAGCAGTTGCTAATAGCCTCTGGCGAAGTACTTCAGATAAAGCAGTCGGACATCGTCCCTAAAGGGCATGCAATCGAATGTCGAATTAATGCTGAAGACCCGGATAATTTTATGCCCTCTCCTGGCAAAGTTGATCGTTTTCACTTACCTGGCGGGCTGGGTGTACGCGTAGATTCACACGTCTATGGTGGTTATACGGTGCCGCCCTACTACGATTCTATGATTGGCAAACTCATTGTCCATGCTGAAGATCGAGCCACAGCGATCAAAAGAATGCAGGGTGCATTAGATGAAATGGTCATAGAAGGTATAAAGACCAACATACCACTACAGAGCCGCATTATTCAGGACGAGGCGTTCATAGCGGGTGGAGCTGATATTCATTATCTTGAAAAGAAACTCGGACTGTAACGATGTGGCTACAATTGATTTGCCAGTCCACTAAATCATTTGAGGCTGAAATTAGTGAGGCCGCAGAAAATCTAGGCGCGGTCTCAATCACACTGAGTGACGCTGCTGATGTTCCTGTTCTTGAACCTTTGCCAAATGAAACGCCTCTCTGGGACGAAATAGTCTTCACCCTTCTATTCCGTGAAGAGCAAGCCGCACAGTTGGCTACCCTCAAACAATTACTGCAAGACAATAAACACCAGTGGAAAATCAGTCATATTCGTCAGGAAACGCTAAAAGATCAACAATGGGAACGTGTATGGATGGATGATTTTCATCCTATGAAATTTGGTAAAAATCTCTGGATCTATCCAAGCTGGTCTCAAATACCAGATGATAGTAGTATAAAAATAAAATTAGACCCTGGGCTGGCATTTGGCACAGGCACCCATCCAACTACTGCGATGTGTCTTGAGTGGTTAGACAGCAATCCCCCTGTGGGTTTACAGGTAATTGACTTTGGCTGCGGGAGCGGTATCTTGGCAATAGCCTCAATCAAATTGGGTGCAAAAGAGGTAATAGCGACAGATATAGACCCTCAGGCCCTAACCGCCACTCACAGCAACCAAATAAACAATGATATTTCTGAACCACAAATTACCCGGTACCTTCCTGATGAGATGCCTGATGTGCAGGTTGATTTGATGTTAGCAAATATACTTTGTGGCCCACTAGTTTCCCTTGCAGATGATTTATGCTCAAGAACTAAGAAAGGCGGACAATTAGTATTATCAGGCATCCTAAAGGAGCAGCAAAAAATTCTTGCAGATACTTATGAGAAATACTGTCATGATATTCAGTTTGCCATCAGCGGTGACTGGGTTAGAATGACCGGAACAGTAAGTTAGCGTTGATATAATCATATCCTATGTATACCCGTTGTAGTCACTGTAGTGCCGTTTTTCGCGTTACTATGAAAGAACTCACAGCAGCACAGGGAAAATTGCGTTGTGGAGAGTGTGCGGGCGTGTTTAATGCAATGGACAGCCTTTCGACTAAGCTCCCCAATCACATCGATCCCGCAGAAAAGATTTCGTTTGATTCCTTAAATAAAAAACAACAAAGCAGTTTCACTGTAACAACAAGCCACCCCAACAATGAAGCCGTTAAATCAAATAAAAAAACAGAGGCTACCAAACAGCAGACTGGCCTCACAAAAAAACTATGGCCAGTGCTAGTCGCTTTGGCACTGGTAGGTGCGTTAGCCACCCAAGTCTGGTTCAGCCGTGACTTGTGGTTTAGCAAGTTGCGCCAACCAGAGAAAGTAAAAATGCTAAGTAAAAAAGTTTTTTCTCATCCAAGTCAACTAGATGCCTTAATCATTACCGCTTCTATTAAGAGCTTTGCTGAGGAGTCGCAGCCCTTCCCATATCTAGAAGCTAAGCTGCTAGATGCAAAAAATCAAACAGTCGCCCTAAGAAGATTCAGACCTCATGAATATTTGGAAGAATATTTGCCGGGAGCTGTGCTCGAAAGTAAAAAAGAGGCCTCAATCCGCCTGAAAATTCAGGATCCACCTGGAAACAAGGCTAAGCATTTTCAATTCTCATTTCTGTAAAAACTGACAAAAATAGATGCTTAAGATAGCTAATTGCACATTTTCACGTCCCATCCTAGAGAGGAATGTGGATGGGGTACCCCAGATTCCACAACGATGGCAGCAACGCAATTTTACAAGGTGCGGGTATCCTAGAC
>ENA-ORXT01004541-ORXT01004541.1-marine-metagenome-genome-assembly--contig:-NODE-4541-length-14271-cov-9.685290_pt1 | contig 14271 bp, 21 predicted proteins | sample MGYA00237868_ERZ511482 | MGnify/ENA metagenome assembly ERZ511482 | reverse complement strand
AGCGGGTGTCGCGCGAGCGGCTGAGACGGCCGTTACTTCCCTCCTTCTGAGGTAACCCCCTAGATTGTGGTACTACACAAGGCGGTCCGCCCGGTGAACAAGGTGCGCATTCTTCTCCTAGGCTCGGACTGTAAGCGCCTGCGCGGCGAGGCGTGGCTGACCGACGAGGTCATGAACTTCTTTGCGGCGCTGATCAATCACCGGTCTAGAGCGGCCGCGCTGGGGGAGAAGGGCTTTTCGCCGATGAGGCACTCAGGTCCGCTCCGGACGTTCATGCTCACCACCTTCTTTTTCTCCCGGCAGTCGGCACGCATCGGACACGTCGACTACGACGGCGTTCGTCGATGGGGCGTGAAGGTGGGCTTGAACCTGCTGGCCGTGGACGTGATTATCGTTCCCATCGTCGTCCAGCGGACGCACTGGGTGCTCGTCTCGATTGACGTTGTCCGTCGGCAGTTCCACTACTATGACTCGCTATCGGCGGAGGACGTCTGTGGCGTGATTCCTATTTTCAAGGAGTGGCTGCACGACGAAGTGCAAGCGCGGCTTGGAAACGACGCGGCTGCCGATTGGAATGTCCTTGTGTGTCACGCTTTTCTCGCCGGCAACCTTCCTCGGCAACAGGACAGTGGCAGCTGTGGCGTCTTTGTGTTGGCAGCCGCCGATTGCTTCTCTCTTGGGGCACCGCTCGCTTTCTCTCAGCGAGACATCGCGGTCCTGCGCTTCCGCATTGCCCTCTTCATTTTATTTGACGACTTGGACTACCCCGAGCACCTCCCTGATCCAGCTTCAATAACCGGGTGGACTACGCCGGCTACGTCCGACGCCGAGACGGTGGACATGGACGAGGAGGACGCAAATGCCGACGAGAGGGACGAGGGGGACGCGGAGGACGCAGGGAATGACGAGGTGGGAGAGGAGGAGGACGAAGAGAGCGGGGAGGGCGACGACGAGAGCGGGCTCGAGTACGGGGAGGAGGGCGTGGAGAACGGCGACACGTGCCATGCGATGCAGGAGCCGGATGCAGGATTTGATGAGCAGTTTCGCACGGTGGGAGGAGCGGTCGGCACGCGCGGGAACGGTGTGGATGTCTGAATGGATGAGGAGGAGTCTTTCGAGGGGAACGTACTGGGCGGTGGCGCTCCGCATGACGATACCTTTTGATCTTACTTGTTATTATCGAGTCACCAGGCACACTCTCCATGTCGCAAAGCACGAAGAAGAGCAGCATCCCGTGAGCAAACAGTCCAGGTACCCATGCAACAGCGCTTTAGGCAGCAGTGATGGAACGAACATACTCCTGCACACCATGTGGCCCTCTCAAAATATCTGGCGCGACCAGTAAGTAGCACCCTACGAATTCTCACTAGTGGTGCACGCGTGAAACCGAGATCGCCTGCACGCGCGCTCTCTTGCCCCCGCGGTGGGCACCATGGGTCGGTTGCTTGACCTCCGTTTTCCGTTGGTGTGTGCCTGCACGGCATCACCGAGGCGGTTACGCTACGGCCTATCGCCCCCTGGGGACGTTGCTGGGCCTATAGGTCACTCGCCTGGTGTCTCGCAGGTATGTCGCTTGTCCCTTCCCTGCGGCTCACGAGGTGGGCGGCGCGCGGTGGCATAGGCAACGAGTGGTGGCTGCCTGTCACTGCGTCCCGGTATTGGCCCCCCGCAGCGACGCGCCGGGCGGCCCCCCTTCGACGCGCGTGGTGACTAGGAGCCACCTTTCAGTCGTCGCCGTAGCTACCCACCGCTCCGTCGCGCCCGCCGAAGTACGGGCGGGGGCGTCGCCGCCCCTACGGACGGAGGCATGGTCACCGTGTCCCACACCGACGGGGGGGGCGTGACGAACCCGTCGGCGTTGCACACGCGGAGGCGGTAGCGAACGGAAGAGCCGTAGACAATGCACCCGAGGCGCTGTGCTCTCTGTGTATCAGACACCGCTGGTAGACGATGCATCAGTGCCTCCCCCCTAGGTTCACATCTTTACGCTGTGGCGGTGTGTTGCGGCGAAGCGGCCACGCCGCCGCTTCCGCCACAGTTCAGGGCCGGTAGGTTCCTTTTTCGGCGCGCTGCTTTTTTGCCACCGAGCGCGGGTTCCGTACTGTCGGTGGCGCCTTGGAAAAGTAGCTGTGTGCTGCGAATCCGTGCGAGGGCGGCACTCCCATGTTCCTTCACACACGACGGCGGCCTCACCGCTGGTAATGGCAGGCTATCCGACTGAGCGGCACTTAGTCATGTTGCTTGTCGAATTGCACCAAAAGCGCTCAGTGGTTGCCAGAATACGATGACCTTTCAGTTGGCGTGTCGTGTTCCTGCTTTGTGGCAACGCCTCGGGCGCTTGTATTGAATGCACTGTAGGCAGATCCAGAGAGTGAGGTCACTGCATCCACCAAACATCAGGCCAGTCGCTTTCTTTACAACGAGTTTTTGACCTGCTTGATAGTGCGAAGTAGCGATTGTTATGCACCACCATTGCACACAACGCCTGTGCATACCCATGCCAACCGTTCTGCAGACCTACGAGGAGTCCTTGCGTGCTTCGTTCCGCAGATGTGTGTGTAGCGCAGCGGGTGTCCACATGATTCCGTTGGGATAGTGCGACCGCGTGCGGAAGATACGTCGTTACTGGTCCAGCACACCCACATTGAGACAGGAAGCATTCATCACAAGTGGTTGTGGACACTGTGAGAGAGCAGAATCACAAGGCGACGAGCGACTGTGCTCCATTGCACATGTCCTTCTTTCGTTCACCCAATACCCCGAGAGTGTCCGTCAGAGTAGGAGTCCTGCAGTATTCGCCGAAAGACAAACGTGAGCAGTCCGACCAGGAAGGGCCTATACTTCTCCTGTGTTCTTTCGAGCAGCATGGTACTCGCTAAGAATACGCGATGTGGATGCGGCGATACCCCCGCTTCTGTGGGACGCGCCAGTGGGATGCATACGTCTGCACCACTCAAGCCTCCGTCTGTCGGACCTCACATCGTCCACGTCGTAGCTAACCCTAGCTGCACCTCTAACCCTAGCTGGAACCCTAGTCGCGCGATCCGCAGCATCGATCGGGTGGTCCCTATGCTTCCACCGCCGACATCTTGCGTGGGCCAATCAGAAGGCCAGATGATGGAACGAACATACTCCTGCACACCATGTGGCCCTCTCAAAATATCTGGCGCGACCAGTAAGTAGCACCCTACGAATTCTCACTAGTGGTGCACGCGTGAAACCGAGATCGCCTGCACGCGCGCTCTCTTGCCCCCGCGGTGGGCACCATGGGTCGGTTGCTTGACCTCCGTTTTCCGTTGGTGTGTGCCTGCACGGCATCACCGAGGCGGTTACGCTACGGCCTATCGCCCCCTGGGGACGTTGCTGGGCCTATAGGTCACTCGCCTGGTGTCTCGCAGGTATGTCGCTTGTCCCTTCCCTGCGGCTCACGAGGTGGGCGGCGCGCGGTGGCATAGGCAACGAGTGGTGGCTGCCTGTCACTGCGTCCCGGCCGCCAGTCCTGCACCGCCACTTGCCAGTGCATGGTGTGCGGATGCGTTGCTGCTGTACTCCGCCGTGGCGTTCACGCGTGCGCCAGTGTGGTTCGTGCGTTGACAACGTGTCTCTGACGCCGGCCTTGCTCGTGCCTCTCGCTTGACACTGCCGCCTCTCCCTAGTCTCCTCCACCATCTCTTTCGTTTCTCTTCTCTCCGCACGTGTACCCCCCCATCATTTTGGGTCATCCCTTCTCTACCCCCCTTACCATTCCACCCGGCTTTTGGACGTCCAAAGTTCACGTCGTTTGTGGAGGATGACGACCGTTGCGCCCTACGGGAGCAAGTACGTCGCAGTGCTCCCCCATGCCGTCTGTGCCATGCACAACTGGTCTGACGCTGTGCACATTGGGCAGCGCATGTTGTCTCTCGTTGGCGACGGCGTTCTGGCGACCCGGTGCTTCTCCACACAACGAGAAGCTTTGTGTTGGCTCACCGACCCCGCGCACCGGGAGGCGCTCTAGGGGGACGCCGCCGGGCCGGACGAGCTGCATGTTGCCACGGCTGATGACGATGGGTGCCGCGCCATTAGGACCCACTCATCCGCGAGCTGCTTTGGCATGGACTCGGGCGGCTGCGCCTCTGCTTTGGGAATGATGCATGACGCTGCGGTGGGGACGTGCATCATTCGGCGCTTTGCCTCGACCCCCCCGGCGTGGAGGTGGCTCGTCGCCAGCGTCGGCAAAACGTTGCTGGACGTGGTACACAACTAGCCTCGAGCTGCGACGGATGGTGTCGCTCGGCGCTGGCCGCAGCTCCTTCCTGGTAGGTCATCTTCCGCGACACCCCCTGTGGCTGGCTCGCGTGCGTCGTGCAGAAGGGCGCAGGGCGCTTGCAAAGATGGCACGCGGTCCATGTTGCCCGCCGTGCGCGCGGCGGCGTCTTCAAGCAGTGACGACTCGTCAGTCAGGTCGGACGATGACGTTGTGGAGCTGGACTGCTCTGGTGCGGCGCCACGGCATCGCTCCAGGCCGCCAACCGTTGGCGTGCGGTCGTCTTTGGGCTCCGCGCCAAAGCGGTTCAAGTCGTCGCACGTCTCCTCCACCGAGCCGCCCCTAAAGTTGCGCACGCTGTTATCCTTCTCGCTTGCCATCCCAAGCGCCTTGTCAGCAACAACTGCTGCGGTCGGCTTGCGCTCGTCTCGCCCATCGCGGAGCTCACTACCAGAGAAGGTGCTGGAGGCGGTTCCCGGGTTTGCGGCACCAAGTCCTGCCACAGACCCGGTCCCCGCTCGCCGTCGCGGCCATGGCAGTGCTGTCTCGTCTTTGCTTGTTCGTCCAGGGGCTCGAGACGGGGCCGCCAGGTTCAGCGTTCGCATGGCCAGTGAAGGGGCTGCCCAACCTCGCCGTCGAGCGGCAAGTGGCGGCCCTCGTGGCGTCGGAGTGGATCACGCGGTGGAATCGTCTGGCTTGGCGCCCATTGGTCGTCTCGCGGGTGCTGGCCTGTGGGGCGACGTGTGCGAAGAGCTCTTTGCACGGATCAACAGCGCCTTTGTGTCTGGTGGCCCGGGAGCCGGCAAGTCAACGCTATTGAGGAATCTACGGTCCTTCCTTGCCAAACGATATGCGGAGGAGGGCGAGATCGTCGTGCTGGCACCCACAGGCACGTCCGCCTAGACGGCGGGCGGCATGACGTACCACTCGTTCTTCGGGGTTGTGCGCGATTACGAGCCGCAGCGAACAGATCCCAAGGAGGAAGCGGAGCGGCTACTGGCGACGGATCGCTACAGGCCCATCAAGCTGCGACTGCGTCCGGTGCGAGCGCTCCTGTTGGACGATATTTCCCTTGTGCCCGCGGCCAATCTCAGCGTCATGTTTGAGCTGCTATCGATTGTCCAGTCCGATGTACGCCTCTGCCTGTGGTTTGCTTTCGGCGACCTCCTGCAGCTTGGGCCGATCAAGGGCAAGATGGCGTTGACGGCTCCGTGCTGGCGCACGCTGTTTGCGAACTCTTTCATCGAGTTGGCGGGCACCTTTCGTCAGCGCGATCCCAGCGTCATCCGCGCTGTCCGAGATGCCCGGGTCGGCAACTGCTCCGAGGCGGTCGAGCAGCTCGTGCAGAACTACTGGGTCGAGGGGAGCAAGTACCAGAAGAATGTGGACATCCTGCACCTGATGCCGCGGCACAAGGACGTAGTGAGGCACAATCGGGAGTGCTTCGCCCGCCTCTCACCGGGTACGCCGCCCAAGCTCTCCACCGCCGTGGAATCCCTGGTGCTGGACCCCGACAGGGACATGACCCGCAAGTCGCCAAGGTTGGAGGACGTGAGCATCAAGTCAAGAATGGCTGCGCTGGCCGACCGCGTCGCCCAACCCGCGCTTGCTCACTGCCTTCAAGCGCGAGTGATGGTGATTGTCAACCGCAAGAAGGAGCTGGGCGTGTGCCACGGCAGCATTGGCTTCATTGTGGGGTACGGCATGCACGGCAACCCGATCGTGCGCTCGAGAACCACGTCCTGCCACCTGGCGTCGAGCGCGGCAGCCGGGGCTTGCACGACGCTGGTGACACATGGATTGAGCTTGCATGCCCCTCCGTGCAGTTCACGGCGCGCGTGTTGTCGGCTCCTGGTGTGCTGGTGGTGCGCATGCAGGTGCCGTTGGTGTTGGGCTGGGCGAGCACCATCCCTATTTCTCAGAGTTTGAGTATCTCCGAGGCGGTCCTGGACCTGTCTGAGTTCTTCGAGGCCGGCATGGTGCACACGGCAATGAGCTGGGTGCCGGTGAAGACCAAGCTGCACATCAAGTCGTTTGCACCTAGTCGTTTGTTTGCTAATCCCTGTGCTGTGAAGATGTATGACGAGTGCCGACAATTGTAGGTCATTGGTTTTGTTTATTATTCGTTGCTATCAGTTGTTGTTCTTAGCAATCATTGGCACATACATCACTTCCTCATTTCCTCCAAGACTCGTGCCTCGAAGAGAGAATGCCTGTGATAGAAAAGTGTGTTGCGCAGATCAGCTTCAACACGCTCTCTTCGCTGCCTGTACTCCTCGGAAAACTGTGCGGCGCTACGACGAGGGAGCGGCGCCGAGGCAGGTGCCCCAGTCGCATCGGACAGGGGTTCGACGGAAAGCAGAGATGCAGGTGGACAATCAGCGCAAGATAACGAGGGAGAAGAAGACAAAGAGGAAACCAGGTGGGAATGAGAAAGAGTCCCTGCATCGTTGACGACACTCAAAGCAGATGAAGTAAGTAAGAGCAGCCGGGACGGTACACTTGGTAGCGTCAGCCCTGCACCTGCGCTCGCCGGCGCCGGAGGCGGGCTGCCGACAGCAGCTGCGACACCTGCCCCGGCAGATCCACCACCCAACACGACGGGCGCACCAGAGAGGTCTCTAAGTACAGCAGCCGCAGCGGCACGAGCGCCACCCACCACAGATGGAGCACGGACGAGACGGACCAGTGCGGTAGCGCCACTGGCTGTGCCACTTGGAGCGGCGGCGGGGACGTTTTCAGCTGCGGCGCGTTCAAGCACTCCACCGCCTGCAGCAACTGATCCGGTACCGACACCACTAGCCACGGCAGTTGCTGTGGCAAAGCCATCAGCGCCACCCCGTGACGCGGCGCCAGCAGAAAAAGAATCACCACTGCTCGCAACAGCTGAATTTCCTCCAGACGGACGACCTTGCACAGGTTCGCCTGCTGCGCCACCCGCCACAGACTTGCGTTTGGCAACGCCGGGCCGCTTCGCGCCTGGTAGGGCGGATGGTCCAGCCGACTGCGACCTGGGGCGTGGAAGGACGCGTTTGGACGAAGTTGTCGCCGGCAGTCGCCGGGTCGTTGACGCAGCCACAGAAGTAGGGGCCAAAGCAGGATAAGCAGCCGCCGCAGGGAAAGCGGCAGTTGCTGCATTGGCGGCGCCACCGGCGGCGCGCAGGCGCACGCGGTGTGCCCGGGCCTGCGCCTTGGTCGCGACTGCCTCGTTGGCCAACGCCACCGCCACCTCCGCATATTGCTTGAAAAGGCCCTCTGCTGATGCGCCGTGGACAACATCTGCAGGGGCAAGAGCGGGGGGGGGTCGAACATCCGCGACACCGCCTGTTGAATGAGAGGGGGACATCGGAGCCGCTATCGCGGTAGTGTTGAACTCGTGGCACGACGCTGCAAATAAGGGGGTGTTCTTGGGAATGGAGCCCCGACCGGCGGCGGCAAGGTCCGCCAGCGTTGTCTCGTAGCCCTCCTCCTTCGTTGCTTACAGAAGCATGCACGCCACGACCACGGCCAACTTCATTGGGGCCTATCCCCACAGCTGCTGGACCATCTCAAAGGCGACGAGGGCGTCCTTGTGGAAGAAGCGTGCGAAGCGGATGGACAGGCCCTTGATGGTGTCGTTGATGCCACCCATGTCCACCAAGATGACCCAGCGGGACGACACGGACGCTCGCTTTCGGTTCAAGGTGTGCGCCACAGTTTCAAGAGGTGGGTAGCTGTTGGGCAGGTGTTCCGGAGCGCGCCATTACGGCCCCCAACAGTCCGTACGAAGCGCAAGAGCAGCCCTTTCGCCCTTGACACCAGCAGATCAGAGCGATCCGATCTTGCGCACAGGGCGCGGGGCGGACCGACCCAGTACAAGTACACTGTCGTCCAGCAGCTGCCACACCACGGCCATGCCGTCAAGAGTATCCTGCAGGCCTTTCAACACCACCGCCACCGTCTTGACCGCAAACTCGGTAGGCACCACGGTTGGCTGCCGGTCGTAGACCACAAGCGGCGGGACGTCCGAGCCCGCGCCGAGGTTGCCCTCGTCCTCGTTTTCATCAATACCCCCACTGCCGGCTTCGAGCGCTCCTCCGTCTTCAGGTGCCGCCACTGGCGCCAGATGGCCCAACACGTCCTTACCAGCGGCGTCGAGAGCCTCACTGCTTCTGGCGGTACGGCCGTCCGAAGAGGCACGACCGCCGAGCGTCAAGGTGGACCCCCCATGTGGCAGCGGTACTTCTTGATCAGGCTCAGCGGGAGCGCCCTTGGCCACTCCATCTCCGCCGATCAGGGCGGTGGTGGCAATCGAGCCGCCCACCGAGGTTGTCGGCCCGCCGAATAATCCGGCACCATTTGCCATCTCCCCATCGGACAAAGGTGGAAATTTTAAAAAATACAGTCCCCCGGGGGGAAGAGCGGCTTCTTTCTCCTCCCCCATCTGCCCAAGAGGACGGTCAATTGGGGGGAGCTCATTCAACTCGTCGCCCGCCCCGTCTGTTCCGCCCGACCCGTCTTTCTCGCCCGCGCGCGTTGACGCCACAACCGTCCCGCCTTCGGGGAGCTTTGGGCAATCGTCTTCGTCCACGGCGTGGGCCGCCGCCGGTTGCGCCTTTGCAAGAAGCTTCGAGTTGGATTTCGCCAGGGCATCCACCTCAAGGTGGCCATACGCAAATGCCAGGCCGACGTTGACGATGCGCTCGGCGTGCGCGTTGCTGTCCGAGAAGAAGCCGAGGCGGTCCACGAATCGAATCCAATGGTGCGTGGGTGCCTCCCGCGGGTTCTCCGATACTTGCATGCGGCTGACCGCCGAGTGCAGCGCGGCGCCATGCGGCGCCAGGTGAAAGTCGAGCTTGGAGGACGCCTCGAACACGTTGCGCAAGAGTGATGCCAGGAAGACATTCTGCTTGTCGTCGGAGATCCCGAGAATCTCGAAGAAGCTCACATAGAGCCGAAGCTCGGTGCTGCTCAGCTCAGCGACCGCCATATCTCCAAGATGCTCAAAAGTTGGTCTGTCAACTAGAAAGAGGCACACCGAAAGCAACACGAATGTCCAAAGCATGCACAAAGGAATACACATGTCAGCGCCTGCGTGCAGTCGGAAAGAAAACAGCCGCATTGAAGAAACAAAGTGCTGTCCACTGGTGCTCGCAGATCAGTGGGGGTGGCGGCCAAGCGGACGGCTAAAGAAGGGCCAGACGGACGGCTAAAGAAAGGCTAAACATACCAGGCAACAAGCAAGTGGCGGGACGACAAGTTGGAAGCGGGTACTCCTCACGACCACACCACCTCGTGGCAAGTGAGCCAACCTCGACGATGGGCAACGCGGCTGCACGGGAGTACACCACGGGTGCGCGCAACCGGTACACAGCAATGGCGAACAAGACCGGAGCACGCCACTGAGGGGAACCACAAGCGCACGCCACCGGCACGTCGCCAGTAAAAGGCACCAATGCACCCTCCGGCGCCCCGCAGTCGCAAAGGTGGCAATGAAGGCGACCGCGTTAGCACCCAATAGAGAAAGAGAGGTCCACACGGAAGCCGAGTTCGGCAAGTTCGTGCTGTGTCACGCGCACACCCCCATGGAAGACGAGCGACCGCAAAGGTGGGTGGGTGGGTTGGCCGTCCCCAGGCACCCCCCTGCAGACCCGCTGTACCCCATGGTCGGCATGGGTGACGAGAGACGGGCGACAGCTGCCAGATCGCAGAAGCGCGCGTGCTCGGTTTGCAGCCGGCAGGGCCCCTATCAACCAATCTCCAAGCTGTCCAGGATGCCACAAAACGGCCGAATCACGAAGAAATTCGAGAAATCGACACCATCATTTGTCGATGTTGCGCTAATTGCACCCCCCCCCACGTGCGAGAATAGCGTTCACGGTAACATTCACGGTGCAGATCCGTGAATGCAATGTTCGGCGATTCCTATCTCCATTGGTGGGAAACTGGCATGTGAAACGACCGCAGCCAATCAGACGGCGTCGATCAGCCACCGAGCGCTGCTGTGCGAGTCCCACAGACAGCCCTACGAGGCAGCCGGATGCGTGCCAGACACAGACATCACGGGCACCACGGGTACAGCATCCCCGTCCAGACACAAGAAAGCCCCCCAACAGGCTCTCTGTCTGGGCCACGCAGCACGTGTCAAGGGCCATATGACAAGCGAGATACGGACCAGATCGCAAACGGCAAGGATGTCAAGGTCCACCCATATCATGGAAGACGACTGACGGCCCAAAATCGAGGACCCCGATACATCGCAGCTGCACCTGCATGCATGCACCCCATGATTGGACCTGCAGGCGCCTCGCGCCTGCGCACGACGGGACGTACTGATTTCTGTCTCATGTAGCACTCGTGTGGCCCACCCCGCTCACGGGTGATTCAGGGCAACCCCCCGTGCAGCACTCGTGCTGGCCGCTTTTTGGCGGCCACCGGCGCGCGCCCGCTCCGCAGGCCGCACGCTGATTGGATCAAAAATTGCTCTCGGCAATCTCGCTCGAAATGAATGGTCCAGAATGTTGTCGGTTCTCATGTAGCCTTCGTGTGGCTCACCCCGCTCACGGGTCATTCAGGGCACCCCCCCGTGCAGCATGCATGCTGGCCGCTTGTTGGCGGCCACCGGCGCGCGCCCGCTCGGCAGGCTGCACGCTGATTGGATCAAGATTTGCTCCCGCCAATCTCGCTTGCCATGCCCGGCCCTGAAAGTTTCGGTCATCATGTACCCCTCGTGTGGCCCACCCCCAGAGCTGGGCGGGATTTTTATTTAAATTAAGTCATGCTGATTTTAATGATTTAAATCATTTACTCGGAGGGCTTCATGATTTAAATCACATGGGCATTGTCCTGTTTACACTGATGCGTCCTGACACTGCGGGTGTGCACCGACGAGCAAGAGTCATGGTCATCGTTGAACTCTCACCGACCGCCGGCGTGACGGTGACAGAGCGGGGTGGGGTGCGCAACGCCGCGACGGCGGGGATGGGAGGCATGAGCGCCGCGCACGCCGCGTCAACGACGGCGACCGTGCGGAGCGTAGCGAGCGCCGCCGTGACCAGGTGCGGATCCGAGGCGGGGGTCCCGACGGGCGGCAGGAGAGCGACGAGCGGGACGGGGAGGGGAAGGAGGGGGGGGCGGGGGGGAGGGTTCCCGCCCTCACCCCCGCCGCCGCCGCCACCGACGGCGATGGGCTGAGTGCCCGCGGAGGCGACGTACGCCAAGCAGCGGGCGTGGGAAAACACGCCCGCCACGGCCTTCTACGCGTTGTCGACGGTGAGGAGGGACCACACCATCGCGGTGGTGGCGAGCGCGGCGGGTCGGGCGCCCGCCGCGGCGCCGCCCGCCGCCGCCGCGGCCACGCCGGCCGCCGCCGGCGTACCCCGGACCACGTCCAACCCGGACCGCCCTCCGCCGTCGGCGGGGAGTGGCGCGTCGACAGCGGCTTTGGTGGCTTCACTGCCACGGGTGGCGAAGCGAAGGGCGGCCGCCACCGCTGCCGGCCCAGCGAGCACCAGCCGCGACGGCGGCGGCTACGGCGGCGGGCGCGACGCCGCGCCGTCGGCGGGCGGCGGCAGGGGCAGGGCGACGAGCACGGCGGTGAGTGCCAGCACCCCCCCTGGGAGACCGCCCGCACCCCCGGGTTGGCGGCGGCATGTGCGCCAGTGGCAGACGCGACAGCGATGAGGGTAGCGAGGCGGTCGCCGGCGTCGACCACCGCCGTCGACGCGCCGCCCGCCACGGCACCCGCGAAAGCGGAGAGCAACGCGGCCATGGTGCCGCCATCGACGGCGGCAGCCTTGGAAACTCCCGCGCGCTTTCTCGTCATCATGGTGCCGAGGGCGACCCACACCGCCGTCACAGGGAGTCCCGACAGGTTCGCCGCGGCGGCGGCGGCGGCGGCGGTGGCCGCGGTCATCTCCGCCGCGGCGGTGATCGCCGGGTAGGGCGGCGGCGGACCCCCCCCCGGCACCCAGTCGCCATCTCCATCCCCTGCCGCTCGCCCCCCCACCCGACTTGTCGACGGCTGCCCAGTCGGTGACGCCCCCCACACGCGACACGATTGAAAACACCAGCGTTAGTGGTCCTCATCAGGCCTGATCACGCGGTACATGTACTTTTGTTCATGCATAACGTGCGAAAATGATTTAAATCATGCCCGATGGTTAAATCAATATAAAGCACGTCATACGGAAAAAAATCAAGGGTTGATTTAAAACACCTTTACCCGGTGCCACAAATACTTTAAATCAAACCTCTGCCCACCACGCTCACGGGACATTCAGGGCACCCCCCTGAGCAGCATGCGTGCTGGCGGCTTTATGGCGGCCACCGGCGCGCGCCCGCTTCGCAGGCTGCACGCTGATTGGATCAAAACTTGCTGTCTGCAATCTCGCTTGCCATGCCTGGCTCTGATAATTTTCAGTTCCCAAGTAGCCCTCGTGTGGCCCACCCCGCTTACGGGTCATTCAGGGCACCCCCCCGTGCAGCATGCGTGCTGGCCGCTTTTTGGTGGCCACCGGCGCGCGCCCGCTCCGTAGGCTGCACGCTGATTGGATCAATAACCAGCGACAGGGAGGATGGTGTGCCAGAGACGTGAATTTATAGCTACAAGATTAAACCGGGTCCCCTTAGTGGTCCCCCAGTTGCCTGACCCGTTGCCAGGGCGGGTCTTGGATGAAAGCACGGAGATGCATACAAAGGCGAGTGCCTGCACCGATACAAGTCGGAACGGGCGCCGCCGCATAGAGAAGAGGTTGGCCGCAATACTCCCTGTGCTTCAGCCGCCGTAGTGGTCGCGTCGAGGCGGGTGGGAGGTCGACGCGCGAGAAGAGATGGACGCTGCCGCCCAAAGAGGCGCGGCAGTGGGCGGCGGCGTGGCCGGTCTTGTACCGTCCGGCCAGCCGCCGCCCCCATCGACAGGTATATAGGAGGGGGGGAGCACGCCAAAGACAGGGGCGTGCTTCTCCCCCCAACACAAGCATGTCCAGGCGTTGGTGGCGCCGCGCCCCCCCCGTAGAGGGGCGCGTGGGCGCGTCCCCCCCCCCGCAAGCGGCAGCGGCCGCGGTGTGCCGCCGAGTGAAACGCGCAGTGACGCGGCGCGGGGCGTGGCAGTGCGTCCCGCCGTGCGTCCCCCGCCACGCATGAGCCGACAGCGGGTACATCCCGAGCGGGCGCGGGGCGTCCAATTGGGCGGCAGCGCCGCCGACCGCACGCGCACGCCGCGTCCTCGGGCGACGCCCGGCTGCCGGCGTTTCAGGAAGGATGACTTGGCGCCCACGCGGCGCGACGGCGCGGCGACACAAATCGCGCCAGTTACCGAGCGTACTGAAGCAAAGTACTAATGCCGAATTGCTCCCGCCAATCCCGCTTTCCATGCCTGGCCCTGATGATTTTCAGTTCCCATGAGCCCTGGTGTGGCCCACCTCGCTCACGTGTCATTCAGGGCACCCCCTTGTGCAGCATGCGTGCTGGCCGCTTTTTGGCGGCCACCGGCGCGCGCCCGCTCCGCAGGCTGCACGCTGATTAGATCAAGAACTGCTTTCGGCAATCTCGCTTGCCATGCCTGGCTCTGATGATTTTCAGTTCCCATGTAGCCCTCGTGTGGCCAACCCCGCTCACGGGTCATTCAGGGCACCCCCCCGTGCAGCATGCGTGCTGGCCGCTTTTCGGCGGCCACCGGCGCGCCCCCGCTCCGCAGGCTGCACGCTGATTGGATCAAGAGTTGCTCCCACCAATCTCGCTTGCCGTAAATTGTCCAGAATGTTTTCGGTTCTCATGTAGCCCACGTGTGGCTCACCCCGCTTATGGGTCATTCAGGCCCCCCCCCCCTGCAGCATGCGTGCTGGCAGATTGATTGCGGGGCGCCGCTCGTCGCTGACTCTGGGGTCAAGAAATTCCTCGCTTTCCTCGGCACAGTATTACCAACGGCCTCCACTGCCTCTGATTGCCCCGTTTCCGGGCCCCAATCGACCCACAGCGCGTTGATGAAATCTCGTGTCAGGTTCCAAGGTATCTGCAACAAGGCCGAACCGTATTGCTGCTCGACC
>ENA-ORXT01004539-ORXT01004539.1-marine-metagenome-genome-assembly--contig:-NODE-4539-length-14274-cov-7.711488_pt1 | contig 14274 bp, 13 predicted proteins | sample MGYA00237868_ERZ511482 | MGnify/ENA metagenome assembly ERZ511482 | reverse complement strand
CCGAGCTAGTGCACGTTGCGGGAGTACTTGCGAAAAAGCGGGGTGCACGCGGAGAGACCTCGTACGGCTCGGGCGGAGGGCGTGCCCGGTCTCGGTCAGGTTCACTCAGTTTCGTGGTAGAGGCGAAACTGGGAATTCTCTCGGTGCCGCCTACCGAGGGCACTCTCATAGTAGCACCCCTCTTTCTTTCGATTGGCCTGACTCCCTCTCGGCCACAATCGGCCGATCTCCCCCCCAAAGCCCCACCCCAACGATCAATGCGAGCCACCCACCCCACTGGCTTCCCTCCGCGCAAACCATGCGCTCACTTTTGGGAAATTCGGACTACCCAACCCGGACCCTGGCCCGTGGCCCAAGTTCAATAATATCCCGGCCCGACATCACGTAAGGACGACGACACACCGGAGATCGTGGGGCTACCCGCCACGGCCGCCTCCTCACATGCGCCGAACAGGCCATCGGTCCAGCGCCCGGCCGACCGGGCCACAGCCGTCTCGTCGGGTCGCTTGCGACCGCAGCGTTCGATTGTCGATGAGCGCCCCTGCGTGGCCACCACGTCTTCGGGCCCGAATCAAGGCCCCATCATCGACTCACGGCCACAGGTGCTTTCCGCAAATGGGCGGTCCACGCCGGCGCACCCGCCCGAGATCATCATGACGAACCGTGCGGGCGGGATCCACTGTCCAATTTGCTTGCATTCCAAGATGTCTTGGCCCGGGCCTCGGCCCAATGACATCGGTCAGGCAGATTGTGGCGCCCAAAGTGCCTCACTGCTCACAGCCGCGCGACCAAAGAGCCCCTCACGCCACAGCACAGCTGATGTACCGTTTGCGCGCCCTTTTTGCGCCCTTCCGGAGCAACAGCTCCCCTGCAGTCGTGGGTCGGGGAATGTCTGTGGGTGCAGGCCTGAGCGAATGCGGCCGCGCGTTCCGCCACTCGTGTACCGACTGCGCGTGCATGGCCACTACGGCGACCTTACCACGCCGACGCTGGCATGGGCTGCTGCGTCTCCTCCGCCACCACTCCCCGCCTTCTTGCACCCCTCACAGTTGGACAGCGAGTCGCCTCCCCCACCGCCCCCCACCATTTTTGACCCCGCACCGTTGGACGGCGCGTCGCCTCCCTCACCGCTCCCCACCTGCTTGGTCCCCGCACCGCTGAGTGGCGCGTCGCTTCCCCACCGCTCCGTACCTTCCTCACCGCTCCCGCACTTCTTGCACCCCGCACCACTGGACGGCGAGGCGCCTCCCCCACCACCCCCCACCATTTTGGACCCCGCACCGTTGGAGGGCGCGTCGCCTCCCTCGCCGCTTCCCACCTGCTTGGTCCCTGCGCATCTGGTCGGCGCGTCGCCTCCCCACCGCTCCCCACAGCCATCGTCTTGTGGACGTGCTGCACCATTGTGTGCTGTTGACGGCTCTCCTGCTCCACTCATCCCCCTCCATGCTGATCGACTGCACCGATATGGACCATCCGACGTTGTTCCTTTGCGCCCGATCCCGTGCCGCGCCTACATCTGGTCAAGTCTTTGCTCTTGACGGACCAGCGCCTGCTTCATCAGAGCACCTGCGTGCCTACGTCCTTCGCCCTCGCACGCTGTACTTGCGCATTTTCTACAACGAGACCGACGCAAGGATATAGGTTGCTGACGCGACTCCCGGCGATGCCGATGTGGCCGTTGTGCTGGACGAGCCCAACTCCCTGACGCTCCCTTTCGCGCAATCGGGGTTACATCCACAAGATTGCCTACTGCGCACTTTTCGTGCCGGCACGGCACCGGCGCTGGTGGACCTGTTTGACGTGGACAGCACGACTGCTTTCTTCACGGCGCTGCGCGGATCTACGTCTCTCGACGGGGTGCGCGTGGAGAGCGTATCGCGCTACGCCGCCGCCCCCGATGTGATTGACGTCGACCAAGTCCCTGTTCCTGGAGGACCTCCTACTGCCGGCCGCGGCAAGAGGCGGCGATCGTGGCTGTCGGGGCATGCCGCCATTGGGGGCGGCAGCGGACGTGCTTCATTGAGCACCGTGACGCGGCGAAGGGCTCTTCCTGGCTGCCTGGCGCGTGGGCGGTCTGTCATCCTACAAGCGGCAGAGCAAACACCCACCAGTGTCCCGTCCTGGACCAGGGAGGTGGGTGGCTCGTCGTCGACTTTCAAGTCGCGGTTGCAGCGACATTCTCGGGACGATGCCAGCCGGAGCTCTTCTATGTCGGCACGGCACCGAGTGGCTTGGTCTTACGGCGGTCCCGGTGGGTGGCGAGACCGGCATGAGGACCTGCAAGTGGCTCGTCTCCCAAGGGTGCTTTTACCAGCGACACTGGGCGGCGCGGTGCTCAAGGTGTGCCGCCTGCTCGCCGCGCGCACCAGTGTCTTCCTTACTGGACCGCCAGGTTGTGGCAAGACGTACCTCATCAACGACGTTGTCAAGGCTCTGCGAGCGGCCGGGGCCGCAGTGAGCGTGTGTGGCAGCACCGGCGTGGCGTCGGCTCTCGTGGGCGGCACCACTGTGCACGCCTGGGCCGGATTCATCAACGGGGACGCTGACGTGGCGATGCCTCTTGATGTCGTCCTCGACAAGGTCATTCCGTTTGCTGCCAAGAAGCGCATCTGCTCGTCCATGGTGCTTGTTATTGACGAGGTCGGCACCTTGTCGGCCGCCTTCATCACCCGCCTGGACTTGGTTCTTCGTGGCGTGCGACGGTTGCCGGACGCACCTTTTGGCGGGTTGACCGTACTGTTCTCTGGTGACTTCCTGCAGCTGGCTCCCCCATTCGGCAACTATGCCGTCGTGTCCCAAGTTTGGTGCGACGTGCTTGGGAGCCGTGCGGTCGTTCTTGACACACACTGGCGGCACATTCAAGACTGTCGGCTGCTGGACTTGCTCCTGCGGATGCGCGTGGGCAACCACACGAAGGAGGACATGGACCTACTCGCCACGCGCCGGTCGGCGGACCCGCCGCGGTCGGCTGTTTGGCTTTTTTGCCACATCCTCAAGGCCAAAGAGAAGAACGAGGACGAGATCCGCCGTCTGCCGGGAAAGGAGGTGACTTACCATGCGCGCGACGTGGTCAAGGCCAAGTACATTGGGGACGTTGAGGCGGCAAACGTGTTGGACACGTTGAGGTATCCAAGGACGCTTTCTCTGCGGGTGGGTGCGTGTGTCATCGTCCCATCGAATTGCCTGATGAAGAACGGGGTACCCTGCGGCTCCCGAGGCATTGTACTTTGCTTCTTTTGGGTAGGGTGCGTGCAGTATCCAACTGTGCGCTTCGAGTTGCCCACCGGGGGGTTCTCTACCGTGGACGTTGTGCCCGCGACGGGCAGCGTGGTTGCCCTTGACGGTTTGAGCACTGCAGCTCCACGCACCCAGGTGCCTTTGGTGCTCGGCTGGGCCATGACCATCCACGGGGCTCAGGGATGGACGCTGTTGGAGGTGGCTGTCGACTTGAGCCGTGCCTGGGCTGCTGGTCAGGCCCTTTCGGGTCTTTCCCGCACCCCAACTTTGTCTGGTCTCCACTTGGTTGGTTTTGACGAGAAGAAGGTCATTGTTGACAGCTTGGCAGCGTCCTTCAACGAGTCGCTCGTTCCCTATTAAATGAACGCCAGCAATGGGCTGTGCTTCCTCGACTAGCTTCATGTTCATGACACTCGGCTGCATGCATCGCCCTCGTGGTCTGACTGTCTCATCGGTACGTCTAGCTTGTGCTGCCTGCGACTTCGCGGCGAGCGTTCTTTTCCTCATCTACGCGCTGCACTTCTTTGAGGCGCCGCTCGCGGGGCCCCTGAGCTTGCGCTCCCTCCGCGCCTCCGCGCCGGCGGTGGCGGGCGGCGGCGCACCCGCACCCGCCACCGGCGGCGGCGGCGGCGGCGTTGGCGACGTGGCCGCGCCGAGCCCGCTCGTCGCCCTCGCGGGCGGGCCCCCCGTCGCGCCCGTCGTTAAGGGCGCGGCGGTGGAGCGGGTGCTCAGCGCGGGCCGCCTCGCCGACCTCCGCGCGTTGCCGTCGGTCGCCGCCGCAACGGCGTGGGCGGCGGGGGGGACCGCCCGCGTCGGCGCCGCCGAGGCGACCGCGTGGCTCACCGCCTGGTCCCACTGGCGCGCGTCAGCATGCATCGCCCTGGTGGTCTGACTGTCTCATCGGTACGTCTAGCTTGTGCTGCCTGCGACTTCGCGGCGAGCGTCAATGCAGGACTTGTCCGATTAGCTCGCTGGGATTGAATCACTTTTCCTTCTAAATACCGCTGGACGCGCTCGTGGATGAATCGAAATCGCATCTTGCAAATCGATCGAGAATCAATGGAAATCACAAAATCTGGACTATTCTTAAAGCACGCCTGGAAAATCCAAGAGGAGCGACGACCTTGCCAGTGCGAGTGCTGAAGAAAAGTGCCTGGCAGCAACAAGACAAGGTAGGTCATGCGCCGTGACGCGACTCGACGGCGACGCGTGAACACTCACATAAGTTTAATACAGACGCGGTAGTCATTGGATATAGCTTCAGTGCATGTCGACAAGGCGTGATGAGGCCGGCAGCTCCCATGGAGAAAGAGAAAGACCACTAGTCCTCCTCATCCGATGACACGGCCTCGTCCGCCTTGCCATGTCGCAATGACAAAATGCACTCGCTCACAACGCTGCACAGCACCTTGACGTTCTCCGTCTCAAAAGCCACGACAGAATGGTGGACCAACTGTCCATCCTCCACTTGCGCTTGGACGCACAGGCGCCGCACAACGCCGACCGCCCACTCATTGTAGGAGCTCATCAGCTGCGCTACCACCTGCGCCACCTCATCCTGTGTGAAGGAGCGCAGCGTTGAGCGTAAAGTGCCCTTGGCGTTCATCGACGTGATGTAGGTGAAGAACGAGTTCGAGTTCGACTGCCAACCACCAAGCCGCATGACCTGCTCATAACGACCCGTGCGGTCCAGCAGCGCCTGCGCCCCTCCACGGCGGAAGCCGTACATGCGCACGACGCGGTCCCCGTTGCAGAGATCCCGGCCGATGCGCGATAGGTCTGCAGCAAACCGCGCGTTCACCTCAGTCTCAGACTTCATCTTGAAGAACGTCACGGTACCCGCCACGTTGCGCACGGATAGGCTTGGGAAAAGCGGCTGCTCGGCAAGCACGCCCATGTCCATCCGCACGCCTGGGGCAGAGCAGGCGAACAGAACGAGCGGCTGCAGCAGCTGCGGGATGTTGAGGTGCCTGCCGGGGCATTGTTCGTAGGCGGTGATGGACTCATCCTCTTTGTCCGCCTTGCTCATGTCGCAGAAGGAGCTGAAGAGACGCAGCGTCATGATGTCGCTCGTGTCCTGGCCGGTCTTGGTAATCCGGAGCTTGACCTCCACATACCTCTGGTGATTGTGTCTGTGAGCAATGAATACACGAAAAAGCAGACTATTGCCAACATAGTACAAGTGCGCACGAGCTGCTGTTAGATGTGAGTTGCTTGACGTGTCCTGCATCACGTGGTGACGGAAACAACAAAACGACTCTCACGCGCGTAGGATGTGCCTGCCCCGTGTGACCGGCACAGCGACGGGCAAGAGACGCACCTGTTAAAAAACTGCTGGTTCTCGGCGACGTTCATGTCCGGCCAGGAAATGTCTTTCCACATCAGGTTGATGAGCGTGATGGGCCTCGCCACGGTGATGAATACAAAGACGTAAAAGACGTAGACCAAAAAGTCGGACAGTGCGTTGGAGGGCGGCGTGAAGGAGGGCGTGTCGCACATGTCGCCCGACGAGTGCTCCCCCTCGTCGGTCTCCTCTGTCTGCACGGCCGCCTTTCGTGCATCGGACGTCGTCTTGTCCGCTCCCGCCGCGCCCACCGACGCGGCCCCGCTAACCCCACTGACGGCGGATGACACCATGGCGTTGAGTGCCGACACGACCGAGACGCGAGCGCCGACTGCGTCCGTCGCGGGGAGGTGGTCCCGGACCAACACGCCAAACCAGCGCTCCATCATGGCCTCCGTCACAGGGGCGGAGCTTAGCTGCGTCTCGCCGCCGTGACGGGCCTCCTTGTTCGTGGCGCCGCGGAAGTCGCGGACATCCGCAGTCGCCATCGGATTCCCTGTGTAGGTGCCCGGGTCAGCCCGGACTTTTTTCTCCTCCTGCAGCTCTGCGACGCCCTTGGGCTGCCACGGGGAGGTGCGTTCGCAGCAGTCTGGGACGACCCCGACGGTGCCGCGTGCACCGTGCACCTTGGCCTCCGCGAACAGAAACGCCAGTCCAGACGTGTAATCCTTGAGAGAGGTAGCGCTCAGCCGGCGTCCACCGCCGGCCACAGCATAGCCGCGGCGGCGGCACTCTAGGAAGGTCGTGATGACCAACTTGGTGTACTGGTTCATGCACCGGAAGAACTTGCGCACCCCCCGGTCGATCTCCGCCTCGTCAGGACGAGGCTTCGTCTTGTCGATGCACACTGTACGCCCGACGAAGTTGGCAAAAGCACAGGCCGTGCGGATGCGACTCGACCAAGTCTTCATGGTCGCATTGCTTCCACGCAGGACACCCTTACACGCTCCAGCGCTTTTCTTGCCGATTGTCTTCATGCGCTTCTGCAGCCGCGACGACACCGGCTGCGGCCACGTGCTGGTGATCTCCATCATGTAGGGGCTCACGAAAGCGTCGATGACGTCCTTCAGCTCGTCCCAGTCGGGATGACGACAAACTCAAACGCCGGCTCGAACGGCGCACCCCCAGCAGGCGCCCCACTTCGGGAGCCAATGTCTGGCTGGCTTGGAAGCCCACGTGCAGCGCCAAGACCGCCAACAGTTGCCCTTGGGTGAACTGGCTCCCCCCCACCGGTCCCGCCGCCAATGGACACCGTCCCATCTGCCGCCGACCGTCGCGCTGCATCCACCGCGCGCTCGGCCATCTCGGCCGCCTCCTCGTCTTGTTGACACTGCTGCACGACAAAACTCTGCATGCCACGCGATACCGGCCGTCGCAAGGGGTGAGGAGCACCAGTACCGTCTGCAGATGAGCTGCTCGCTGCAGGAGAAGAAGACCGTCGCAACTCGGCCAAAGAAGGCAGTCCAGCCGTCGTCTGCTCCAGCGCGCCAGCCGACTCATTGACCGGCAATAGCGAGGCCATGTCAATGGCCGTTGGCCAAGCCAAAGGAAGCCCCCGATACGCGCAAGATGGGGGTACGCTTGGTCGAGCAAGACCAGCTTGGTGTCCGTACGTGGGGGCGCGGTGAGCGGGAGGGCACAGGTGTCGAGCAACGACCCGACTGCAGCGACCTCGGCGGGACTGGAGAACAGCGATAGGGGCCGATGGCCGTGAGACAACGTGCAGGGCGAGAGGAGTAGCCAGAGCTGGTAGCGGCATCTGCCCCATGGGGGAGGGGAGAGGGAACGAGCACGAGATGATAACCAAAAGTGTCAGGTACACAGAGCACAAGAGAGAAGGCAACGCAGGACAAAGCAGAGCCGCCACGAGATGCCTTTGTGAGTCATGGCGTCAGGTGCATTAAGTGACGGGAAGGCTGATGTGCATGCACGATCGTCGCACAGCCATTTCCCCACATGATCCCAGGACGCGAGCCCGGGGGAGCACAGCTGTGGTCGGTGCGGAGCGGAAGCGAATACGCGTCGCAGCGGCCGTCGACGCTACATGTGGGGGATGGGAGGGCCGAACACAACATACCAAACACACACACGATATCAGCAATGAATGTGCAGTAGAACGGGCGCGCATGCGCCACGAGAGAGGCACCAAGACCGGTGCCTACCAAAGAGACGCTCCGACTCGCCACGCACCGAAGTGGGGCGTGCAGGCCACAGGGCCGGGCAGGGGAGATCTGGGCGCCATCCCGCTCGCAGGCACGCAACGGAACAGCCGCAAGGTGACCCGGGGGGCTCCCAACGGTGGGTCTCGCAATAGCCACACGGCAGATCGGCGCTTCACAGCTTCACTGCGTCGGGGACCGCCAACAGTCGCATGGACAGGTGGAGCGCTGCGGTTGATCTGATGGAGGCACCGCGGGAACGAGTCCACATCTCCTGGGCGGGATCAAGCCGAAAGTAAGTCTCGAGTCAAGTACGCACATGTCATGCAGTGGCCCCCCTCCTCATGAGCAAGTTTGCGTGCACAGACCAGTCCGTCTGCGTGCAATCCGTCCCTCTTGAAGGCACAGCGTTTCTGAGCGTGTAGGCAGGCGCCGAGGGTGCCGCACGCAGTACGACGTTGGCATGCAACGTCGTTCATCATGACTGGGATGGTGAGACGATGTAGCGTGCACGGTGCGGTCGTTCCGCACCAGTCTTCCATGGCTCTTGTGTGTACTGAGACGCTTCGTAAATGGCCTACGGGTCGAGCCTAGGTTTGGAAAAGGGGGTTGCTTCTAGTGTGGAGCACTATCGATGCGCCCAGTATCGTTTGATAGTTCGGCTGTCATATGCTTCATCGAGTTGCAGTCACACGGCGGTTGGCCCTTGTACCTTTCCAATGACCCATTCCGTAAGGCAACAAGGCAATGCAGTGGAACTAAGCGCGATGGCGCAGCGCTTGCACTCACGACACAGCAGTGCTAGAAGCGCAATCGCAGCGAGTTAAAGTCAGATATCTGTGTAGCCAGTGTTGCGCTTGTGACCAGGATGCGGCATGTCGGGATGTCCTTGAATGCTGCACACAGTGACGACGACTGCACACAGCGGCTGCACTCCATTCGAAAGGGGACGATGGGGGCTGAAAGGGACCGAACCCAGAGACTGGTCAACGAGTGTATGCCCGCCGCCAGGGGCTTCCTCTCCTTCCATAGGTGTGCGCTGCTCGATCTCGCACAGCACATGTCTTCCAACTATCCTCATGAAGCTCCAAAATTGTGCAGGGTGGTAGACATCTGTCTCTATTAGATGGCCGCAGGGCTGAGCCAGCAACTTTGAATACCTGATGCTGCTCACCTGGAGCTCGATGTGACCTTGTACTCGAGTTAGCCACGGTGCGTAGCCGGCGCATCAGTGTCGGCATACGATGATCGGGGACCTGGCATCTCGATGTGCAGAAGGTACAGAGGTGTAGTCAGCAATTGATACCCTTCTGATGGTGCACTCTTTCCGTTCGCTTCTTGTACCGGGGGGGCCATCGCCCGTGTGCTTTACTTTATACTTGCATCCAAGTACAGAAACTGCGAATGCTTATGGCAGGCCCGTCGTCTCGTCAGGTCCTGGTTGAAGGGTGGTGTGCTCGGGTTGCCCAGCACTGAGTGCTGAGCTGCGCCAGCCCATCTCACCTCCCTTTTCAATCGCGACCAGGACCGTTCGTCGTCTTGCTGCAGACCATGGATCGACTTGTGCATCCGTCCTCTTCGTTCCCTACACCCCCTCCCCCTCCCCCATCCATGACCGCACCACCCTTCTTCACGGGCCGCCACCAACAATGGTTTGATGCTGCTGCCCCGGCTCTTCTTGTGCCAGCGCCCCCCTCCTCTTCGCCGACGCCCCCTCCGCCGCCGTCCGCCCCGCCTGGCTACCAAGGGTGGGTTGACGCGGACGGGGTGCCGCTTGATGAGGTGCTCGAGGAGGATCCCACCACTCCTCTTCCTACGCCCCCTTTGGTGCCGGCATCGACCGCCCCCCCCCCGCTGCCGCCTTCCACGCTTCCCGCTCCGCTGCCGTCTTCCACGCTTTCCCCTCCGCTGCCGCTTCCCTCGCTTCCCCCCCCGCTGCCGCCTCCCACGGTTCCTTCCCCGCCTGCCCCTGCTCTCCCTTGCCCGTCGGCAATTGCGGCATCTTCCCAGCCGCCGGATGCCACACGAGCCCGCCCGCTGGCTCTGCTTCGACTGCCGCCGCTCTTGGTTGGCCTAAGCCATCTTGAATCTTCACCACAATCAGTGGCGAGTGTGTTTGATTCCGTTATTCCTGCGCTGGAAGCGGCCTTCCCTGCCGATCGTAGGCCGCCGCCTCTTCGTGTGTGTCCGGCCGATCCGCACCCAGCGGACATTCTCAATGCGGGGTTCCCGACGGTACCCGCTGCGGGCATTCCCCAATCGCTCGCGCTGACTGCCTTTGAGGAGGCGCTGGCCGTAGTGCTTCCCGCGCGTCAAGAGCCAAGCCCTCCGTGGATGGAGTCGATGGCGAACGTGGGCGTTCGCTACCCGCTATCTCCGGCTATGCCGTGGGCGGTTGCCTACGCTTGTCGGCTGGATGACGGCGGTCCCGCATCTCGTGCGCGGGGTCAGCAATGTCCTTATTGGACTAGTCCCGCGTGTCGTGTGACGGTGTACTACTCGGCGGAGCGGCTAGCACACTTGGCTGGTGAGGTGCTGCGTGGTTTGCCTGACGCTCATCACGTCTTGCGGCAGCGGGACACCGCTCTGCGAGCGCGCATTGCTCACGGATGCTTCTCTGCTCATGGGTTGGCGACTATGTTTGGCCGGGCACTCTTGGGACCAGGTCTTGAAGGTGATGACCTACGACCTCTGTGGCTGATACACATACTCGTGTGCACCCTGCGTCACTTTGGAGAGACGGTTGCGATGCGGGCAGCGCCTTGTGACCAGCATCGCTCATTGATGGCGAACAGTGCGGTCGCCGTTACGCACCAACTGTACCAGTAGGATAGCCAAGCACCTCGTTTCACGTATCACTTGAAGTCGCCTCCCCCATTGCGAGGTGCACACGGCTTCCCTTAGGTGCCTTCCGTCTCATTGTTTGGTTGTATCACAGACTCGCCTTCGCGCAGTTCTATCCGAGTCAAGCGTGGCCCAGCTCCCCGAGCACGATCCACCCCCCTACACGATCCACCCCCCGACACGATCCACCCCCCGACACGATCCAACTCGCCACAGAATGCGGCCCCCGACGTGATCTGCCCGACACCACCCCTATCCATGCAATGTCTGGCCAGACACGATCCAGACAGCACAGACGCAGTATCCTGCTGATTGGACGAGCCCGGATCTATCGCACTGCCGGTCTCGACACCGCACAGATCAGATCAAATCTATGGCCAGCGACGTGCTTTGTGGGTCTGAAAGGCCATTGACGAGACGAGGTGCATTACAAGTGGCAGACGCGTCGCGTCTGATCTGACAGACACCGCTCTGACACGGACAGGTGTACTTAAAGGACACTGAACCGTGCGTTTCAAATGTAGACTGGGATGTTAAGTTCGCCTCACCTCCAACTGCCTTGACCTTCCCTGCGTCGATGCCAAAGCCGCATGAGACACAATGCGAGTGTCCTCGCCCGTCTGCGCTGTGTTGTGTTGCTCCGAGCGGCCCAGCGTGTGTCTGGCGCAACGTTTTGGACATCCGGATCATTGCACTGGGATAGACCGTGGCGCCGGCATTCTGTGTGTCCTCCAGTCCATTGCTGTTCATATCACGCGGGTGGCCGCGAGGTCCGGCTGTGTTCGAGAGGCCCACAACAGATGTGATTGCGGAAGCAGGTACAGCCAAAGTAGCTGTGTGTTTATTGTGCCTCAGCGGCTACTTGTACTTCGCCTTCACATTCTTCTCCGCCTCAGCAAGGAGCTCCCGAAACGGTGAAGAGGAGAGGATGACGTTTATGGGGCCAGTTGTGCCCGGCCGTCCCGACATTTTCTTGAGCTGATCGCGAAGGACACTGGATGTAGCCTTGATGGGGTCTCGCAGAGCGTGGTTTGGGGCTAACACGTCCTCATCGGCGATGCGGCGCAGCGCCTCCGCTAGAGCCTTCTGCTCGTCTTCTCCCAACTCCGCGCTCTTCATGTTGTCAAAGGAAGCTGCATGCGGTTGCTTGATGACGGTAGGAACGACAGAGTGCATCCAGTACAACTGCCGGAGGTACAACGTAACCTTGTTCTTGACAATGTTGGTCATGCGGACGGTCTTGGCAGCGTTGATCGTGCCGGTCACGCCGCCACGACTTCGCATCTCCTTGGTGCGCTTGACCCCATCTTGGTACAGCCCGTTCACTGCTAGTGACCCAAAAAGGCCCTGGTTCCCCGTCGATACATGGCACAGCGTCAATAGAGTGCGGAGTTGGTTAAACAACGGCTCGGACTTGAGTGTGTCCGTCACCATCTCGGGCGGGATGGTAATGTTGTGCACGACGTCGTAGTAGTAGGTAGGGGTAGCACGAGGCGAAAGCACCTTGGCGGAGGCGGCGCCACCGCCGCCGTCGTCCGCAATGCCCTCGTAGCCGTCCAAACCGCTGTCACCAGTGGCGGTCCCGCTGCCACCGCTCCCGTTGTCATGCGTGTCCGCGACACCGCCTCGGTTCGCGAGCACTCGACCGCTGCCACCGGCCATCTGCTTGGCACGCTTGGATGGCCTGTGCATGGCCGCGTACAAGTGCGGAGCGGATGCCTTTATGGATGCCATCGCCGTCGTTACCTCCGTGTTGCCAGCGACGACCTTCGCCATCGCGCCATCCAGACGATTCGAAGATGCGGCAGCCGACTGAGCAGACGCGCTGACGGCTGTGGCAATGTTGACCACCATCCCACGTAGCTCATTGAAGTGAGAAACGTTGACGTTCACCCGTACAGCTTGCTCAGCAGCAAACGACTGCATCATGAGTGCAGCGTGGTGCGAGGATGGCAGCAACTCGCCGGAGACGGAGGCGATAGGGGGGGGGGGCGAGGCAGCGGAGGAAGGTGCCAGCGTGCCCGACTCATGATGTCGGTCAAGATACGATGGCGTGCCCAATGACGGTGGCGGTGGAGCTGAGCCGCGCGACGGTGAGGGCAATGAGGGAGTGCTACTCCGTGGAGATGCGATGGCGGGTGGAGCGTCTGGCAGTAGTTCCGGTCCGGAAGGAGCCGGTGGACAACGTGGAGGTCGTGCAGGGGAGGGACACGGACAAGGCGAAGACGGCGGCAGCAAGCCGGTAGGCAGAGAGGGAATCGATGCAACAGAGAAAGGTGCCGAGGCATCAGTCGCTACTGGGGGTTGGTCCACTCGCACTCCAGGCGGGTGAGCCATGGCCATGTGGAACGCCTCCATGCCACCACAGTCCTCCTGCGCCTCGCCTTGCACGTAGGTGGCCATGAACATCATTCTTGCACCCCACGTCGTGCGGTTGTGGGCGTTGCAGCGCACGAGGCTGGCCTTGAGGGACGCCCCCGAGTCGTTCACACCGAAAGGGATTCCCCGCTCACGGCACAGCTGCTGCAGCGTTTCGCGCGTGGTCTCGGCACTCTGCAGCACCTGCAAGGGCACCAGAGACATGTAGGGGCGGGTGGGTGACACAGCGCGAGGCAGGTGGCGCTCCATGCGCACATCAACTGCTTGGTGGAGAGTTCCTTGCAGCTCCCCATGGCCTGCCGCACGACCACGCGCCGACCGACCACCACCTGACGCCAGCCCGCCGTCAGCACTGCGTCCCGCGCTCTTACGGTTGCTGCCTGCCGCACCTGCTCCGCTGGTGGCGCGGCTGGCGGCGCTAATGGACGCCCGCGCAGCTACACGTCCAACCGCCCCCGCGACAGCTGTGGCAGCTGCGTGCGCATCTCGAACATCCGAGGCCACAGGTGATAATGTGGGAACGAAACCCACCGTACGAGCACGGACAGGGCCGACCCCTGCGTCGGCACGTCCAGCGGCGACGGCCTCAGCGGCAGTGGCAACAAAAGCGGATCCAGCCGTGCCGGGCACCGAGGTTGCCGAGGCTGAAGGAGCCGACAAGACGGAGACGTCAGTAGAAGCACGTACGGCAGCGACTGCCCCGGCGGCAGTACCTATTAGGTCGGCTGAACAAGGAGTAGCTACCCGGAGGGCGGCCGTAGCCAGCGCGGACGCGACGCCTGGCGGCAGGGCTGCACCGGCAGCGGCTTGCGCCTCAGGGATGTCACTGCCAGACGGCATGCTCGCACACGTAAGGGGCGCAAGACGTTGAGCGGTGAAGGTGGGTGCCAAGACAGTCTATGGTGACGACTGCATGGGGCAAGGTGGGGAGGAGGGTGTGTGAGAAGCGGATGAACGCGGACGGTGGCCAAGTCGACCCGAGGGGGTGTGGTCGGGCGCACCACTTCAAAATTTCAACGAGTTTGAATCCATGGGGACGCTGTTCCTGAGACAAAGGCAGGGTTGGGGCCCGGGACTGGACTAGATTGGGACAGCCGATGCCAGACGGCAATTTCCAGTCTCGGCATTCAATCAAAGTGAACAGACCAATCAGATCCCCAGTTTCCAGTCTCACCAGGCTCCGGGTTGCCGATGTCGGACGTCGCCGTACGTTGAGTCCGACATGGTTAGAAGTGTCAACTTGCACACTATCCGTACATGTATTTTTGCACGATGGCCGTACGTTGGGCGTTTGTGAGGTCCAACCATGTA
>ENA-ORXT01004538-ORXT01004538.1-marine-metagenome-genome-assembly--contig:-NODE-4538-length-14274-cov-31.101359_pt1 | contig 14274 bp, 13 predicted proteins | sample MGYA00237868_ERZ511482 | MGnify/ENA metagenome assembly ERZ511482 | reverse complement strand
GTGGAATTGGTAGACACGCTGGATTCAAAATCCAGTTCTTTCACGAGAGTGCGGGTTCGATTCCCGCCTTCGGTACTAAGCCTCTAAAAAGAGGCTATAAAGAACACACTAAGAATACTGATAATCAACGACTTACATCTAAATCCTACTTTTCGTTAGTCCTTTATAATCACTTGTTTAGCCTTTTTTTGTCCCCTATTTGTCCCCTCCATGTTGTATCTTATGCTTAGAAACTAAATTTTAACATAAAATGTCAGTCAAACTTAGATGGAAAAAAAACAAAGATGGAAGCAAAACAGCCTACTTAGACATCTATCAGAAAGGGAATAGGAGAAAGAAGTATATCGATATTAAGATTGAAAAGAACGATACCGATAAAAAAGACAAGAAGATAAAAGCTGAAGATATACGATCCAAGTACCATACACAGATCATTGACAAGAAATTTGATATTGTATCTGAGGATAGAATGAATGCCGATTTCTTACAGTACTATCAAAACTTCCTTTCCAATTATCATAGGGCAGGAATCAAAAAATACAGGTATGCTTATGAAAAGTTTTTGGTCTACCTCAAAGACCAAGGCATTATAAAAGTAATAACGAAGTCAGAAGATATTAGAAAACCCTTCTCAACAACCGATCAAAGACTTCCATTTAGTGAATTGAATTTCACCTTAATAAATGGCTATAAAGAGTATCTATATGGCCCTAAGGGCAAACTTTCAGGAGAAACACCTTATGATTACTTCAAACGCTTCAAGGCTATCTTAAATCGAGCATATGACGAACGCTATCTATTAGAGAACGAAGCAAACAAAGTCAAGATCAAAAAACCAGAAAATACACTCAAAAAGCAAATTCTCACAGAAGAAGAACTCCAAAAATTAGCCAATACACCTTGTGGCAATTCTGAAGTCAAAAGAGCGTTCCTTTTCTCTTGTTTTACAGGAATGGGTGAAAAGGAAATCAGACAAATGACTTGGTCTGAAGTCGCTAATGGTAGACTTAATACACAACGAGCAAAGAATGGCAAGAAAATATCAAGCAAGCTCCCTGCAACTGCTATTCAACTATTAGGTGACTATGGCAAATCAACACATAGAATATTTCATTTGCCGTCTAATGTTGCCGTAGGTAAGAATCTCAAAAACTGGATGAAGAAAGCAGATATAGATAAACATATCAGCTACTACTGCTCAAGACACACATTTGCCGTTATGAATCTTAGAAACGGAGCTAACCTAAAGACCATATCAAAGCTCATGGGTCATGCTTCTACAGTACCTACAAATAAATATCTTAACTATCTTGATGCTGAAAAAGATAAGGCAATGGAGAACCTGCCAATACTTAGTCTATAAAATAAAATAAATCTGAGATTTGAAAACGACTGATAAACTAAACGGACTTCCTGTATGGGAATTAGAAGAAAGTGATATTGAAGAGAAAACCTATATTCCAGAATTCAAAGAGCCGTACAAATACTTCAGGATTAAGGCCAAAATATTCGAACGATTCTTCTTCATTCGTGGTAAAATTGAAATCTATAGAGATAACAAAAAGCATCACATAAATTATCTTAATGAGTCACTTTATAAAAAACTATCCTCTCATCTTCACGAACACACTCTTAAAGAGCCTGAACATAGATATATAGTAGAACTTAAACAGTATGTTGAATATACTTTTGAGAATTGGTCAAGAGGTGTAGATTTTCTGCCTTTTACTAAAGAGAAGAAATATCTGCATTCAGGAATAAAAAGAATTGACTGGAAACTTGGTAAGAAAGTCTCAGAAACTATGTCTTCAAGTGAAGGATCAATATATCCGCTCCATAAACTACCACATGAAGAACTCATAAAAATAAGGGATAAGCAAAAAGAACTGTTCCCAATATATATTGAGAATAGATTCTCAAAGATTAAGGCTGTATTCAAAGAAGAGTATAATTCAAGTGATACTAAAAGTATAATGATTGCCCAGTACTTATCAGTAATGGACCATATTTAAATGAGTATTACAGAACCATTTGATACAATGAAAACTGGTAAACATAAATTAGTCCATGACTATGTGAGTATTCGTTACTCAGGTGCTCTTACCTATAATCGAGTTATAGAATTATGGAGATTGCACAATAAAACGAGAAAAACCAGCACTATCAACTTAGACTGCATAACACCAAAATATAATTGGCGAACAACCTATGATGAGCAGTATGATCTTGTAGAAGTAAAGGCATTGTATAAATTTTATAATTGGCTTAAAGCTAATCCCCTTGAAGAAGATAAGGATGATACAGTAGACTTTTGGGAAGAATTAGCTAAGTCTACAAACATTCTTTTGCTAACTGAAAATGCCACAGGTGATTTATGGAAACAATTATTAGATGATTCTTACGCCCAAGTAAAAACAAAGATAAAATGGATCGCAAAGCATGGAAGTGGAATCACAAGAAAACCCCTCTTCCGTATCATTGCAGTCATCGATGATCATAAATTCATTAATAGAGAAAAGCTTTATAAAAAATTATCCAATTCATTAACTTTAGGAAAAGAGGATGAAAACGAAACTATCGATAAGGTGAAATCTTCGTTTAGTAGCTGGTATAATAAAGATTACAAAGGACACAAAATTGAAGAAAAAACTAAAATAATATCTCAAATTGAAGTTCTCAAAAGCAAAAGCAACCTTCCTAAATAATCTTCTATAGCCTTCCTCAACCTTCCCAGCCTTCCAAAATACATATCTCTATATGATCAAACTTCCTTTGATTATATCATTGTAGTCAAGCTCTCAAATGAGCGATTGACACTATGGATATCAAGGAGTTAGATCAAAAATTAGATGCAATTCTCGCAGCAAGCAAGGATATGCTGACTACAGATGAAGCAGCCAACTATATCGGCATTTCAAAAGGCTACCTGTATAAATTAATGGCTAAACGTAAGATCCCATTTTCGAAGCCAAATAACAAACTTGCCTTTTTTGATAAGAAGAAATTGAATCAATGGCTTCGGCAAAATCCACAAAAAACTAAGGCCGAAATAGAGGCTGAAGCAACTGATTTCATTCATTTAAACTTGAAAAATTAAGCATGAAAACCAAACTAAATTTGGAGTCTACAGGGACTCCTTTTAATACGTTAGAAAAAAACGTTACAAGGGACCATGCAGAACAAAATTCTGATTCATCCGTCATCATACGATCCCGTGGATCAGAAAAAGAAACTGTCAGGAAGTGGACTGAGAAAAAATATAAATCCAAACACATCGCAGATGCACTGATGGAAGTCGCCTACATGAATGAAGAATGGGAGTGGTATAAAAAGTACAATTACACTAAGACTAAATGTCTTGAGTCTTTTGTCACTGGAGATGGAAAAGCCTTTGGACATTATTGCAAAAAGCCATGGTGTCCTATCTGTTTAGCTATACGTAAATCGATTCACATTCATCAATATTATCCGATCATTAAAGAGTGGGAAAGACCAACCTTTGTGACGCTAACGGCACAAGCTCAAAATCATAGAGATCTATCTATGTGGGTAGATTTACTATTTGATAAGCTAAATCGAATTTTGGAAAAATTAGAAATGAGGCGTTATCGTTCTGGTTCTGAAAAATTCAGATGCCTCATATGTATCGAATGCTGTTTCAATCCTGAAAAAAACTGGTACAATCCGCACTTCCATATTGTCACGTCAAACTATCCAGAGGGAAGAGAACTAAGAGAAGAATGGCTTAAAGCGTTCCCCACCAAACTTGCACATCCAGTAGCTCAATACATTGATCCTGTTAGAGACAAGCTAAAAAATCTTGTTGAAGTCATCAAGTATGGAGCAAAGATTTTAACTGATGCAGAAACCACTAATAAAGGTAAAAGAGAACGACTTCCTTACATATATGCAAGTGCATTACATGAAATCAATAAGGTCTTCCACGGTAGAAAGTTGATTAGAAAAAGAGGTTTTAAGTTAATCAAAAACGAGGATGAGATTAAAGAGCTTGTCATCCAAGACTTACAATCTTGGTCCTATGACGACTTTGTCCGTACGTGGGTGAATGAGACAACAGGAGAACTACTGACAGCACCTTATATTCCAGATCAGAATTTGGTGTCTATTTACGAGAATAATTTAGATTATAAAAGCCGATAGCATTTTGACACTTAGGCAAAATTACTATATCACATTCTTTACCTATTGTAGCTAACTGTTTCTCAATATATTGCTCCGAACCTACTAAACCATGAGTCCAAATATCGTTTATATGACGATAGAATGATTTTACTATATTCTTCATTTCTTCTGATGACAATTCAAGTAAATCATCTGTTTCATACTCATCATAAGTAAGCATATACAATAGTTCATAAAAGTGATTTGTTGTAATATGAATAGATTGATCTGCTTCAAAATAATCAGAATAGTTTATGTTAAAATCCACATTAGATAGTGTACTATATTTCTTCTCAGGTTCTGTAAATTCTATATCGTAATGACTTTTTAGAGCACTTTGAATATGAATGCATCTTTGAAGCTCTGATATTTTTATTGATTTTTCTACGAATTCTTTTGAATCTGGAAGTTTTATAAGCGTCTTACTTATAGGTTCTGATTCACTAAATCTAGAGGTAAATATCAGGCTTTCACATTTGAAAAATTCATCATCACAGGATAATATGTACTTTTCTTGGATAGCTTTGACAACACATTTTACAGATTTGCAATCTTTTTGGTTAATAACTTCTTTTGCATCATCAATAATAGCAACCGCAGGACTACCCCAAGACGTTAGACCTGAAAAACATAGATGCAAATTTAATTTTGGCAATAACAAGAATTTATCTTTTAATACTACTTCACCATTGATCCTTTGAGCATTACCATGTTGAGTATTGATTTGCCTGTCAGAAGCGATCAAAATATAGTCGTCAGTCCAAATCCGTGTTAATAAAGTCATTTTTTCAGTTTAATAAAATATTGAAGATACAAATACCAAGAATTAATTTCCTTGTATATTACACCAAGAACAACATTCCAGAAAAATTTAGGAATGAGTAAAACAAACACTCCAAGGAGAGCATTAAGTAAAGGCTATCTCAAATCTACTGTCACGAGATCAGAGATAGAGCAATTTAAGTCAGCATACTCTATCATGATTGATCAGTTAGATAGCAATGCAAATGAAGAATTTCTAAAGAATCTTGTTAGAGACTTTCTACTAAATGCGTACTATAAAGGAAAGCACCTTATCAATGTAGAAGGAAGAAAAGACTTAGTCATTCATAATGGTCCAAAAGCAAAGGATTCTATTGGTGTCATCATGGAAGTAAAATCGATTAACAATCGTAATGAAATGGTGACTAAGGAAGATTTAAATAAGAAAGCCTTACAAGAACTTATTCTATACTATCTAAGAGAACGAGAAGACAACAAAAACATTTATATAAAACACCTCATCATTACTAACTCTATAGAATGGTTTGTGATTGATGGAGTTGAATTTGAAAAGCAAGTCTTTAGAAATGTAAAATTGATCAAAGGGTATAGACAGTTTAAAAATTCAGGTCAAGACACTAAATTCTTTTATACTCAAATCGCCAAACCTTTCATTGAGACTATAAAAGATGATTTATCGTATACTTGGTTTAACATGGTCAAATTCAAGAATGTAATAAAGAATGAGGACCAGATAGATGATAGTAAGCTAATCAGCTTATTCAAATTTCTGTCACCAACCCATATACTTAAACAGCCATTTGGCAATGATAGTAATACACTCAATCGTAACTTCTATAATGAGTTACTTCACATCATTGGATTAGAAGAGGTTAAAATCAAGAACAAGAAACTGATCAGACGAAAGGAAGAAGCAAAGAGAGAGCCAGCTTCCTTAGTCGAGAATGCCATCAATATTCTGAAATATGAGTCTAATGTGATAGAATCACAGCGATATGATACAGCATTAGAATTAAGTATTACTTGGATTAATAGAATTCTATTCTTAAAGTTATTAGAGTCTCAATTAGTCAAATACCACAAAGGTGATAAGGAGTACAAATTTTTGAACTATGAGAAGATCAAAGACTATGATACACTTAATCGGCTCTTCTTCCAAGTCTTAGCGATAGAGCCACAAGATAGAAGGCCAAAAATCAAAGAAGCATATAATAAAGTGCCTTATCTTAATAGCTCTTTATTTGAGGTAAATGATTTAGAATTCAGAACATTAAAAATCTCAAATCTTGAAGATGACAATGCACTAAGTATTCCTACTAAAACTGTTTTAAAGGACTCTAAGGGCAAATTACTCAAAGGACAGCTCAATACATTAGAGTACTTGTTTCGCTTCTTAGAAGCTTATGATTTTAGCTCTGAGGGTGGTGAGCAGATACAGGAAGAAAACAAGACTTTGATCAATGCTTCTGTCTTAGGACTAATATTTGAAAAGATCAATGGATATAAAGACGGCTCATTCTTTACGCCTGGATTCATTACCATGTATATGTGTAAAGAGACGATCAGAAGAGCGGTCATACAGAAGTTTAAGGACCATACAGACTTTGAGAGTGATGAGTGGGATGATCTAATATTTTTTACATCAAAAGCAAGTTCCAGAGATGTAGTCAAAAAATACAATGACTTAATAGATAGCTTAAAAATATGTGATCCAGCTGTGGGGTCGGGGCACTATTTAGTATCTGCATTAAATGAGATCATTGCAATAAAATCAGAGCTACAATTGCTAAGTGATGAAAAAGGAATGCCTCTTCAGATATTGGCTTCCGTGGATAATGACGAATTAATCATTCAGAATAAAGGAGGAGATAATGAACTGATTGAATATAATTTCAAAAATAAGAACAGCCACCACATACAAAAAACCTTATTTATTCAGAAGCAAACCATTATTGAAAATTGCTTATTTGGTGTGGATATCAATCCTAACTCTGTTAAAATATGTCGCTTACGTTTATGGATAGAACTATTAAAGAATGCATACTATACAGAAGAAAGTAACTACACAGATTTAGAGACTTTACCCAATATTGATATCAATATAAAGTGTGGAAATTCCTTAATTAGCAGGTTTGATTTAACTAGTGATTTGAAGCCAGCATTAAAGAAAAGTAAATTTGATATTGATGGTTATAAAGTAGCAGTTTCAAGTTATAAACAAGCCACTGATAAAGAACAAAAAAGAGAATTTCAAAAATTAATCAAAGCAATTAAATCTGACTTTAGATCAGATGTTAGAGGTAAGGAGATAAGAGATTTGCAAAAGTTAGAAGGCCAATTCTATGATAGGTTTGGACAAGCTACACTGATTGATGTTGAATTGACTAAAACTGAAATTAAAAAGAAAGCTAAAGAGCAGAAAAAGCTCCAAGACAAAATCGATAAAAAGAAAATTGAGATTGAAGAAATTAGAAATAATAAAATTTATGAAAATGCTTTTGAATGGCGATTTGAATTTCCAGAAGTACTGGACGATGAAGGTGACTACATCGGATTTGATGCTGTAATTGGGAATCCGCCATATTTTTCATTGACTTCAATGCAAACATTTTCTGATTATTTATCTAAGACAAATTTCTTATCCTTTAATAAGCGAGGCGATATATATTTCATTTTTATAGAAAGAGGATGTCAGATTGTCAAACAGTCAGGAATAGTTAATTTTATTATATCAAATTCTTGGCTACGTGCATCTTATGCACAAGAGTTAAGAGAATACATTATTACAAATACAAATTTGTATGACATAATCAATTTTGAAGATTGGCAATTATTTGATGAGGCAACTGTTGAGACATGTATTATCTCAATTGCAAAAAATGAAAAATATAGTTATTCATTTTATACACCTATCAAAGAAGATTTTCATACAACAATTCCAATTAAAGAATATTTATTACAAAATGGATTCAGTGTTATGCTAAAAAATGAGATAGATTGGATTCTTGAGCCTGAACACATAATAGAATTAATGACAAAAATAGAACAGGAGTCAACAAAAATTTATAAACTCCCAATTAAAATTAATTTTGGTATTAAGACTGGAATGAATGATGCATTTATTATTGATGAAGAGACCAAAAGTAAATTGGAGAAATTAGATAGTAAGAGTCAGGAAATTATAGTTCCAATTATTCGAGGTAGAGACCTTTCTAAATACAAAATAAATTTTAGTAATTACTACTTAATTAACACACATAATGGTATAAAATCAAAAGGGGTAGATAGAGTTGATGCTTCAGAATATTCATCCATTATTACTCACTTAGAGAGTTATCTTCCAAAGGTAAAGAAAAGAACAGATCAAGGTAGTCATTGGAGTAATCTAAGGAATTGTGCGTACTTAGATGACTTTAAAAAAGATAAAATTGTATGGGGTGAAATTTCTGATAAGCCCAAATTTGCGTTTGACAATAATGAATATTTTGCCGAAGCAACAACATTTTTTATGATAGGTGATGGCCTTCTTTTTATTCTTGGAATTCTAAATTCTAAACTTTCAGAATGGTATTTCAATCTTATTGGCACTACAACAGGAATGGGGACTAACAGATGGAAGAAATATAAAATTGAGTTGTTTCCAATTAAAAAAGTATCTAATAATAAAAGATTTGTATTGGAAAGATTAGTAAATCAAGTTTTAGACACGAAGGCACTTAATCCTGATGAAGACACAAGTTCTATCGAGTCCGCGATTGACAGGTTCGTATATGAGCTTTATGAACTTGATGAAAGTGAAATCCAATTAATAGAAGAAGCAGTTAAATAAGTTTTTCACAAAACAGAGATATGCCAATAACAATAAATGATAAAGTATTTGAAAAAGTAACATTTACCTTAGAGAATGATTTTGAAAAAGTAGTGATTGAGTTGTCTGATAAAATCTTTGGTGAAAATACAATCTACATTGACGTCAAAAAGAAGCTGAAGGGTAATAACATTGGTGTTATACCAGATGGTTATTTGATTGATATGACCATAGTAGAAGAACCAAAGCTTTACATCATAGAAAATGAGTTAGTCAATCATCATCCTTATAAGCATATCGGTATTCAGATGCTGACCTTTGTCACTTCATTTGATGATGATCGATTAAAGCTTAGAAATATCATTATGAATGAGATCTCTAAGCATCCTAACCATATGAAGAGGTTATTGCATTGTTGTCAGCAATCAAGCAGTCGTAACATAGATAGCTATCTGGACCAAGCTGTATATTCAGAGTTCAAAGGACTTGTCATCATAGATGATGCGAAACCAGAACTCAATCAAGTCCTAAAACGGATAGCTGCAAACATTTCAGTATTGGAGATAAAAACTTATCAGTCCATAGAAGGTGACTTCGCTTATGAATATGATACATTGTATGGCACTGATGAAGATATGGTCCACTCGATCAAGAAACGAGCTAAGAAGGACACTTTAGAAAGTAGAAATAAAAGACGTCTGAGGCGTGCTGCATGTGATACGGTCGTAGTAGCTGCCAGAGAAGATGGATTCAAAAAAGAATTTTTAGGGAATCATTGTTGGTTTTCAATACGCATTGGTGCTGCCATGAAAGATCGCATAAAATATCTGGCAACCTATCAAGTCGCTCCTGTTAGTGCTGTTACCTACATTGCAGAAGTTAAGGAAATCAAGCCTTATGAAGATTCAGGTAAATACATCTTATTTTTCAAAGGGCCACCAAAGAAGATAAAAGCTAAGAAGATGAAAGACCCAAATAAGTCACCACAAGGACCAGTCTATGTTAAGTATGTGGATTTGATGAAGAGTAAGTATTTGGATGAGGCGATGGATTGAGATGAATTTTTTAATAGAACAAAATCATTATGTCAAAAAAAGAAGACGATCTATAAAATAAATGACAATACACCGTCTAAGAATGGTAGGAGCTGACAAATCTAAAGTATGGCATCGAAATCATGGTTGAAGCGTTTAAGGTTTTTCTTAATAACCATGCGATAACTGAGGATACCATTTTTCCAGTAGAAAGAGGAGCTGTTTCAGATAGTTATTTCCACATACAAATTTATATCTTTAGATTGAAGTAACAATCTATGAAAATTAAGGTATCAAGTGCATTTGCGCATCATAAATGAGTTATGAAAAATTAAATCAATCAATATGACAGAAAAGGGATGCCTACAGATTATTTTAATCAGTCTAATTGGTTTTGTAATTTGTATTCTTATAATAATTGGGACTACCTTGATATTATTGCCAAATTTAGATTTATCAGATAAAAATTCAATAATTGAGATTTGCAAAAATTTTACTCAGACAATATTTTTCATAACTACAGCAACAGTAGCTTTATTATCATATTTTCAAGCAAAAAAAGGTTTATTCAATCCTCTCAGAACTGAAATATTTAAGGCACAACTTGAACAGATAAAATCTTTCGAACCTCTTTTCGAGACAATAAACTCAAAATCCGATATTGAAGAACATTATGGATTAGAAAATATACTGGCTGGGAATACAGTGAAATTAATCAAAGAGTATTTTGACAATTCTAATAGAATATTATCTATAGATGAACATACATTTATACAAGCTTTTAAATTAACGAGAAATAGAAGAGTGTCAAATAAATTTAGCATGTTGGAATATTATGAGCCTCAACCTTCTAAACCATGGTTAGAAGAAGAAGTCCACAATGTACATATAACTGATAATTTTGAAAATATACAAATCAAACTAAAAGAACTAAGTTCATCTTCATTGGTTACATCAGAGCTAAAAAAAGTGTTTTTAGATTTATATCAAGAAGGTGAGAATTTGATTTCAGTAATATCAAAAGAACTACATAAAACAAAACCTTTGATTAAAGATTATATCGAAAACCTTGATCAAGGTGATCAAGGTGATCAAATAGATCAGTCTATTATAACATCAAAGATAAATTTAGGGGAAATTGGTCTTTACTGTAAATACAAGAAAGCAAGTACAGAAATAGAAGATTATTTGCAGATAAATAATCTTTTAAAATAATATCTAATAACAAGCGAATAAGATGTCAGAGTGACTATAAGCAAGTCTGCCATATTTCTCTTTTGAAGACTCGAATGACGGATGATTTCCTCAAACTGCATCGAATCTTTATATTTAGGGATCAATATTCCAAAAATCAATATCTTGTCCCCTATTTGTCCCCTTACCCTTCATAACTCATTGATTATCATCAAGTATTAAGTACCCGCCTTCGGTACTTTGTATACTGATAATCAATGACTTATAAGATTAGGTGTCGCTTTGGATGTCGCTTTTTCTATGAAGTTCTATTTCTGAAGTTTACTTAAAACCCAGAAAATTCTCGGAAATACCCTTAGAAATCATTGCTTAATTTATTATAAAAACCTACCTCTACTGTTGTATTTTATAAAAGATATATCAAAAAGGATTTTAATCTACTTCCTCATCTTTTTTATCGGGAAGTAATAGCTTGTTTTACCATCTTCTTGAAGCGAATAGTACGGCTCTTTCCAATCAAAGGCTGCGTACTTATCTTGTGTATCAACATAAGCTAGATTAAACAAATCGTATATATGATTAGGCTTAGATTCAAAATTTGCAATGGTTTCAAGGTTTTTAAAATAAAAATCAAAACCATAGCATAATAAACTTATGTGTTCAAGAAGTTTTGGATCCATAGTCACTCCTTCTGTCGAATTATTCCTAGATTCTAAAAAGCCGAAAACCATATTGGCAATTCTTTTTGTTGTGTCTCTTTTTTTAATGTTCTTATTTCTAATATGTTCTTTTTTTAACCCTATTCTAATTTCATCAATGTTTGTATTAAAGGAATCGGCAAAGCCGATATAGAATTCATCAAATTTTTCTATTTCTTTTCTATATTCACCTATCGAAGAATAAATTATTGAGGTGTCAAAATCTTTGCATTCAATTATCTTATTTTTCATTTCTTCATAAACACTTAAATCTGATTGATGATTTGCAGCGAAATAATTCCTTAAAATATAATCAATTGGGTCCTCTAAAATATAGCTATCAGCATGATCTAACATAGCATTTAAAGCGCTTTTAAACTTCGCAGGGTCTTCTATAAGCACTTCAGATGAAGATAATTCCCGAAGATTCAAAGCTGTAGCAATAAATTTATGTCCATCTTCTTTATGAGGATTCGGATCAAAGCTCCCATCTGCTATCCAATACCATACACTGGTGTCACATATAATCATCATAACTTTTATTCTTTTTTATAAAGAGTTATTTCTACGACTTAGGAATTTTCTACAATAGGGACTATAAACTTAGATTCTTTAGTATCTAATTTTTGAGTTAATATTTCTAACGGACTAATGACTGGTAAAGGATATCGTGCAATGACGTTTCCTTTTAAAGACATAGCCATTGCTCCTCTCACCATCAAGATAGACATTCCCAATAAGTGAGCTAATTGCTCTTTTTCAATTTCAATGGTTAAATCTTTTCCTAAGCTACCATCTTCATTTTTGAAGGTAGTTATATAGTCAGCATGAAATAGAGTTTTTTCCTCTTTAGCAGAATCGTATTTAAATCTGACATGAATAAAAAAGACAAGTGAATCTTCATTTTGGACAGTAACGTTTGCAGTTATTTCAGCATTCAATGATTTACTCTCAAATTCACCATCAATGTAGTATTCAAAGCGCTTTAATTCCGAATTGATCTCAACTAAATAAGGAATACTAAACTTCATGAACTAACTTATAAGATGAATCCAATATATTCAAGGATCTGTTTAACTCAAAGTACTTTATTGGTTGTTCATTTTCGATACATTCTACTTTCAAATGGACAAAAGCTCCATTAAGGTTAGTATTTATATGGGCTGTGCGTCTAAGGCTCCCATAGAAATAACCTGCGTGTCTACTATGAACAGAACGGGTTCTATTTTCTAAGAATTCACATTTTTCTGCTTTCTCTTCAATTTCCTTAAAATTAATATCAACAGATTTGCCTGAATCTGCTTTATCGATTACTTCTTCTAAATCTTTTAAATAGAGGTAAGGTGCTTTTTTCATTGCAATTGCAAGGTCAATCATTTTAGATAGTCTATGATCACTGTCACCATTCATAATTTGACTAATGTATCCTCTTGATACTCCAATTTGCTTTGCAAAGTCAGTTCTCGTCAAATTATTTTCTTCAAGATATTCCTCAATAGCTTCAAAAAATGTGGTTTTGAAATTTTCTTCCCAGAATTCTTTTGAACATAAAAGGTCTTTAAAGTCAAAATCAAGAGATGAATTCAAGTGCTCCATAATCTTTAATGTGTTGAATTATTTTATCTTTTAATGATTTAAGTGATGCAATGTCTCTTCGCTGATTTGTTTTTTGCCCACCTAAGCAAATAATTAAACCGTAGGGCTTTAAAACAAGATAGTAGAGTCTCAGGTTTTTTGTTTTCAGTTCTCTAAAGTCTTCTAACCCCTTACCTCTAATAAAATTTTTATTTCTTGGCTTCTTATTTTCACTCAATTGCCATAATGAAATTGAAATCTTCTTTAGCTCTTTTACCATGATTGTTTCTAAGCCCTCCACAAAGGATTCGTATTGACAAACACCATCTATTACTAAATTGCATACTGATGTCTTCTCTCCAGTAGCAAACTTATTTATATAAAGATCAAATTTAGACATATTGTTTAGTAATTGCTAAACAATATGGTTTATTTAATGTATTAACCAAAGAGCAATATGTTAATGGTTATTTAGCAGAGAGGTAGTTATTCTCTCAGAACTAAGATAATAAATCTTTCAATTCTTCTGGCGCAAACTTCAATTCCATAGCTTTCAAAAAAGCATACCGACTCCCATAGATCTTTACTTGTTTGGTCCTGAATCCATCATTTGAGTATTCCAGCTTATAGCCTTGATCTTCTTTAAAGTCTCTGATCTCATAACCGTTCTTTTCCAAATTACCTTTGAACTTGCTCATGTAGCTAATGAATCAAAGTGAGTGCAACTTATCTGCATCATCGATGTCTCTTAGTCTCATGAACTGGTTTACAACAATCATAATAACTCTATTGGTCCCATCCGTTGCATCTTCTCAAACAGAAGCCCAATATGCAGACTACATCCAAGGTCTCATAGACGGTGAGAGAGAAGTATCAGTCCCGTCTGGCCGTGTGGATCTCCTGACCAAAGAATATGCCTTTGAAATACAGAGAGCTGCCAAATGGAAGGATTCTATAGGCCAGTCGCTAGGATATGCATTGAATACTAATAAGAAGCTTG
>ENA-ORXT01004537-ORXT01004537.1-marine-metagenome-genome-assembly--contig:-NODE-4537-length-14275-cov-4.783279_pt1 | contig 14275 bp, 7 predicted proteins | sample MGYA00237868_ERZ511482 | MGnify/ENA metagenome assembly ERZ511482 | reverse complement strand
GTATGACCTTCGGCTTATGGATTATGCCCGACAATAGCTCCGGTGGCTATCTGGAGCATTTTCTAGCCGAACTGATCCCGGAGGATGATCACAATTATCAACTTGCCAAACAATTTATAGCGGACGCTAAGAGGACTGGACAAGCGTCGTTCTCCGAAGCGAGAGAGATGAAGGCGTTGCTTGCGCTGTTTCTCGCCATCCAGAAAGAACCAGGAATGAGTGCACAAACCGCGATGTACAAAGGAGTATTCGATACGAGCCGCCCACTGGCAAAAAACTTTATAACTTGGTGGAAATCTACTTTTCAGTTGGTAGAATAGCACGCGACAATGGAATGAGAGAAGGAAGGTGTCAATAAAACTACACCTGTAATACCACCTCCTTTTCCCTATCTTCACCCCCTCTGACCTCCACAACTTCAAACTCATGCCCACCTACACCATCACCGTCAATAACAAAGCCCACCAGGTTGACGCCACTCCCGAAACGCCCCTGCTGTGGGTCATCCGCGACGAACTCGGCTACGTCGGCACGAAGTTCGGCTGCGGCATTGGCCAGTGCGGCGCTTGTACCGTTCACGTCGACGGGGTGGCGATGCGTTCCTGCCAGCAGCCGGTGAGCAAGGTGGCCGACGCCGGTTATAAGGTCACCACCATCGAGGGGCTCTCCGAAAACGGCGACCACCCCGTACAGCAAGCGTGGCTGGAACACGACGTGCCCCAGTGCGGCTACTGCCAGTCGGGCCAGATGATGAGCGCGGCCTCCCTGCTCAGCAACATCCCCAACCCGACGGACGAAGACATCGACGCCGGCATGGCGGGCAACATCTGCCGCTGCGGCACCTACCTGCGCATTCACGCCGCGGTGAAAACGGCGGCCGGCAAGCTGAGTTAGTACTTTGGTCTATTGGTCTATTGGTCTATTGGGGCCGAACCATTTCCACCCGGCCAAAGATCAGACCTACCTGCTTTCCACGGCTCCTTTATCCCCGCACTGCATCCCGCGGCCGCGCCCTGATCAATTGCCAATACTCCAACAGACCAACAGACCAACAGACCAATAGCACCAATAGCACCAATAGCACCAACAGCTCCAACAGACCAACAGCTCCAACAGACCAACAGCTCCAACAGACCAATAGAACCAAAGTACCAACCATGTCTACCCAAACCTCCCGCCGCTCCTTCCTCAAAGCTTCCGCCGCCACCGGTGGTGGTTTCATGCTGGGCTTCAGCCTGCTGACCTCCTGCGAAACGAAGCCCGCCGTTGCGCTGACGGAGCCCGAACTCGTCATGCCCGAAACGTGGATGGAGCTCAACGGCTTTATCAAGATCGGTGATAACGGCGTGGTGACCATCGTCAGCCCCAACCCCGAAATCGGGCAAAACGTCAAGACTTCGATGCCGATGCTCATCGCCGAGGAGCTGGACGTGGACTGGAAAAACGTCGTCGTCGAGCAGGGGAAACTGGACACCGAAAATTTTACCCGCCAGCTCGCCGGCGGCAGCCAATCCATCCGTCACGGCTGGGAGCCGCTGCGCAAAACCGGCGCCACGGCCCGCGCCATGCTCGTCTCCGCCGCCGCTGAAAAACTGGAGGTCAACGTCGATGAACTGCGCACCGAAAACGGGGTGATCCATCACGACGGCTCCGGTAAAAGCATCGGTTACGGCGAAGTCGCCGCCCTCGCCGCCACCCTCGCCGTACCGGAAGAAGTGGAACTCAAAGACCCCGCCGATTTCAAGATCATCGGCCGGGGAAAGAAAAACGTCGACGCCAAAAAAATCGTGAAGGGCGAACCGCTCTTCGGCATGGACATTCAGCGCGAGGGCATGCTCGTCGCCGCCATCGTCCACCCGCCCGCCTTCGGCATGCGGCTTAAATCGGTCAACGCCGATGCCGCCCGCAACCTGCCCGGCGTGGTCGACGTGCTGACCATCGACGCCGCGCCGGAGGGCTTCGACAAGCAGTGGTCCGACGTGAACGCCTACCCCAAAATCGTGGCCGTCGTCGGTAAGAACACCTGGTCCGTCCTGCAGGCCAAAAAGGCCCTGCAACTGGAATGGACCACCGATTCGACCGGGGAAACGTCAGCGGACCACCGTGCCACCCTCACCCGCCTGATCGACACCGGCAAGAGCGAGGAGGCCCGCCGCGACGGCAACCCCGAAGCCGCTTTCAAGCGCGCCGCCAAAATCGTGGAGGCCACCTACTCCGCTCCCTTCCTGCCCCACAATACGATGGAGCCGATGAACTTCTTCGCCCACGTGACGGCGGACAAAGCGGAACTCTCCGGCCCCATCCAAACGCCGGAATTCCTGGAGAAAACCCTGGTCAGCGTGCTGGGCATGACGCCCGAGCAAATCGACATCGACATGACCCGCATGGGCGGTGGCTTCGGCCGCCGGCTCTACGGCCACTTCGGCGTCGAAGCCGCGTTGATCAGTAAGGCCGCCGGCGCGCCGATCAAGCTGGTTTACTCCCGCGAAGACGATATGACCCAGGGCACTTACCGCCCGGACTACCTGGTGAAGTACCGCGCTGGCCTCGACGCCGACGGTAAACTCATCGCCTTCCACGTGCGCGGCGCGGGCACCAACGGCAGCCCCGTTTTCGCCAACCGCTTCCCCGCCGGAACGGTGGACAACTACCTGGCGGAGAATCTCAACAAAGAATCCAACATCTCCACCGGCGCGTGGCGCGCGCCGCGCTCCAACTTCATCGCCGGCGCCGAGCAGGCCTTCCTCGACGAGGTCGCCGAAGCGGCGGGCAAAGACCCCATCGACTTCCGCCTCGAACTCTTCGACCGGGCCATCGAGAACCCCGTCGGCGAAAAGAACGACTACGACGCCGAGCGGTACGCGGGCGTGCTGAAGTTGGTACGCGAAAAATCCGGATGGGACGGTGATTCCGGCGACGCGCGGGGCGTGGCGGCTTACTATTGCCACAACTCCTACGTCGCCCAGGTGCTGGAAATGTCAATGGACACCAAAGGAAAACCGGTTGTCGAAAGGGTCCACTGCGCCGTCGACTGCGGCATCGTGGTGAACCCCGAAGGCGCCATCAACCAGATTGAAGGCGGTATCGTCGACGGCATCGGCCATGCCCTCTTCGGCCAGATCACCTTTACCGACGGTAAGCCCGACCAGGAGAACTTCAACACCTACCGGATGATCCGCCACGCGGAAGCCCCGAAACAAATCGATACTTACTTCGTCGACAACGGCATCGCGCCGACCGGTCTCGGTGAGCCCTCGCTGCCGCCCATCATGGGGGCGCTGGCGAACGCGATGTACCGGTTGAACGGGGAACGGGTTTACGATCAGCCGTTTATGGGGGAGCTGCGCGGGTAATGGTACGAAGCTGTCTCCGACAGCGAGCTAAACAAGGCAGCAGTTCATACAGAGTGCACAGGAGACACGGAAGACACGGAGTTAAATGCTCCGTGCCGTCCGTGCCTTCTGTTTTCTCTGTGTAAACTGCCGCCTCGTCTGAAAATACCCAGCGCGTAGCACCACTAAAGCGCGAAGCGCAACCCAAGCCCCCCACTCAGCAGCAAACCAGACTGCCGCGCCCCCGAAACGGACCACACGCCCAACGGCAGGTGCACGGCGGAACCCCGAAGCTCCACCCGCAGGCGGTCGTTCGACCTGGGGTGCCAGGAGATGGCGGGGGTCAGTTTCCCCTTTACTTCCTTACCCATGCAACTCGGATTCGTTGCCGCCATTCCGCCCGAACTATCCCTGGAGGAGAACCTCGCTTTTGCGGCCGAAACCGGCTACGACTACCCGAGCCACTTCGTCCTTCAACATATGGATTATACGCTGCCCTTCCGGAAATACCAGGAACGGATGGTCCACGTTCACGCCAAGGACGCGCGCATTGACGTGGACATGCGGAACCAACACGGCGTGTTCAGCCATCCTAACCCGTGGCACACGCCGAAGATTCCCGGACAGGGGGACGTCGACTGGGGCCGCTTCATTGGTTACCCGCGCGAAACGGGCTACGACGGCGCGGTCTGCGTGGAGGTGGAAGACCGGACGTTCGAGGGGAGTTTAGAGCAGCGGAAAAAGGCGTTAACGTTAAGCTACCGGCATTTGCGGCAATTTATTTCTTGGGGCTTGTAACCTTCCCCCTTTATCCCCTTACTCTTTTTGCGCCTCCACTTTCAGCGAGTCCATTGCCTGAATAAAGCTGTTGAGGCCGTCTTTTAATAAGCCGTTGAGCTCTTCGCCTTCCGGTATCTTTTTAATGACCTCGTTAACGGCATCCGTCATTTCGGACTGGCTGGGCATTTCTTTGGAAAACTGGTTAAGGGCTTCTTCGACTTCCGCTTTGGTGGGCGCGTCTTCGGCCATTTCGTCGATGGCCTGGTCGATTTTAGCGCTCAGGTCGTCTTCGTCGGGCCACTCAGCCAGGGCCTTTTGCAATTTTTCGCGGGCTTCGACCTGCTCGTCGGCGGGCATCTCAGCGATCTTTTTTTCGGCCAGGTTACGGAATTCTTCTTTGGTAGGCATGGCCTTTTGCATCTTCCTGGCGATGCCCTTGATGGCGTCGCTGTCCATCACGCCGTCGGCGGTGCAGGAGGTGAAGGTGAGGGCGAACAGGCCGCAGAGTAACAGGGGGAATAGCTTGCGCATGGTTTCGTTTTTGTGTTTATGAATCAAGACGACCGTATGTTACGGGTAGCGGAGACTCCATCTCCGGATTGGTCGACCAAGTTAGGGGAAAACACGATGAAACGGTATTGTCAGGGCGGGAACGCGGGTGCTAAGCTTGTTTTTCCGCCATCCCTTAGTGCCTGAGGTTCCGCTCCCATTACTCGCCTTTTATCAGCAGCACCATTCCGGGGTCCGACACATCGTCCGGAGAGGCGGCCGTCAATCCGATTTGCTTAATTACCTCCCCGGAGAGCACGATCTTGTTGCCGTTGATACTGACCCGGCCCGTGATGTCTTCCGCCGTAGTGGCGGCCAGGTCCTGAGCGTATACGGTGTGTCCTTCCAGGTTGACCTCCGCGGGGTATTCCAGCGTCAACTCTTTGTAGTAGCCGAAGACGCCGACCGGTTTGTCCCAGTGGTTCAGCCTTTGCGTTACGTGGACGGGTTCGGTAACGTATTCGCGGCCCAACCCTCTCCCGACGGTGACGATGGCGGAAGCCCCGTTCAGGTACTCGGAGGCGAGCACGAAGGGCCGCCTTTCGTCGGCTTGCTCCGCCACCAGGGGCAGCGGTAAATTCCTGCTGATGCGGGCGGGTGCCGACTCCACGAGCGTATCACCCGGCTGGCGATTCTCGCACCAGAAGCACCAGGTTTCCCGTTCGCCCAGAATCCAATGATCCGTGAGGCGTTCCTCGTCTATCTCGTGGGTGTCTTCGCCAACGCCAAAAGGCTGCGCGATGCGCCGCCACCGAATTCCCCGGGTGGCTTCATCCATCCGGTGCAGGACATTCCTGCCGGTGGGCGGAAAGACAAAATCCTGCTGCCCGTTCGGCAACTTGTCATTGAAAGGGTGCCGCATCAGACCGTTCAGGGTGCCCAACCCCGCGGCAATGTAAGGCTCGTCTTCGCTGTTGATCAAGCCCTTGGCTCCCTCTTCGGTGTCGAATTTCATCAAGTCGGCAATCCGTTGGAGCGTTACGGGCTGGGCAATTATGTTCTCTACGTCGTAGGTCCGGTAAACGTCACTGAACGTGATGTACTCCTCCTTCATGGCGTGCTCGATGACCAGGTCCGGCGCGTGAATCCGGCCCAGTTCCGTTAGCTTCTTCCGCCACTCCCCGTTACGACTCTGCTCCCCCCAGTCGACCTTCCAGTACGCAAAGCCCGCGTCGTTGGCCGCTTTCAACCGCTCAACCCAATAAGCTTCCTGGTCGACATCACCGTAAACGGGTGCTTCCTGGGCGCAGATCCATCCGCCGAGTCCTTTCCACCCCCTTGCCTCTACGGTATCCACCAGGTTCTTCAACCGCTCCGTGGGGGTTCCCGTGAAGGAAGGGAAACGGGTGGTATCCAGCACCGTTGCGCCCAGATAATCATTCTCCCGCATTCCGTTTTCGTCCTGAGGAATGTCCCAGGAGTCATCCATGACGAAGATGAGGTCCTCCCGGATTTCCGGATAGAAATCCAACCAGTTCTGAAACTGTCCGTCGCCCAGCATATAGGCCTCGTTCATTGCCGAACGCTGCCCCTCATTGGTCAGGTAGCTCTCCACGAAGCCCTGGATGTTCCAGGTGCAGAAATAGTCGGGGGCCTGGTTAGCCCCTTGCGGGACTATGGAAAACGGTGCTCTTTCCTGCTTGTCCTCCGCCGTGCAGCCGTTGAATACGAGCAATAACAGCAGCGCGAATAAACCATTCTTCATCGTATCGTATTTTTTACCGGTCAAGACTTTATCGGGTAATTACGTCCAGCTCGGCAACGTTTATCCGCTCGGTGGAATTTATGGCGGACAAAGAAGTCAGTCTCAGGTACCTCGCGTCTTCCGTTTTGTCGAATCTTACCTCTTGCAAAGTGGGATTATTACCAATGTTGCTGAATTCACCCTCCCTGATGACCGGGTTCCAGTTCACTCCGTCCCGGCTCAACGCGAGGCTGTACTTGAAAATACTGGCGTCGGTCCGGCCGTCCTGACGGGGAAGATAAGTGAAGCCCTTCAGGCTGAGCAACTGACCGAAATCGAGGGTGACGACGGGGTCGGCGTCCACGTCCGGTTCCCTCTGGGTGAACCAGGTTGTATTAGTGTTTCCGTCAATAGCGTTTGCCGCCGGGTAGTAGTCGTGGCTTTTGCGGGAGGAACTGATCTTCCACAGCGTTTTCGGCACGTCGAAACGGGCGGTGACGGTTTCGGAGACGGTGGTGTCATCCGCCAGAAAAGCCTTGGCCCGGACGGTTCCCGGTTTGTTCAGCGGGAAGGAGGCGGTGTACCGGGGAGAATCCCCGTCCGGTTCAGAGCCGTCCGTCGTATAGTGGTAATAGGGGTCCGGGGAGTCGGAAGAGATGTTGACCAGACCGTCTTTGCTTCTGATGATCGAAGGTTTACCGATCATCTCGGGAACCCGGTACACTTCGATGTTGGAGATTACCGGACTCGCCTTACCGGTAAATTCAATCCTCAGTTTCGAGGTCTCGGTCTTGTCGAACCGGATGATACGTCGGTTGCCAACGGTAACGCCCCGCGCCACCTCTTTGTACCCGTCTCCTTCGTAAGCTTCGATCCGGAAACCCTTGATCCGCTGCCCCAGACGGATGTATTCCTGTAGTAACAACGCGTTGACCTCGGTTGGTTTGCCGAAATCCACCGTCACGCTCGCGCTCAGCACTTCATCGTCCGTTGCCCAGTAGGTTTTCGCGTCGCCGTCGAACGCCTTGTCCGCCCCGTAGCGGGATGCTTCGCCCCGTACATTGTCGGCGGCAACGCTCGCCCCGTCGGAGTAGTCAGTACTGAAGGCTTCGTCTACGTAGGCCTTTAGCCCCTGAAGCGCCGCGATGTCGTTTTCGTGGATGAGGCCACGCTTGTCGGGCGGCAGGTTAAGGATGAAGTTGCCGTTCATTCCTACCGAGTGGTACCAGTTATCGATCAGTTGGTTGACGGACTTCACCCGGTCATTCTCCGCTTCATGGTAGAACCAGCCGGGCCGGATCGAGGTGTTTACTTCGGCGGGAACCCAGAGGTTGCCGTCCTCGTGGCCAGATTGCAACTGATCGTTCATGCCGCTCATGCCGGGGTAGAAATTCTCCCCATTCATGGTGCTCCAGTTGGGGTCGGCGGCGTAGCCCTGCTCGTTGCCGATCCACCGGATGTCGGGGCCGGCGTCGCTAAACATCACCGCGTCGGGTTGCAACTCCCTGACGATTTTACGGGTGTTTTCCCAGTCGTAGTACGTTTTATTGTCGATGCGCCGTGTTTCGTTCGCGCCGCCGTAATAACCGTCGCCGCCGTTGGCACCGTCGAACCATACTTCATAGATGTCGCCGTATTCGGTGAGCAATTCTCTAAGTTGATTGCGGAAATACGTGAGGTATTCGGGGGTACCGTACTCCGGGTGGTTGCGGTCCCAGGGGGAGAGGTACATGCCTAGTTTCAGCCCGTACTTGTCACAGGCTTCCCGCAATTCCCCGAGGATGTCCCCTTCGCCGTTTTTCCAGGGAGAATTCCTGACGGAGTGCTCCGTGTACTCGGAGGGCCACAAAGCGAAGCCGTCGTGGTGTTTGGCCGTGATCACGATGCCCTCCATACCCGCTTCGCTGGCTACGCGCACCCACTGCTCCACGTCCATTTCGGAGGGATTGAAACTCTCCGGGGACTCGTCTCCGTACCCCCATTCCATGTCCGTGAACGTGTTCGGGGAGAAGTGAATGAAAGCGTAGTATTTCAGTTGGTGCCAGGCCAGCTGCCGCTCGCTCGGCGTCGCGCCGAAGGGTTCGGGGGGCGGGACGGGCTTACAGCCCAGTAGCAACGCAAGGAGAAGAAAAAGGCAGCTCGGCTTATTCATTTGTTTGTTTGTTTAAGGTCGAGCAAGAAGGTGCGGAGACCAGTGTGCGTACGGAGGTACAAGGCCTACAGGATTTCAACGCTTAAATTTTACCCAAACCACGCTGTCTTAAGGGACGCGAAAAGAATAAAACCAAGAATATTGACCGCCTAACTTTTTTCGGCAATGTTGAATACCTGAATGCGTTTCACCACTTAGTTAGAAAGCACGCAATATATGAAGAACCCTGAAATTATTCCCAGTCCTTGTGCTGGTGCTACATTCCTGCCTTCCTTCAACGCCTCCCCACTCCGCCGGAGGGACCGTTGCACGAATAGGCGATTTTTTTTCGAACTACTCCAGACGCAGATGATTAGCTCACATATTAGCAGCGATGTCAGATCGCCTTGGCAAAGCCACTGAGAGCGTCCATGGATTATTTAGGCGCGGTCGCAGGTGCAGCAAAAGTTGAAATGAGCAGGGTTTGCCCGTTGACTAATCATGTGCTTGCCTTACCGAACCCGCTGGAATTTAGCGGCAGCGGTAAAGTCACTACCCACCATGCGGAGTAAGTAGGTTCCTGTTGGCAAATGGCCTGACCGCAGCGTTAATTGCTGCTGGCCGGTACCCAGCCAATGATGTTCCGTTAATACTTTCCGGCCGGCGAGGTCGAATATTGCAATGGTGAAATCTCCCGCTTTCGACAGGTTGAAGTCCAGCGTAAAGCGGTCCTCGTTCGGATTCGGGTAAAGCTTCAGCCCGATGGCAGACGCTGCGGGGTTGGCGGTCGCTGTTGTTGTAAAGCGGTTGCATTCCGATCCATCATCTTGGGATTCGATAAGGGTTATAAGTGGCTCGAAATTATCGCCCGACTGGTAAGTATAGAGAATAGGTAAGTCCTCTACAGTATAGGGCTGTTCATCTGAACCATCCCTGAAATCAACTAATATTCGGAAGTTGCTGTTCAGCCCGACGGCATTGATCTCTACCTCGTTTCCGGAGCGATTAATGTCAATACTACGTTCTGTAAATTCAGCGAATTCGGCAGCTGGCAGACAACGATTAACCGGGCCACAATGGAGGAGGCCGTAAGTGTCGGAATGGACACAGGTAGTAAAGCCATTGGTGCAGGTGACCTCGAATGTGAAAGGCCCGGACCACATGGGGTCTACCGTCAGGTCGATTCCCGTCTCTCCCGTGATCTTAACACCATTATCATACCATTGATAGCTACAAGTGAAACCACTTAGCGGATTAATGAGAACTCCATTTACCGCAACGGTTTTCGCTTTGCACCTGAAACAAGGCCCGACGGCCAATACTTCCATCGGTTCGTCCAGGGTAATGACGGGGCTGCGTAACGGGGCCGGGCATAAGCTGTTTTCAACGGTGGCATAATAGTTTCCAGCAAGTGAGAACAGAGGAGGCAGGCCAATGTAGTTAATCGCTGCTCCGCCGCTCGTAACGTTAGTGGAGGTTTGGATCACCTGACCGTTGCGGTACCAGGTAACCGTGTAGCTGGAGCCAGGGGAGGCCGGGTTCGGGGTGAAGCCGAAACGGAGATCGACGAAGGACGGCGCGCAAGGGTCATCGTAGGCCGCGGTGAAGGAGGTGAGGGCTAAGGTATCAATGACATCGAGGAAGACCTCTATCGAATCTGCCGGGCAGACGCCGTTGGTTTTTTCTACCATTACCCAGGTATCTTCATACAGGCGGTTGGAATAGTAGAGTGGGTTACGGTCTCCGTTATCGGTCAATGGCGTGTAGGTCAGGGTTTTGTCTGGGCGTGAGAACCAATCCCAGCGTTCAGGATCACCGGCGCATTCGGGCGTGTATTCGACGACGACGTCCTCGCCGTAGCAGAGTGGGTTGACGTCCGGGGTCAGGAGGGCCAGGGTACCGACGGGTGCGTTTTCATTGTCGAGCCGGATGGTGGCGCTACAGCTTTGGGTGCCGCACTGGTTACTTACCTCTACGCGATAGGTGTAGGATTGGGCACATTCTGTAGCTGGCAGGGTAAAGTCCAACGCTGGTGGCTGGTATGAGAGCTGGTCATTGGCCGAGGGGATGGGATTATCCTGGGGGTCGAACCAGCGGATGCTATCTTGGCATTCATTCGTATCGAGGTTTAGAGTCAGCGGGCTTGGTGTGATCGGGCCTCCGGACCAGCAGTAGGCCTGGCTAGCACCGAGGCTGCAGCCCAGGGGTTCACAAAGGGTGATGGTAGCCACATCGCTTCTTAAAACCGTGCATGCACCTGCGGCCGCGCCCATCGTAACTTCGGCATATACGCAAACATCGCTGTTGTGGTACTGCGGCGATAAAGTCAGGGAAGCACAGCCGTTGGTTACCTGGAAAGGATCGCCAAAGTCGGTGGTGGGTGTACAGGGCGCATCGGCGACATACCAGCGGACTTGCTCCACGTCGTAGAGGGTGTTACAACCCATCAGTGGGATTTGTACTGAGCCACCTGTTTTGCAGACTTCCTGAGATTCAACACTGATTTCTTTGCAGCAGGGAACGGGTAAATTGACGGGGATGGAGCAATTGACCTGGGAACCATCGAAGCAGCGGCAGTTGACGTTAACAACGATCCGAACGTTGGTCGGGACGGGAGGGGCCGTGAGGTCGATGAGGCCAGAAACGGTGTAGTTCGGGCCCGTACCCGTAATGACGATATTGCTGAGGGCAACGCCTCCCTGTGCGGTAGTGACGGTGATGGTGCAGCCAGCATCCGAAGCCGCGAGGTCGCTTACGTCAACGGAGAAGAATAGCTGGTCGTCGACGTCGGTACATTCCACTACAGGGTTCTCCACTTCAGCGCACTGGCAGTTGACGGTGACCGGCACGTTGCAGGTGCTTTGGTTGCCAGCCCTGTCGGTTGCGGTGAACGTCACGGTTCTTGTTCCGCAGGCAAAGAAGTCGCCGAGGGTATGGTCGGTCGTCCATTCCACGCCTTCGCAGTTGTCGGTAACGACGGGGTCGTCGATGCGGGGGAAGGCTCCACCTTCGCAGCCGGGAACGGTGACGGAGATCGGCGGCGCACAGGTGATGACGGGGGCTTCGTTGTCTTCTACCGTGATGGAGTAGGTACATTCTGTCTCTTGGTCGTTTTCATCAAACGTGAAACAACTGATGTCCGTAACGCCCGTATTGAGGGTAACGGGAGAAAAAGCGCGGCCATTCGTTGCGCCAGACATACTACAGGTGATGGTGAACATGGTTGTGCAGTCATCGATCACCGTTGGTTCTATCAGCTGGTGAGTGGCAGTACACAAACCGGGGTCGGTAGAGATGGTGATGCTGGGGGGACAGGTGATGGTGGGGGGATCGTCGAGGGTACTAACCTCCTGTTCGAGAGTAGCTACACAGCCAGTGGTTTGGTCAGTGACCTTCAGGCAGATACGGTGGTCGCCCGAGTTGGTAAAGGTCCAGCTAACGGACTGACCGACTAAGTCGGGACTTGTCGGGTCATTACAGTCTATATCCCATTCGTAGAGGAAGGAGCCTGCACCGGGAGGTATGGCGTTAAACTGGACCGAGTTACATTCGGTAATGGTGATGAAGTCTGCTTCGATAGTGCAAGGATCGGAGCAAGCTTCCAGGTCTTCACCACCTTCACAGATGACATCTCCATTTATGTCTTTCCAGAGGTAGCTTATTCCTAAGCCACTACCAGCAACAAATACACAAAAATTGATGGCGTCCTGGATTTGACCAAATGGTAATGCAACACTAGTTGCGCTACGAATATTAATTTCGTTAGGACTGGTTACGGTGTAGGTAAAAGCGGGATCGACCGTAATATTACCCATGGCTGCCGATCCGCTTGTTCGTAAGCACAACGAATAGACCGGAGCGGTAGAGTTATTGGTGTAATCAGACTGGAAGCAACAGAAGGTGTCCGTTTCCATGATGGTGGAAGTAACGTTGAGGTCAGAGCAGATGACATCGTCATTGGGTTCGCCGACGTTGCAAGCTTCATTGACCATGAAGTAATCATCGTAGAAAAAGCTACCGTCCACAATGTTAAAGGTGGCCGTTGTTGCCGGGTCGGGAATAAAGTCATTTACCACAGAAGTAGGTTGGGTCACCACAGCAGCCAATGATTGGGAGCAGCCACCGTTAAATGCTAGTACTCCGTAATAAGTAGCACGAACGAATAGTTCATCGAAGCGGCGCACATTGGAAATGATGCCGCCATTGTTGACCGTTTCATTCGTCCAGCAGGAACCAATAACGTTAATATCACTGAAAAATGCGCTAAGCACTATGTCGGTAGGCGCAGACCCGTCCTTCAACTGGACCTGCGTTAAGAACCGTTGATTCCCGAAAGAATCCAGGCCCATCAGAAAGGTCTTCTGGTTCAGAGGATCACCCGAGTTTGTAACGCCAGTATCATTTAATTCGGAGATGCCAGTCAGGATGAGATCGTTGTTGAAACTCAGTTCGGCATCGATGATGCGTTCTCCACCACCAGGAATGTTGTAGACTTTGTTCACCAACACATCAGGAATACCGGACTGGCGGTCAAAACCCAGGGTGAGAAGGAATATTTTTCCATCGCCAGAACCACTGAACGGTAGTGTCTGCAGTGAGTTCCCGATAATGAGTAAGCTCTGTCCCTGCTGACGAATTCGAATTCCTTCCTCGTTCGTGGATGAATCTCCATCAATATCGTAAGCAAGGTGCTGAACGGGTAAAAAAGCAGCGTTCAGCAATAAAAGGTAAGCTTTGTTGCCCATCGCACCCGTCACGGCATATTTGGCGTCGGGGTGGCGGGTAAGCGGGGTGGTCAGCTCTATAATCGAGCGGCCAGTAGTGGCAGCTAGTCCACTGAGGTCTCTGAAACTGAAGGCCCGGTGAGTAACGCCGCTGGCACAACTGCCCAAATTAGAAATAAGTAGTTCGTCACGTGAAGGGAAGGAAGAACCGACGCGCTGGGTACCAACCCAAACAAGTTCATTATTAGCCAATTTAATCAGGTCGTTCACACTTTCTGCATCCGTGCCGGGGGTACTGGTAAGGTTTTCGTAGCTCAGCATTACTCCATTGGTAGAGTACTCTGCGTAAAAGACGTCACGGTTGTTTCCATTTCTGACGGTACCGACTCCAGCAAATCGACCACCGCTACACGGAATTCCGGTTTGGACAACATGAAGGTTTTCAACCACATTTCCGGATCCGATGGGATCGACAAAATCATTGATTGTAGCATTTGGGTTTAGGACATCGGTCACATTATCCCAGCGTTTAGCGATCAGGTGCTCGTCGCCGGCAAAGGGTCCAAAAGGATGATTAGTGGAAGAAAACAGGTGGGTCGTTTGGCCGTTGAAGAAGCCACCATCATTAATTATAGCCAGTCCTTTTTCGTTGTAATTGTTAGTGACAATAGCGGAAACCGAACCGTGAATGCAAGTAGCGTGAGTGGAAAAATCCAACGTGCAAATAAAGAACTCGATCAATTCTGTTCCCGTTTGGGAAAGGGTGACCTTGGTGCTGGCAGAAAAGCCGACGTGATTAGCCTCATCACGCATCCGTACGATGTAGGTACCCGCATTGAGGTTAGGAAATATGAATTCACCGAGGGCGTCGCTCTGGACGGTTGCAATGATATTTCCCGTGCTGTGCTCAATGAGGTCGAAGACAAAGCCGACGGCGATCCGATCAGCAGGAGGATCATAAACTTGGTTGCAATCGTTGTCAAGAACACTAGTTCCCCGGATCATTGCCATAACGGAGGATTGGGGTTGAGATCGAGGGCTACTTGCTACAATGAAGTTCCTCGCTAACTCATCC
>ENA-ORXT01004535-ORXT01004535.1-marine-metagenome-genome-assembly--contig:-NODE-4535-length-14278-cov-12.710795_pt1 | contig 14278 bp, 11 predicted proteins | sample MGYA00237868_ERZ511482 | MGnify/ENA metagenome assembly ERZ511482 | reverse complement strand
TTATTAAATAATAATAATTTATAAATTTAATTTATTTTAAAATAATAAAAAAATACGCTTATTTCAGTAGAACCTTAGTACTTTAAATTTCCTCATTTATGAAAAAAATCGCTGTCTTTCCCGGTTCGTTTGATCCTATCACAAGGGGACATGTCGCGCTCGTAAAGCGTGCCTTGCCGCTTTTCGATAAAGTCATCGTGGCAATAGGTGTAAATTCGCAAAAAAAATACCTGTTTACACTCGAACAACGCATCGCATGGATAGCGGCAACCTTTGCCGGTGAACCAAAAGTAGAAGTCGCACATTTCGAGAAATTGACCGCACACTTCTGCGAAAAAGTAGGCGCGAAATACCTCCTACGCGGACTCCGCAATGCCTCCGATTTTGACTATGAAAAAACAATTTCTCAGCTCAATGCCGCCGTCAGTGAAGGACTCGAAACGGTTTTTCTGATTAGCGAACCGCAGTATTCGCACGTCAGTTCTACCATCGTTCGGGAAATAATTAAGGGCGGTGGAGATGTCGCGCAGTTTGTGCCGGAGGAAGTGGTCTTATAACGTAACCCAGACATTCTTGTCTGACGTAACGTAACCCAGACATTCTTGTCTGGCGTTTATTCTTAAAACCCTTTTGTAGAAGATAAATTTTTAACATAGCAATCCAGACAAGAATGTCTGGGTTACGCTAAATCCAGACAAGAGTGTCCGGATTAAATTAACATAAAACCAGACAAGAATACCGTCATTCGTCGGTACAAGTTGTCTGGGTTACGCTAAACATATGTCAAACGCATTTTACACACCACCCGTAGCCCTCAACGAACCCGTATTGGGTTACGAACCAGGCAGCCCTGAACGTGCCGAATTGAAGGCAACGCTTAAGGAAATGAAAAAACAAAAAGTCAAAATTCCGATGCACATCAACGGCAAATCCGTTGAGACAAAGAACTTGGTGTCGATACATCCACCGCATGAAGTGAAGTTCACTTTGGGGCATTACTGCAAAGGTGGCAGCAAGCACGTCAAAGCGGCTATCAAAGCGGCTTTGAACGCTCAGTCGGCTTGGGAATTGATGCCCTGGCAAGAGCGCGCAGCGGTCTTTTTACGTGCTGCGGATTTGCTCGTAGGTCCGTATCGAGCACGTATGAATGCAGCAACAATGTTGGGGCAATCAAAGAACGCTTATCAAGCTGAAATTGATGCAGTCTGCGAAATGGCAGACTTTTTCCGTTTCAACGTGGAGTATATGACGCAAATCTACGCTCAACAACCGGAAAGCGTCGATGGTATTTGGAACAGATTGGAATACAGACCTTTGGAGGGTTTTGTATTTGCTGTTTCGCCATTTAATTTCACGTCTATCGCAGCGAATTTGTGTGTCGCTCCGGCGATGTTGGGTAATGTCGTGGTTTGGAAACCAGCCGAAACACAAATTTATTCGGCGATGGTAATTATGGAAATTCTCGAAGAAGCAGGGCTTCCAGCTGGCGTTATCAACATGATTTTTACGGACGGTCCCGTTGCTGGCGATATTATTTTTAATCACCCTGATTTTGCAGGTTTGCATTTTACGGGCAGTACACAGACCTTCCAATACATGTGGAAAACGATTGGTAATAATATTGGCAACTACAAATCATACCCACGTATCGTGGGCGAGACGGGCGGCAAGGATTTTGTCCTCGCGCACCCCTCCGCAGATGCGGTGCAAGTAGCTACGGCACTCATTCGTGGTGCTTACGAATACCAAGGTCAGAAATGCTCGGCGGCTTCTCGCGCTTATATCCCGAAGAGTCTTTGGTCGGCAGTGAAGAAGCAAATGGTCGAAGATTTGAAGTCAATAAAAATGGGTTCGCCCGAAGATTTTACCAACTTCGTTAATGCCGTAATCGACGAACGAGCTTTTGATAAAATCACGTCCTACATTGCGAAAGCAAAGAAAGATAAGGACGCGAAAATTATTGTCGGAGGCAACTACGATAAAAGCAAAGGTTACTTCATAGAACCGACATTGATAGAAGTCAGCAACCCAAAATATACCACGATGTGTGAGGAGATTTTCGGACCTGTACTGACGGTGTATGTATATGAAGATGACAAGTTTGACGAAACAATTGACATCCTCAACGAGACTTCGCCGTATGCACTCACGGGCGCATTATTTGCAAAAGACCGCCACGTGATTACCGCCGCAAGTATCAAACTCCGCAATGCCGCCGGAAATTTCTATGTGAATGATAAACCAACTGGCGCAGTGGTCGGGCAACAGCCGTTTGGCGGTGGTCGGGCTTCGGGTACAAACGATAAAGCAGGCTCTGTGCTGAATCTTTACCGCTGGGTGTCGGCACGCACGATTAAGGAGAATTTTAATCCGGCAAGCGATTATCGGTATTCGTTTTTGGAGGAAAAATGAGTGAATGAGCGAATGTTTTTAATGCTGTAATGCGATAATGTTTTTCCTAATGTATTAGACTTTATTTAGAAAAATTTTGTACGCAGCTAACTTTATCTTTTTCCGATACTCTTCCCCTATTTTTCGCCCCGTACCGTAGGGTATGCAGCTCAAAATGAGGCTCGATTATCGAAAAAATACAAAAGTTCCATGCATACAAAATATTCCTAAATAAAGTCTATTATATGGTCGCATTGTAGTGTTTTTTTGAATGATAAATATTTTTTAGATAAAAATAATTAGAGTGTATAAAATATTAGGGGAACTTTAATTTGTTTGAATGTATCATAAAATTCGTAGCGTTAAAGGTACGTTAGTACCGATTCCGTTTGTAGCAAAGTTTGAATGACAAACTCATAAGGTACGTTAGTACCGACACCGTTTGTACATACTAACGGTGTCGGTACTAACGTACCTTATGAGTTTTGGGGGAGCTTTCTTACTACAAACGGGGTCGGTACACTGCACCTTTTGTGTATGATTGCCCCTAATGTTTTACACACTCAAATAATTATAAACCAATGAGTTATTTTATTAAAACAAAAAACAATTTTCACTCGGAAAATATTCAAAAATCTGCCGCGAAACTCGCCTTGCATTTTGAAAATGCAAGGCGAGTTTCGCTTTTCAAATTCATCATTCATCGTTCATCATTCATTATTCTACTTACCTTTTTCGCGCTTAGTTCATTCGCGCAGCGACAAGATAAATTACATTTTTTTGAAATACCTGACACGTTAAATAAGGCGCGATTTTGGGCATTAAATGGTTCAATTGCGGCGGGTTATACGGGAACGATGGCACTGCTGAATGTGGCGTGGTATAAGGGCTATGAACGTTCAAGTTTTCATTTTTTTAATGATATGGGCGAATGGGAGGACATGGATAAAGCCGGGCATTTTTTCTCTACTTATTTTGAAAGTAAGTGGACGAGTTCGCTTTATCGTTGGACGGGCGTGAAGGAACGGAAAGCAGCGTACATGGGCGCGATTGGCGGTTTCGTTTTTCAGGGCGGCATAGAAGTGTTGGATGGTTTTTCGGAGAAATGGGGCGCATCGGCATGGGATATTGTCTTTAATACCGCAGGAGCGATGACCTTTCTCGGACAAGAATTATTGTGGGAAGAACAGCGCATTAGTGTGAAGTTTTCGGCGCACAAACCTAAGTATAGCACCACCCCCATTCAAGCAAATAACTCTATGGCAACCACGACAATACGTGAGCGTGCCGACGCTTTATATGGTACGAGCCTTGCTGAAATTGCCTTGAAAGATTATAATGGACTAACGATATGGGTATCGGGAAATATCTCGGCATTTATTCGAAAGGAAGACCATAAATTTCCAAAATGGCTCAACCTCGCGGTTGGGTATAGTGCAGAAAATGTGTATGGTGGTTTTGGAAATGGCTGGAGCGTCGGAGAGGATAATTACCGACTTTCGGATGAACTCTACCCGCGTTATCGACAGTTTTTGCTCGCGCCTGATGTGGATTTTACCCGCATTCCTACCAAGTCAAAAGGACTAAAAATATTGTTTGGGATTTTGAATATTATTAAAATTCCTGCACCTGCTTTGGAAGTAAATTCATTGGGGAAGCTGAAGTTTCACCCTGTTTATTTTTAATCGTAACACCGACATTCCTGTCTGTGTCGCACATACGAAGCGCAGACAGGAATGTCTATGTTACGTTATAAATTCAACAAATTCCCCACGCTCGAATTAAATAAAGACCGACCAAAAGTATGATAAATCGCAATGTAAGCATAGGGCGACGCTGCCAGTTTAGTCACTTTATCCGGCTTGCGAAACAAGCCGCCTGTGTTGCTTTCGTACTCATTGAAGTTACGCATACTTGCCCAACCTGCTTCCATAAATAACTTTAAATTTTTGCTGATTTTTCTTTCTAAAATACCCGTTGTTTTGACGTAGGTATAGGTGAAATTGTGGCGTGTTATCTCCTGCAGATGTCGGTCTTTCGGTGTAAAACCCGACACCAAACCTGCATATTGAACGAGCAAGGCGTAGCGTTTTTCTTTATTGACTTTGAAGCTCATTTTGGCTTGGAGGGGGAGCGTGATATTGAGTCGCGCTTTGTTGGCAACACGCAAATCTACTCCAACAAAAGGAATCGAGAGGAGTCTGCCGCTATTGTAATTGAGGTACATTCCGGAGAAGTAATAGACGAACGGATTTTTGATTTTTGCGTATCCGCCCATGAGTGTGACGTTGGGATGTAGGCGCGAAATAGACTGTCCATCTTCCATAAAACCAACATCGGCAGAGTAAAACGCCACTTGCATTTTTTTGAGATAATGCAAGCCCGTAACACCCGTACTCACACGTATAAGCCCCGAAAAATGATTTAAAGAAACGCCTTTATCGTCTATCGGATAGTACTCGTTGCCGTACATGACGGTGTATTGGGTGTTGAAATTCCAAAACATCTGATGAGCATTTGGCACGAAAAGTTTACCAAAAACTCTGGGGTAGGTTTTCCAGTTGGCAAACTTGCGGAGTTCCCATAGGTTCTCGAGTTTGAGGAGTTCTTTGGGCTTGACTTTGATGCCGAATTTGCTTTTTATCGGGATGTTGAGCTGCACTTTGGTCGTGTAAAACCCCAACTCATTGGTCAAATCGCCTTCTAATAAACCTTCATACGTCGCCTCGCCGCTGACCTTGACGCCGGGATTGAAAAATTGACGAGCAATGATGCCGCCTTGTGCTTGGCTAATTATCGGAGTAATGCAAAATAGGAAAAGAAGTATTCGAAGCATGATTTAAGTTGGCGAGTTGCGAGTTATGGCTTAGCGAGTTCGTTGCGCTCAAAATCCATGACATTGCACTCTGATTAGATAAGACTATTGTTTTTTTGGTGGGGCAAATGTTGTTCCAAAAAGATTGAGCTACCTACTCCTCCCGGTGTACTCCATCCATTGAAAAGGCAGGCACACACATCGCAATATACTCCGTCTCCTCGTTTAGGAACGACGCAAAAATAAATTCAGATTTTGACTTGTTCTTTTCTCCTTTTTCTTCATTATGAAAATCCTTGCGTAGCTTGGCTATGCGCGGTTTTCATGCCTCGAAAAAGAAAAAAATAGCGGTGTCAAAAAACTTAATTTATTTATGCCTTGTTCCTAAGACATTAATTTTCACTTATTTTTAAACTAAGTAACGATAAAACAATAACTTCCTGATTTGGACGGCTTCTTTTGCGCTTATTTTCTCCCTTGAAAACAGTTATTTATCCAGATAAACGCCTGTATTCAAGAGAAAAACTAAGCACAAAATAACCTTGTTGAAATCGTGAATTTATTATTTTACCGTTACTAAAAAAAGATTAACTTATGAAAAAAGTATTGCTTTGTTCATTCATGTTTTGTCTGGCTTTCACGGCTTTTAGTCAGCAAAAACAGGTAGGAGAGAAACTCAAAACAACTCCCGTCCCGACCCTCGAAGAAACAGCCTTGATTGACGATACAGCAGCTACACCAACTGATGTTCCTGTGATGACATTTGCTGAAGAAGTCTATGACTATGGTACCATTCAATCGGGCGACAAGGTGGAGCATGTCTTCAAATTCACCAACACAGGCACCGCACCTTTGGTCATCGAAGGCGCGAAATCTACCTGCGGCTGTACTGTACCAAAATTTCCGCGAGCACCGATAGCACCGGGCGAAAGCGGAGAAATATCCGTCGTATTTAATTCCAAAAACAAATCGGGCAAACAGCGCAAGCCTATACACGTTACGGCGAATACCGTCCCCACAGTCACGACTGTTCATATAAGTGGTATGGTAGAAAAAGCGAAATGATTTTTTTTGCAGATAAAAATTTATTAGAGAGGTTGTATGGTTTTCATGCAGCCTCTTTTTTTTGAAATTTCATAATAATGTAGAATAGAACACGGATTTTTGCAGATTGAACGGATGGCGCAGATTTTCAAATTCAAAATAGATTCAAGCCCTAAAACCTTGTAAACTCCGTAGCTTCTTCGTTTCTTTGCGAACTAAAATCAAGGCAAATTTGTAGTTCAGAAAACAAGTTTTAAATAATAAATCGCAAAACCTAACAACTCAAAGAAAAATCGTCATTCCGCACTCCGATGCGGAATAACGGTCGATTTTTAGGTTTTCTATTTTGGAATTTGGTCTCGGCTTAGCCGAGAGGAATTTGAAAACATTATCGCATTACAACATTAACGCATTATTATGAAAATAACCTTACCCGACGGCAGTGTACGCGAGTACGAATCAGGCGCATCCGCGATGGATGTCGCGATGTCTATCAGTGAAGGATTGGCGCGAAATGTCCTTTCCGCAAAAGTAAATGGCGAGGTATGGGACGCCACTCGCCCGATACACGAAGACTCCACGGTACAGCTATTGACGTGGAGAGACAAGGAAGGCAAAAAAACCTTTTGGCACTCGTCGGCGCACCTCTTGGCGGAGGCATTGGAGGCGGTGTATCCGGGTATCAAATTTGGTACAGGACCGGCTACGGACAATGGTTTTTATTACGATGTAGATACAGGCGATACGCCGATTTCTTCGGACGATTTTAAGAAAATCGAAAATAAAATGCTCGAACTCGCCCGTCAGAAAAATGCTTATGTTCGGCAAGATACTACGCGAGATGAGGCATTAAAGTTTTTCGGAGACAAAGGCGACGAGTATAAGATAGAATTGATAGAAAAACGCGGTGAAAACGAAGCCTTGACCTTGTATACACAAGGAAATTTTGTGGATTTGTGTCGCGGTCCGCACTTGCCCACTACCGGAAAAATCAAGGCGGTGAAGTTGATGAATGTTGCTGGTGCATTTTGGCAAGGCGATGATACTCGTCAGCAATTGACGCGTGTATATGGCGTTAGTTTTCCGAAGGCGAAAGAACTGACCGAGTACCTTCACATGCTCGAAGAAGCCAAAAAACGCGACCACCGCAAACTAGGCGCAGAGCTGGAACTGTTTATGTTTTCGGAAAAGGTGGGCGCAGGTTTGCCAATTTGGTTGCCAAAGGGAACTGCCCTACGCATGCGCCTCGAAAATTTCTTGAAAGATGAGCAATTAAAACGCGGTTATAAAGCCGTTATCACGCCGCATATTGCCAAGAAAGAATTATACATCACGTCGGGTCACTTTGCCAAATATGGCGCAGATAGTTTCCAACCGATTGATACGCCGCGTGAGGGCGAACAGTTTATGCTGAAGCCGATGAACTGCCCGCACCACTGCGAGATTTTCGCGCATCGCCCCCACTCCTACCGCGAGTTGCCGATTCGTATTGCGGAGTTTGGTACGGTGTATCGTTATGAGCAAACGGGCGAGCTGCACGGCTTGTCACGGGTACGCGGATTTACGCAAGACGATGCACATATTTTCTGTACAGTAGACCAAGTGAAAGCCGAATTTTTAGACGTGCTCGACCTCACAAAACACGTTTTGAATAAGATGGGCTTTGCCGAATTTACGGCGCAAATTTCGCTACGCGACCCCAATACGCCAGAGAAGTATATTGGTTCGAAGGAAAATTGGGACAATGCAGAACGAGCGATTATAGAAGCAACACAAGAAGTTGGTTTAGAGACGATTACAGAGCTTGGCGAAGCTGCTTTTTACGGTCCAAAATTGGACTTTATGGTAAAAGACGCACTCGGACGTAGCTGGCAATTGGGTACGATTCAAGTAGATTATAATCTGCCCGAACGCTTTGAGTTGGAGTATATTGGTTCGGATAATGAGCCGCATCGTCCGGTGATGATTCACCGTGCGCCATTTGGTTCTATGGAGCGTTTTATTGCGGTTTTGACGGAGCATTGCGGCGGTAAATTTCCGCTTTGGCTCGCGCCGGACCAGTTTGCGATATTGCCGATTAGTGAGCGTTTTGTGGACTATGCAAAAGAAGTAGAAAACCAACTCGCAGTACACGATATTCGTGGTATTTTGGATGATAGAAATGAAAAAATCGGTCGAAAAATCCGCGATGCAGAGGTTAAAAAGATTCCTTTGATGCTGATTATCGGAGAAAAAGAAGTCGCAGAAAACAAAATCGCTGTGCGCGTACAAGGTCAGGAAGATGGCGATAAAGGCGCGATGACGGTGGAGGAATTTGTGGCTTTATTTAAGGAGATGGCAGGGGCTTGATTAAGTTCAAGCGTAAGTCTCAAATTTAGCTTGTGTTTGATGTTTGTTTTTGTCGAAAAAATAATGAAAAGGACAGTCGGATAATGGATGTTATCGACTGCCCTTTTTGGCTTAGGAGTTATATTTTTATAGTGCGGCATATTCTTCGGAAGAGCAGCTATTTCGCTTTAAAACCGATATGTTTTTATGCGATTGCTATGAATATATATTGCTATTCATCCGATTGAATACCTAAATTGGTGACAGTGTACTCTTCATCATCAGCTCCATTTTCTAAAAAACATCTTACGGTGACGATACCTTGCCCTTGCTGCAACTCGAACTCATTCGGAGTATGCGAATTAAGTGTCCAAGTTGGGGGATTATTTCAGTAGTTTAAAATTGCGGCAGCAAATAAATTATCTGTATTTACGGCAATTCCAAATGTGTGGTTATTATTGACCGTGATTTGCCCACTTTGTACATAATTAGAATCTAATGTAAGACTCCCGATTGTTTGCACAATTCAGTCTTGTGTAGACTGAGATCTATTGGCGAATCTTAAAGTAAAAACCATAATATTTATTTTTTATGTTTAAAAAATAGTATTTTGCTATGCATTAGTCAATGCCATTAAACTAGTGATTGAGGGGTAAAATCTTTAACGGATTCGATGTTTTCTACTACGGTATTGAGTTTTTGCATGAGGTCAATTGATTGCCTTGATGCTTGACTATCCATCGTAAATTTTGTGAGACAACTCGGGCAACATTGTCCCGAGTCAAACAATAGACTTTTGAGGGTAACTTCGACAAAGAAGTCGCAATTGGGACAACTGAGTCCCGGATTTTTTTCTTCTGTCAAATTTGTCTTCATAATTTTATTATTTAAATGTACGAGTATCTGTGAGTTCAGTAATCACTTGATGTTTTCCATCTTTCAATTTAAAACTCAACTTGTAGTCTGTTTTTTGAATATCAACGAAGTTATTTTGGTAACCATTTGATAAACGCAAAGAAATATTTATAGCTTTCATATGCTTTGTTTTATTTTGTGTTATGAAGAGAAAAATGAGGAAAAAGTACTTTTCCTCATTTTTCAAATGTTGATTACGAAACAACCAATTTAAACGATCCGGAAATTGAATTACCCTTAGTTCCATTTGCTTTTTTAGTTTTCAAATCAAATGTAACTGTCCCGCTAATTGATTTAGATGGAGTAGGTGGAGTATATGTCAAGCTGATTTTATCAGTACCGCTAGGTGTTCCAACAACTGATTGTAATACAGTACCGTTACTATCGGTAACCTTAATATGATCAAATCCATTGGGTGTTAATCCCCCCGGGTTAGCAATTGTAGCTGTCAAAGATACCGTTTTAGCGGTTGCTTTATTAAAATTGGCAGAAGCAGGTGCGAAAGTAACAGACGGTGATACCGTACTTGGTGTCGTAGCTGTATAAACCGACGGAGTGGCTACGGCAAGTGTCCATTTTGGTGTTGGGGCACCATCGCTAAAAAAGATACCAATTGCAGCGGCATTACTCTGCGCCGTTGGGGAGAATGAAATTAGATTACTCTGAATTTCGGCGTTTTTCACAGGGTTTCCCTTTGATTTACCATTTGCTGCTATCCAGGCAACTTCTACGGTTTTTTGCTTACCTTTATTATTCAGATAAGCTCCTAATATTACGTATGTCTCACCTACAGTTAAATTAGCAGGAGCTGGTGTTTCTGATGTGTCATTCGCCTCCTGTACTGCAGTTATAATAGGTTCTCCTTTAACTAAGTCTTGAAGGTAATCTACGAATTCGAGGTATTCCTGATTAGTTGTAACAGAATCAAGGTCGCCGGAATATTGCTTGATGAACTTGGGTGTCACAAACATATAAGTATCTTTGTGCATCACCAATGAGGTACTTATCGATGATTCTTTGAAGCATGGTCCGACACTGAAGGTTTGCGAATTTGTCTTTGCATCGCAGCTAACTACCATGGCACTCACGATTGGCATCCCAAGTAAGTATTCACAAATAAAGACAATGTTGGCAACTTTGGTGCTGCTTGATTTCTTATTTCCACCAATTTTCAGACCTGCGCTGCCAAGTGATGCTATCATGCTTTGTGCAAATGACAGTGCGCCTACACCAGTAGCAAGCCCAAGAAGTCCTTCAATCAGCTCCTTGCAGAAAGTAGCACCAAAAGAAGTAGTCTTGTGTTTAACATCTTCTTCTGTAACGTGTACAAAAAGCCCCGATCCGTCAATAACATTCTGCATAGCAGTATAGTCATACAAAGAATAATACTCATTGGTATCAGGGTTAATTGTTGTGCTTATTGCTTTTGTCATTGCAGCGAAAAATACAGAAACTTCAGCGAAAACATCACGAACAGAATCAGCAATCTTATCTCCGCCTAATTCGGTGGAGGCAAGCATAATGTTGCCTGTTTCGTTAAAAATATATTTTTTAGTTGCTTGTACATTATAGAGGCTTTCCGACGGAATTTGGAGTTTAGTCACGTTTTTGCTTTGACTGGCTGGCATAATATTATATTTTAATGAATAAATAAATAAATAAATAAATAAATAAATAAAGGGTTTTCTTATAAAAATATTTCTGATTGTAACGGATTACCCCGTTTTAAATTATTGATTTTTAACGTTTTATGAAATAAAGTGTCTTTATTTTTGATTTAGAAACTTATTTTACAACATTTGAACCGTTTGTTTTAATAATTTGAAGTATCAAATCTTGCGTCGGAAAATCCATTATAATAATTCCGAAGCGACCAGTTCTATTACTATCAAAATAAGTACTTACCTTAGGATTACAATAATTAGCAAAATCTTTTGGCGAATCAACACCACCAAAAAAACCAGAAATCAAATCTCCAGCATCAGAACTAAAAGCGGTTGCACTAATGTGATTTAAGTAGAAATAAGTGTTTGAACTACTATTTTTAGCCGCATCAAGTTGTGCTTTAATAGGTGACCATTTTTTAGTTTTGTCACTAAAGTAATATTTATCTTGGTTGTTTTGATTTCTATAATTCACCCCTTTTCCGATAGAAGCATTATCCAAAATAACAATCTTTCCTCTTGCTGATGACATCGCAGGAATAGAATTACCAGTATAAAATAAATTAGAATAACTGTTTTCGTAGCCACTAAATATCGTTGCAAATGATTTATCACTATTCGCAGTATGCTCTTCTTTAATTCTCATAATAATCGTTTCACTCGGATTATCTCGAAGGAATTTTTGACAATCTCGCAGAACTTCTCCAAAGTTCATTTGCTGATAACATTGTCCATGATGAATCGAAAAACTATTTCCAGTACGGCGACAGCGAATATCAAGGTATCTTATTCCTGAGTTCAATTGTTGCGGAATACTTAGCGTATGACATTTTGCATATTCATCATAAGCAAAAGTCGGACAACCATAATCTGCTCCCGAATCATGTGTACCAGGGATTGAAAGTGCCGCAATTGAAGTATTGTCTTTGATGCTGCTCATCCAATTTTTCAAATTTGTACTGACCATTTTTGCTTTTGTTCCTACTTTCGTTAATTTCCAAAACTGACCAGTTACATTTACCACAGCAACCACCATCGGTTCATTTTTTCCGCCACCATTTGTATCTAAAGCTCGACCATAAGCGTCAGTAATTCTATAATAATCATTCGACTGTTTCGTAATCGTCCAATATTGTCCTGTATAGTTTCCCCAAACACTCATAGATGGGAAACTTTTCGCTTTCGCAACATCTAAAACTCGACCATAATCATCGTGAATACTATATTTATTTCCGCCAAGTGATTTGAAGTACCATTGTTGCCCGTTATAATTTCCTGTTGTTCCCATGAAAGCCGCATTTGAGGAGCGGTTAACATCTAAAGAACGATTATCTTTCAAGAAAGAATTGGTCAATCTATACAAAGCATTTGTTTCAATATTTTCCACTTTAGAGTTTGCAACTGGCTCGTCTTTAGGTATGATAGTCGGCGATACATCTTTAGAACCTGTACCAATTACATTCAATCCATTTCCTGAAATATACCATAAACACCTATTATAATAATTGGCATCTGAACCAACTAAGGGCGGACTATTTAGCCAACTACCTTCAGCTTTAGTCGGTTTTTTCCCAGGAGATAACAACATCAAATTTGTTGTCACATTTATAATTTGATAAGTTCCAGTGTTACCATTTTTTATAATTCTCCAATTTGCTCTATTGTAATAATTCGCATCTGCACCAATAATATTTTTATTTTGTATCCAATTGCCATCACTTCCTCTCGTACCTGTCATTTTCTTATTTGGGCATAATAAATAACGGTTGGTTACTTTATTTCTAAGCTGAAAATAATCCGTATTCGTAACTGGAATGACGACCCATTCTGCTCTTCCGTAATAATTCGCATCTGAACCAACAATCTCAGGATTTCCTATCCAAGTACCTGAAATTTTACCATTTTCTACTAACTTCTCACCCGACGATAGTGCATATCTATCCGTCTTCATGTTTTTAAGAAAAATTGTATTTCCTTGTGCTATTAAGGTCGTATTAGTAAAAAATTGAGTTACTAATAATATTAAAAATGTTGCAAAAATTATTTTAATCGTTCTCATTTATTTTAATTTTAATTCATTATTTCAACATACTCAATAAAACCAAATCGCCCGAAGCGTCGATAGCATGTGCCCAATCGCCACCTAAAGCTTGAACGCTGTAATAATAAATAATAACCATCTACTTTGAGTAATTCGATTTTACAGTCCCAGTAGATAAATTTTGTACTGAACTAACTTGGATAGTTTCGTGGGGGTCGCCAGGTACAGAGGCATCATAAGTAATCTTGACTGAAGTTGCTCCTTGAATAGCTGCAAATTCATTACTACAGGTGAATTGGATAGCTCCTCCACTCAGGCCGTCGATAGCAACTTCCCTCTGACCTAGGACTATTGCTGACATTAAATTAATTTTATCAGCTTTGGCTCGTGCGGCTTGCACTAATGTGATAGTTGGCATAATATTTATTTATTAAAAATTTAAATTCCTACTCTATTTGAAACAGGCTTTTCGGATTCCGCCTTTATGAAATAAATTACAGTAGCTACTGTATATCTTATTGAGATTCTAAGTGATTAATTATAATGCAAAGATGCAGCGACTACAAATCGTATATTCAGAAAATGGCATAAGTGGGAAATAAAAGGCGATAAGTGGGCAATTTTGGGTTATGGAGTATTAAATTACATATTATATTTTGAAAACGTGAAAAAATATTGTTATATTTGAGCATACTAATGTATGCTCAACTTTGTGAGCGATAACAACAGATAAATATTTCTTCATCTAATCAACTACTCATTATGACAACAGTAAAAGGCCCCTTAGTATATGCAGAATGGAGAGAGCATGACCATGGTAAAAACGGAGAGCATGCACTTAGCCTTAATATAGACTTTTATTGCCCCCCATACTATTCTTGTGTTTTGGTCAACAAAAAGGGGCATGATGTGAAAGGAAATAAAGTAGAGATAAAAAAAACAAAGCCAAAAGGAGCTAATGCCGAAGCAATTGTTTTCTATAAAATCCTCAAAGATTTAAGCAGTGGAATAGAACTCGAAACGATAATATTACAAGAAGATAAAGGTGGACAGTGGGAAGATTATACCGTGAAGGGCAAC
>ENA-ORXT01004534-ORXT01004534.1-marine-metagenome-genome-assembly--contig:-NODE-4534-length-14278-cov-21.569678_pt1 | contig 14278 bp, 18 predicted proteins | sample MGYA00237868_ERZ511482 | MGnify/ENA metagenome assembly ERZ511482 | reverse complement strand
GGACGAGGGTCTTCGTTTCGCTATTCGTGAAGGTGGCCGCACTGTTGGTGCTGGCCGCGTCACCAAGATCATCAAGTGAGCTGACTGACCATGGCACAGAGCATCCGCATCCGTCTCAAGGCATTCGACCACGAGATCATCGACCAGTCGACCAAGAAGATCGTCGAGACCGTCACCCGTACCGACGCCACCGTTCGTGGCCCGATCCCGCTGCCGACCGACAAGCACCGCTACACGGTCATCCGCGGCCCGCACGTCGACAAGGACTCACGTGAGCACTTCGAAATGCGTGTCCACAAGCGTCTGATCGACATCGTCGGCCCCAACGCCAAGACGATCGACAGCCTGCAGCGCATCGAGCTGCCGGCCGGCGTGGACATCGAGATCAAGATCCAGAACGGCTGATCTTCGCCGCCAGGGTTCCTCCCTGGCGCCGGTGGCAGCAGCACGAATCGATGACGAAGGCGGGCCCTCGGGTTCGCCTTCGTCGCGTTTGCGCAGCGACTGCGGACTCGGTGACCTGCGGATTGCAGGCGGAGTGCGTACGGTGATGGCGTGATCTCTCGACGATGTGCAGTTTTCGTGGCCGCCGCGGCCGTACTCGGGGCGTGCGGCGGCTCCGGTGGTGAGGAGGTCGTCGACTCGATCGAGCTCACTCCGACGACCACGATCGACTTCGCCGACGGAGCGTTGATCCGCAACGAGGGCGTGGTCTTGGACCCCGATGGTGTTCCGGTGACGACACTCGCGACCACCACGACCTCAATCGATCCAGCGGCGCCCACAACGGTCGTCACCGACACGGCGACCACCACGACCATTGCCGACAACACCACTGCCACGACAACTGCTGCGGGCGACACCACGGCGACGACCATTGCTGACAACACGACCGCAACAACCGTTGCCGACAACACCACTGCCACGACCGATCCTGCTGACGACGACACGACGACGAGTGGTTCGGCCAGCGCAAGCACACCGATCGACGGCTCAGCACTCGAGGCGCGGCAGGGACTGATCGTCATCGACGGCGTCTCGTTTCCGTTCGAGACATCGCTCTGTGAAGTGGAGAGCGATCTGGTCGTGATCATCGGCACCGGGATCTCCAGCGATGGCGACTCGTTCGAAACCGGCATCGTCGTCGACCAGATCGACGTCGACCGAGACGGGACCCTCGACCCGGTCATCGAGGTGTCAGTCGACCTCGATGAGGTTGTCGACACTGGGACTGACGTGGCTGAGTTCTCGGCGTCGAATGTGGACACCTCGGGAGGAGCAGGAAACACTGCGGTGAACTACCGGATCGATGGAACTCGAATCAGTGGCGACGGCAGGATGATCGACTTCAACGGCGTCGCGTTCCCGACGAACGACCCGCGCCCGATGCGCTTCGAGGCGCTCTGCGGGTGACCTCGCTCCCGCCTCCGGTCCCGCGCTCGGCGCCACTTCCGCTGCCGCCTCCGTCGCTGACCTCGTACTCCGATGCGCCGCCACCGCCTCGTCGTGGCAGGCGTCGGCTCGGGCTTGTCGCCATCGTCGCCGCGGTTGCCTGTGTTGCCGGCCTCCTCGGCGCGCTGGTGGGAAGCCAGATCTCCGAGCGACTCGACCGGCCTCCGACGCGAAGCTCAGACCAACCGCTCCAGATCGGCGAGCCCCGCAATCTGTCCCAGGCCCGAGTCGACGTCGCAAGCGTCGTCGACTTCGTCGCCCCGACGGTCGTCACGATCACCGCAGACGTCAACGGCGGAACATCGCTGGGTACCGGCGTCATCATCTCGAGTGACGGTGAGATCCTCACCAACGCCCACGTCGTCGAGAACGCCTCTGAGGTACGCGTCCGACTTGCCGGCGAGAGTGAGCCGCGCAGCGCCAACCTGCTCGCAGCTGACCGCGGCAACGATCTCGCGCTCCTTCGCATGAGTGGTGACGGATTCGAGTCGGCAACGTTCGCCGATCCGGGAAGCGTGCACATCGGTGACGAGGTGGTGGCGATCGGATTCGCACTCGGTCTCGATGGTGATCCGTCGGTCACGCTCGGCATCGTGTCTGCTCTGAATCGCAGTATCGGCCAAGCTGACGTCTTCCTCGACGGGCTCATCCAGACCGACGCAGCGATCTCGTCGGGTAACTCCGGCGGCCCGCTGGTCAATGCGGCGGGGGAAGTCGTGGGGATCAACACCGCCGTCGCGCGTAACACGGCGACCGCATCGGCGACCAACGTCAGTTTTGCGATCTCCGTGACCGAAGCACTGCCGATCATCGACGCCCTACGGGACCAGGCTGATGGCGCGTTGCGCGAAGAGGCGTACTTCGGTGTGGGGCTGGAAGATCGTCGTGATGGCGGCCAAGGTGTCATCGTTGCCGACGTCGAACCCGACACGCCGGCCGAAGCGGCCGGAGTCGAGCGGGGCGACTTGATCGTCGAGGTCGATGGGTCGACCACCGACGGGTCAGCGGGCCTGATCGCAGCGATTCGCGACCGCCAAGCGGGCGACACCGTCACCATCGTCATCCGGCGCGATGACCAACGGCTGGACCTCACCGTCGAACTGACCGCGCGTCCTGGCACCTGATTCTGCCCTCGGCGTAACGCGTTGGCCACACGAGTGGCGCTGGCGATGCTCGGACCATGAACCCAGCAGCCAGTTCTCTCGCCGACCGACTTCTGCACCGCCGCATCATCGTCCTCGGCGACGAGGTGAACGACGAATCGGCCAATCGACTCATCTCGGAGCTGTTCGTCTTGTCGGCCGAGGACCCCGCAGCCGACATCTTCTTGTACATCAACTCGCCAGGAGGCTCGGTGTCAGCGGGGCTTGCCGTCTACGACGTGATGCAACTCGTGCCCAACGACGTCGGCACCGTTGCGGTCGGTCTGGCGGCGAGCATGGGTCAGGTGCTGCTGTGTGCAGGAACGCCGGGCAAACGGTTTGCACTGCCGAATGCGAATGTGCTGCTCCACGAGGGCTCCGCTGGGCTCGGCGGTTCCGCCGCCGATGTGGAGATCCAGGCATCGCAGTTGCGTTCGACGCTCGACCGCCTCCGGGCGATCGTGGCGCTGCACACGGGCCGCTCGGCCGAGGAAGTCGTCGCCGACATCGGACGCGACCGGTGGTTCGACGCAGAAGCAGCCCGGGACTACGGGTTCGTCGATCATGTGGTTGCTTCGCTCGCGGACATCCAGGTCGCCCAACAGCGACGTCCGATCGGGCTCACGCCAGCCGCAACAGCAGGGGTCGCGGAGATGGCTCGATGAGCAGCTACACGATTCCCAGCGTCGTCGAGTCGACGAGTCGCGGTGAGCGAGTCGCAGACATCTACAGCAGCCTGCTGGCGGAACGGATCGTGTTCATCGGGACGCCGGTCGACGACGGTGTCGCGAACGTCGTCGTCGCGCAGATCCTCCACCTCGCGGCCGCCTCGCCGACCGCCGACATCCAGCTCTACATCAACTCACCGGGCGGGTCGTTCACGGCGATGATGGCGATCTACGACACGATGAACTTCGTCAGCCCGGACGTGGCGACGTTGTGTGTCGGCCAAGCCGCGTCGTCGTCGGCGATCCTGCTCGCCGCCGGAGCCGCCGGCAAGCGCCTGGTGTTGCCGCATGCACGAGTGCTCCTCCATCAACCGCACATCGATGTGAGCCGCGGCGCACTGAGTGACCTGGCGCTGGAGGCTGTCGAACTCACCCGCCTGCGAGGCCAATGTGAGGAACTGCTCGCACACCACTGCGGACGACCGGTGGACGAGATCCGCTCGGACACGGACCGGGCACTCGTCCTCGCCGGCCAAGCTGCTGTCGACTACGGCGTTGCCGACGTGATCCCGGTTGCGTCAAGCCGCCCGCAGCTGGATGCCACGGCCGCCTTGCGTCCCGGCGCGTAGCCGGTCGGCGCAGCGCTCGAGGATCGTCGCGAGCGGTGTCTCGAGTGCATCACAGACAGCCCCGAGCAACTCCGACGACACATCTTTGTGCGCACGCTCGATCTCGGAGAGATACGCCAGGGACACGGCGGCCTCGTCGGCGACGTCAGCGAGTGTGCGATGCTGACGCCGACGCTCCTCGCGCAGCACGTCGCCCAGTGCATCGCGCAACCCGGCCGGTGATGTCTCGGGCACGGCGGCGATCGGTTGTTTCGGAAACGGCAGGACCGACGCGCCTGTGTCTTCATCGCTCATGCGGCAAAGCTAGTCGCGTGTTGGCGGCCCAGGGCCCGGCGAGGGACCGGCGACCATCTAGCGTGGAGCCGTGCCCCCGCAGGATCCGTTGACGAATCACTCGACCACCGACACGTTTCTCGGCGGAGCGCGACCGTTCGGCCTCGGTTATTGGCCCCTCCCCGAGGACGATCCGGGTGTTGCAGTGCAGCGCGAAGCAATCCGCCTCGTCTCGCCCGACGGCGCGCTGGTTCGTGGCGTGCTGTGGACACCGCCGATCGGGACGCCGTGGAAGACCGCCGTGATCCTCAGCCACCCGCGCGGTGATTTCAGCGCGCACTATGCCTGCCCACTGCTCGCTGCGGCCGGGTACGCCGTGCTCGGGTTCGGAACTCGCTACATGAACAACGACATCGACTGCCTGCACGAGGCGTGCATCACCGACGTCAAGACGGCGCACGACGAGATGATCCGACGCGGTGCCGAAGCCGTCGTCCTGCTCGGCAACTCAGGTGGTGGTTCGCTGATGGCGATGGCCAACGCCGAACTGGGCATCGGCGACGGTTGGGTCGGCATGGCAGCGCACCCGGGCGAGGGGGTGTTCATGCTGCAGGTGATCGATCCGTCGGTGACCGACGAGGCGGACCCGTTCTCGACGGACCCGGAACTCGACATGTATCACCCGGACAACGGCTGGCGGCCGTGGCCCGAGCCGTGCAGCTACGACGCCGACTGGGTGACGCGGTATCGGGCGGCGCAGGTCGAACGCGTCGCACGGATCGACGCTGTTGCGAAGGAGTCGATCGCGGCATCGACAGCCGTCGTGCCCGACCTGCGGTCCGTCGACAAGGCTGCTGATCCGGCGCGCTGGCGCGAGTTGCGCCGGCGGGCGGTGTTCACCCAGTACCTCACGATCTATCGCACCCTGGCCGATCCGGCGTACCTCGACCTGTCGATCGATCCGGATGACCGTGCAATGGGGTCGCTGTTCGCATTCCCCGATCCCTTCGACGCCAACTACGGCCGTGGTGGTCTGGCTCGGACGATGACGGCACGCGGATGGCTGAGCACGTGGTCCGGGTTGTCGAGTGGAGCGAAGCTGGCCGACACGATGCCCGAGGTCACGGTGCCGACGCTGCTGATCCATCCGACCGCCGACACCGAGATCCGGGTGTGGCAGGCCCAGGAGATCGTCGACGCCGCGGGCGCCGAAGACGTCACCTACATCGAGATGCAGGGGGCACTCCACTACCTGGAAGGCGACCGCCCCGAAGCCATGCAGCACGTCGCTGACTGGCTCGCCGCACGCTTTCCCTGAGCGGCGCTCACTGCCGACCCGTCACTGCGGATCGGCGCACTCGCGCGCCACGGCCTCGACTCGGGCCACGTACTCGACCCAGTCGATCTCGTCGTCGCCGGGCATGCTCGCATCGCCGGCGAATCGCCCAGCTCGGCCGTCGATCGTTTCGCGCAGGACGTCGAGGTGACCGGCGTGCCGGGCCGTCTCGACGGTCATGTGCAACAACACTGCGCGCAGCGTCGGGTGTCGGCGTTCTGACGGCCACCACGGCACAGTGCCGGCGTCGTCCAGGTCCGTGGCAGCGAAGGTCTCCTCGGCGTGCGTCCAGGATCGTCGGTAGAAGTCGAGGACCCACTCGCTGGTCTGGTCTGGCGTTGCGAACATGTCGTCGTTGATCGCCGCATCCTCACCGAGCCACGGCATCGGTTCGGGCCACGGTCGAGCGAACACGTCGCCGAAGTACCCGGCCTGGACACTGGCGAGGTGTTTGACGATCCCGAGCAGATTGGATCCGGTGGCGGTCAGCGGTCGCCGAAGGTCGTACTCATCCAGGCCGTCGAGTTTGCCGAGCACGGCCTCGTTCAGTTTCGCGAGCCCGTCAATCAGCGCGTCCCGATCGGCAGCCATTGCCTCAAAGATAGACCCGGAGGCCGACCGGCCCGCTCGAACACGCCGCAGCCGGCGGCTACCTTCTGACGGTGGACCTCTGGCCGATCACGATTGCCGCACGTCAGTCGTTGCTCTCGACGATGAAGGAACTCGACGACGACCAGTGGACGACCCGATCGCTGTGTGACGGCTGGACGATTCGCGACGTGCTGGCCCACCTGATCCTGGCGGCCCGGCCGCCGCTGCGTCGCTATGTCGGGGCGGTGATGCGGGCCAGAGGCAACTTCGACCGTGCCAACGACGCGCTCGCCGCAACCGATGCGCAACAGCCCATCGACAAGCTGCTGGCCGACTTTGCCCGCGTGGTCGACCACCGATTCAATCCGCCGGGGTGGCCGGCGGCTGCACCGCTGAGCGACGTCATGTTGCACAGCCTCGACGTCCGGGTCCCGCTCGGGCTCGACTCGGTGCATCCCGCAGAGCAGTACGAGCCCGTGATAGCGCATCTGTTCAGTCGCGCCGGCCGTTCGTTCGCCCGGCCGGGACGCCCCTCCCTCCGCTGGATCGCGACGGACCACGAGTGGTCTGTCGGCGATGGGGCAAGTGTCAGCGGCGACATGGCCGACCTCGCACTCGCCGCGAGTGGACGCGGCGCGCGGCTCGGCCATCTGACTGGCAGCGGGGTCGACGAATTGGTGCGCTGGCTCGGCCTCAGCGCGCTCGACGGTGACTCATGACGGTGCTGCTGATCCACGGCGGACTCGGCGAGGACATCGGGGCCGATCGCTTCTGGGTCCGACCCGGGGTCGTCGCCGGGCGCTCTGCACTGGGCTTCGATGCCCTCGCACCCGATCGCACCACGACGCCCGTGTCATGGCCGGGCTCGGCAACCGACCTGGCACCACTGCTCGCTGGTCCGTCGACGGTCGTGGCGGGCAGCAACGGGGTCTCGGTCGCGCTGCGTCTCGCCGCGCCCGGATTTCGCCGATCACCGAAGGGACTTCCTCGCCGCGATTCGCCCCCACCTCGGACCCTGATCCTTCGCTGACATCACCCGACACCCGTTGTTCGGCCGGCTGTGTTCGGATCGGGCGATTTGTGTCAGCAACAACGTTCTGAGTCGCTGTTTGTGCTGACACAAACGGTTGTCCTGGGTGTGGTTGGCGGGTGTGGTTGGCGGGTGCGGGTGGTGGGTGGCGAGTGGGTGTGGGTGGGTGGCTTGGGTGAGTCAGGTGACGGTGCTGCGGGCGACGTGGATCCACCGGGTGAAGCCGCGACGTTTCATCACGGTGTGGACCTCGACGTCGGTGTACCCGGCCGAGGTCAGCCACGCCGTGATGTCGGTCGGCGCGACGAACACGCCGTGCCGAGCCATCGACGCGCACTGCTCGATGATCGCCCGGATCGCGGCTTCGTCGCTGTCGATCGCGTGGCCGTAGGGCACATCGGTGACCACCGCATCGACGCGCTGGGAATGCGTGCGCGAGTCAGCCTGCACGACGGTGCCGTCGTACCCGAAGTGCGCCAGGTTCTCCCGGGTCATCCCGACCAGGGGAACCTTCCAGTCGGTGCCGTACGCGTCCAAGCCCAACGCAGCCGCTTCGAGCACGATCGACCCGGCTCCGCAGCACGGATCGAGGATCGAACGGGCATCAGGCACGAGGTTCACCAGCGCCCGAGCGAATCGGGAATCCAGCGACGACGAGGTGGTCCACGGCTTGCTGTCGTGTCGCCGGTAGCCGGCGTCGGCTTCTGCGACGACCGCACCGAAGACGAACCTGTCACCGGCAGTCGGGACGACGACGAATCGGTGGCGCGGCGCGGAAAGGTCGGGCCAGAACGGGATCGCATCGGCAAGCGCGGTGGCCATGGCGATTCCGGTGAGCGACGCGTGTCCGGACGGATCGTGGACATCGATGCGGAAACCGTCGGCGTCCAGGTCGCTTCCGAGGACGCGCACCTCTTCGACCAACTCCTCGAACGACTCGGCGACCGTGATGACACGCACCCCCCGGTGCACGAACGCGGCTCGTTCGATGCGGTCGGTTCGATCACATGCTGCAATCCCGTCAACGTCAGGCACTGCGCCGGTCAGTGCACGGCATTCCGCCGCAACGAGTCCGCTGCGTTCCATGCGCGCGCAGATCGCGATCAGTCCCGAGTCCTGCACGAGGGCATTCTCGCAGCATGTCGCCGCCGCACATGGCCCGTACGCTCAGCGGCGTGACCCCCAGTCAGCAGACCGACGACGCGCAGTCATCTGCCGACGGCCGGAGCCGTGTGGCCACCAGGCCGCTCCCGAACTGGCTGGCCGTCGTCCTCGTCGCCGGCACGTCGGCGGCGGTCCTCGTGCTCGAGATCCTCGCCGGACGACTTCTCGCGCCCTACGTCGGAGTCAGCCTGGACACCTACACCGGCATCATCGGCACGATTCTCGCAGGCATCGCCGTCGGAGCGTGGGCCGGTGGCGTGCTCGCGGACCGTGTCGATCCGCGCCGACTGCTCCCCGTGCTCCTCATGCTCGGTGGGGCGCTGGCGATCACCACGATTCCGGTGGTGCGGGTGATCGGCAGCGGCAGCTCTGGTGGTGGCGGCCCGATGATCCTGATCCTCGCAGCGTTCGGTTTTCTCCCGTCGGCGACCGTGCTCAGCGCCGTACCGCCTGCCGTGATCAAGCTGCAGTTGCGCGATCTCGACGCCACTGGCTCGACCGTCGGGCAACTGTCCGCTTGGAGCACCGCTGGCGCGATTTTCGGGACGTTCTTCACCGGCTTCGTGCTCGTCGCCACTGCCGCAGTGTCGACGCTGATCGTGACGACCGGCATCCTGCTGATCGTCAGCGGGGTGGCGATGGCATTCCTCGCCGGGTCGGCCACGGCGTCAACACAGCAGCACGTCACCGAATTGATGGGGATTACCGGGCTTGCGGCCATGTCGATCCTCGGCACCGTTGCCATCGACTCGCCGTGCGAGACACAGACGAGTTACTACTGCCTGTCGGTGGTCGCTGACGGTGACGACGGACGAGTGCTCGTGCTCGACGACCTCCGCCACAGCTACGTCGACCTCGACGACCCCACCTTCGTCGAATTCTGGTACGTACGTCGTCTCGTCGATGTCATCGAATCGGTGCCAGCGGTCGACGACATCGTCTACCTCGGCGGGGGAGCATTGACTCTGCCGCGCTATGTGCGTGCGATGGCACCGGGAACCACGCAGACCGTCTTCGAGATCGATGGTGATCTCATCGATGTCGTCGAGAACCAGATGGGCCTCGACCGAGACCTGCCTGAGCCCATCGGGATCGTGATCGGTGACGCCCGACTGGCACTCGTCGATGTCGCCGACGACAGCGTCGACGTGGTGATCGGTGATGCGTTCGGCAGTCGCTCGGTGCCCTTCCATCTGGCGACGGAGGAGTTCGTCCGCGACGTCGCACGCGTCCTGCGACCCGAAGGTCTGTACGCGATCAACGTCATCGATGGCGGCGAGCAGAGGTTCCTGACCGCCGAAGCAGCGACACTGGCGCGCGTGTTCGACCACGTGGTGGTCATTCGCGGTGATGCTGTGACGCAGGGTTTGCGCGGCAACTCGGTGATCGTCGCCAGCAACGCAGCACTCGAACCCGCTGATTTCGCCCGGATGCTCGCTGCCGCGGGAGATCCCGGCGACGTGGTCGATGACTTCGACGCGTACATCGTCGGTGCGCCGATTCTGACCGACGACTTCGCGCCGGTCGACCAGCTCATCGCTTCGAGTTCGTGAGGATCGCAGCCGTGTGGCGCGAGTCACGCAGACGGTCCGGAAACGGCACGAGCACGCGAGTTGGGTTCGCGGTCGGTGGCCCATAGTCTTGCATGGCCGTGAACGAGAGCAATCTCGGTCACCTGAAGAACTGAAGACGAATCGATGTCTGAGTAGGCCATCCCCGCAGATGGGAGCCGGAACCGCTCAGCAACCCAAAGAATCGTGCTCCGTGCACCATGTCGCTCCTGCGCCCGCAGGAGTGCGGTGGTGTCCGGAGCATTTGCGTGGAGAGCCCCCGGCAACGGTCGAGGGGCTTGGACAACGGAAAGGCTGCCGGAAATGGCACAACAAGCGATCGTCGGCGAAAAGGTCGGCATGACGCAGACGTGGGTGGACGACAAGGTCGTCCCCGTCACGATGCTTCGTGTCGATCCGATGCGCATCGTTCAGATCAAGACCAACGAACGTGACGGGTACACCGCACTGCAGGTGACCTACGGATCGAAGAAGGCCAGCAAGCTGAACAAGCCTGCAGCGGGCCACTTCGAAAAGGCCGGCGTCGAGCCGGGCAAGCGCCTCGTCGAACTCCGTCTCGACTCCGTCGACGGTTTCGAGGTCGGCCAGGAAGTCACCGTCGAGCAGATCGCCACCGGCATGAAGGTCGACGTCACGGGCACCAGCCGAGGCAAGGGCTTCGCCGGTGTCATGAAGCGGCACAACTTCAGGGGTGCACCCGCATCGCACGGTGCACACAAGAACCACCGCAAGCCCGGTGCCATCGGCCAGTGCGCCTTCCCGGCCCGTGTGTTCAAGGGCATGCGCATGGCCGGCCACATGGGTCACGAGCAGGTCACCACGCAAAATCTCGAAGTCGTGCAGAGCGACGCCGAGCGGAACCTCCTGCTGATCAAGGGTTCCGTTCCCGGCCCCGCCGGCGGCGTGGTCATCGTCCGCAACGCGGTCAAGTTCGCTGGAAAGGGCTCCTGATCATGGCATCTCTCACACTCAAGAACGCTTCCGGCAAGGACGCCGGCTCGGTCGACCTCGACGACGCGATCTTCGGCATCGAGCCGAACGTGCCGCTCATGCATCAGGTCGTGACCGCACAGCTCGCCGCACGTCGTGCCGGCACGCAGAGCGCCAAGACCCGGGCCGAGGTCCGCGGTGGCGGTCGCAAGCCGTATGCCCAGAAGGGCACCGGCAACGCTCGTCAGGGCTCGATCCGTGCACCGCACTTCGCCGGTGGCGGCGTGGCACTGGCTCCCAAGCCCCGCAGCTACAGCCAGAAGACACCGAAGAAGATGATCAAGGCGGCTCTGCGCTCGGCACTGTCCGACCGGGCCACAGAAGGCAAGGTCATCGTCGTCGACAGTTACGGCATCGACGCCCCGAAGACCAAGGACGCCAAGGCGCTCCTGGCGGCACTCGACATCTCCGGCACCGTGCTCGTGGTCGTCGGTCGCGATGACGCGAACGCTGCGCTGAGCTTCCGCAACCTGCCCAACGTGCAGGTCATCAGCCCCGGTGAACTCAACACCTACGACGTGCTCTGCAACGACTGGCTCGTCTTCAGCAAGGACGTCGTTCCCGCCGCTGAAGCTCCCGCCGCTGCCCCGAAGGCCGCCAAGCCGAAGGCAGCCACGCGTGACGCTGCGGACACCGCCGACGCCGGGCAGGCAGCACCGAAGGTCAACGCTGCGACGCAACCCGCTGCAGACACCAGTGCCGCCGACGTCGACGAGGCAGCCGACGCAGCCAAGGAGGCCGAAGCAGCCGCCGAGTACGCAGCAGGCGACGCCGACAACGATGGCGAGGCCAATGCCGTCGATCAGTCGCCGCACGGTGATGGCTCGCACGCCCCGCTGCCCGACGATGCAATGCCCGAGGGCTACCCGATCAAGGGCAACGCCGACTCGATGCTCTACCACCTGCCCGACACGTCCTTCTACAACCGGACCGTCGCCGAAGTGTGGTTCAACACCGAAGAAGCCGCGAAGGCCGCCGGATTCACCCGGCCGGCCTCGCAGCTGAAGAAGGAAGCCGAAGCTGCCGCTGCGGCTGAGACCGAAGAGAGTGAGGAAGCCTGATGAAGGATCCCCGCGACATCATCATCGCTCCCATCGTGAGTGAGAAGAGCTACTCGCTCATCGAAAGCGGCGTGTACACCTTCGAAGTGCACAAGTCAGCCTCCAAGCCCGAGATCCGCGACGCGGTCGAGAGCATCTGGGGCGTCGAAGTGCTGAAGGTCAACACGCTGAACCGCAAGGGCAAGCGCAAGCGCACCCGTGGCACCAACCGCGTCGGGCAGAAGCCCGGCCAGAAGCGGGCCATCGTCACCCTGGCAGCGGGCGAGATCCCGCTGTTCGAGAACTGAGCAGATCATGGCAATTCGTTCACGCAAGCCCACATCACCGGGTCGTCGTTTCCAGACGAGCTCCGACTTCGGCGACGTCACCAAGACGACGCCGGAGAAGTCGCTGCTCGCTCCGAAGAAGCGCACCGGTGGCCGCAACAGCTACGGCCGCAAGACCAGCCGTCATCGTGGTGGCGGCCACAAGCAGCAGTACCGCATCATCGACTTCAAGCGCATCAAGGACGGCGTGACCGCCAAGGTCGCCGCCATCGAGTACGACCCCAATCGCACCTGCCGTATTGCACTCCTGCACTACACAGACGGCGAAAAGGCCTACATCCTCGCTCCGCGCGGACTCAGCGTCGGTGACCACGTGGTCTCCGGTCAGGGCTCGGACATCAAGCCCGGCAACGCACTGCCGTTGCGATACATCCCGGTCGGCACCACCGTCCACAACGTCGAGCTGCGCCCCGGCCAGGGCGGCAAGATCGGCCGTTCGGCCGGTATCGCCGTGCAGCTCGTCGCCAAGGACGGCGATCACGCCACGCTGCGGATGCCCTCGACCGAGATGCGCCGAGTGCTCATCGACTGCCGCGCCACGATCGGCGAAGTCGGCAACTCCGAGCACGAGCTCATCAAGATCGGCAAAGCCGGCCGTAACCGCTGGAAGGGCGTCAAACCGCAGACTCGCGGTGTGGCGATGAACCCGGTCGATCACCCCCTCGGTGGTGGCGAAGGACGCACCTCCGGTGGTCGTCCCGCCGTGTCGCCCTGGGGCAAGCCCGAGAGCCGCACCCGCAACAAGAAGAAGCAGAGCCAGGACCTCATCATCCGCCGTCGTCGTTCAGGACGTGGCCGTCGCTAGCGCGGCTGCCTGCAGAGAGCAAGAGAGAAACACACACTCATGACACGCAGTCTCAAAAAGGGTCCCTTCGTCGACCAGCATCTGCTGAAGAAGATCGATGCCCAGAACGAAGCCGGCGAACGCAAGGTCATCAAGACCTGGTCACGTCGCTCGACCATCATCCCCGACATGGTCGGCCACACGCTCGCCGTCCACGACGGTCGCAAGCACGTCCCGGTGTACGTCACCGAGTCGATGGTCGGCCACAAGCTCGGAGAGTTCAGCCCGACCCGTACCTTCAAGTTCCACGCAGGTCAAGAACGAGGAGCGCGCCGATGACCGGCCCCAAGCTCAACGAAAAGTCTTACGTCGCCGGCGAACGCTCCGGCACGAAGGCCACCGCCAAGTACGTCCGTACCTCCGCCAACAAGATCCGCGCTGTGCTCAACCTGGTCCGCGGTGTCGACGTGAAGTCGGCGGACCAGATCCTGCAGCTGACCGAGCGCCACACGGCGATCCCGGTCCGCAAGCTGCTCGCATCTGCGGTCGCCAACGCTGTCAACAACGACAACCAGGACGCCGACGAGCTCTACATCATCGCCTGCTTTGCTGACGAGGGCCCGACGCTCAAGCGCTTCAAGCCCCGTGCTCGTGGTCGTGCGTCGCGCATCAACAAGCGCACCTGCCACGTCACGATCATCGTGGCTCGCATGAGCGACGATCGCATCTCGATCATCCAGGCCCGTGCCGAGCGCCAAGGTGCCGGTAGCGGCCGCCCCGCCGCCACGAGCCGCCGTGACCGCGTTGCACGCTCCAAGCAGCAGACCGCCGACAGCAGCGACACCGAGGCAGCCGACACCGGTGTCGACTCGACCGACGAATCGGCAGCCGAGGATTACGCATCCGGTGACGCCGACGGCGACGGCCAGTCCAACGCCGCCGACGCATCGCCGCACGGCGAAGGCTCACACGCACCACTCGACGACGACGAGATGCCCGAGGGCTTCCCGATCAAGGGCAACGCCCAATCGATGCTGTTCCACACACCGGACAGCCGCTACTACAAGGCCACCAAGGCCGAAGTGTGGTTCGACACCGAAGAATCAGCTGAGGCAGCAGGCTTCTCGAAGCCCGGCGCCGCAGCGCGAGAAGACAGCAATGAAGACGGAACAGACACCGCTGACGAGGCGGAGGAGAACTGATGGGTCAGAAGATCAATCCGTACGGATTCCGTCTCGGAGTCACCACCGACTGGAAGTCG
>ENA-ORXT01004533-ORXT01004533.1-marine-metagenome-genome-assembly--contig:-NODE-4533-length-14278-cov-59.665305_pt1 | contig 14278 bp, 6 predicted proteins | sample MGYA00237868_ERZ511482 | MGnify/ENA metagenome assembly ERZ511482 | reverse complement strand
CTGACCTTTTCCCGCTTCGCGTTCTTCGGACAGGGCATCGATCAGATAAGCGCTAGCAATTCCCACGAGCACCAAACTAAAAACACCGACATACAAAAAATGAGCAGATAGTGTCAAGCCGGTCTTTGTGAACAATCCTCCAGCTACCGCACCTCCGGCCATTCCCGCACTAAAAACCGCATGAAACGAAGACATGATCGGTCGGTCGTAGGCCCGTTCCACGTACACAGCTTGCCCGTTCATCGCCACATCCATACTTCCCGCCGCGAATCCATAAATAAAAAAGGCGATTCCTGCCACGTAGATATTTGGCATCACCGCCAGTATTGGCAACGCAACACACATCAATGCCCCCGCAAACACCGACACCCGATGACTGCCAAAACGGGAAATCACGCCGCTCGAAAATGGCATCGCGGTCATCGCTCCCGCCGCAATACAAAACAACATCAACCCCAACGTACTATTACTTACCGCAAAGTATTCCTTGACCGCCGGTATCCGCGCCGTCCAGTTGCCCAATAAAAATCCGTTGACCAGGAAGTAGGCGCAAACGGCAATTCGAGTATTTTTCAATAGCTATTTTTTACAATTTAGGAATTAGAATGTAAATTATAATTAGAATATTCCCTTTATCGCGAAACAACAAGTGCGCTCCATTCTAATTCAAAAAGGGTTTCACCGGCGCGCAAGATAACCATTCTCACTACATCAGCAAAACCCTTTTAATTAATTTAAGTTCCTAAAAAATCAGCTTAGGAATGGTACATAAATAAATTGATAAAACACTATATTTAACCCTTTGCGAATTAATCCATAGACGTTAAAAGAACTAAATAACCAATTAACAATCATAACAGATAAGAAAAAAATTAACAATTTAAATACATACTAATTTAGTACCCAAACCACTCGCTAACCAGCCTCTTCCCTACTCCGCCGTCACCGATATCCGTATCCCCTCCGAATGACTCGTAAACTCCGGCGCGTACATACACTGAATCGTCGTGATTCCATTCGAGAAATCTCCCGCGTGAAAGACCCGGACCGGATATTCAAAAACGTGCGTTCCTTTCGGTAACCAGCCAAAGAAAAAATTGGTCGAGACGTCCTTGGTACTTTCGTAATAACTCAAACCACCTTGATATTTCCGCTGACTCAAAACATTAATCGGCTCCAGACCACTCGCCCGCATGTCCTTCATATGAACGTATTCCATCGGACGATCAACACGCAGTTCTATGCGAACTTTCAACAAATCACCAGGTACTAATTTGGTACTTTCCGTTACCGGAATCAGCTCCGGACCACGATCGGTATTAACTTGTTTAAACATTGCCTTTTTTAATTCCAAGGGTGCTTCTTCAAAAGTCTTGATCTGATCCAGGTCTTCAAAATATTGCCAGTACATCGCCCCCCAGGCCACGTTGGCATTGGGATTGTTGATCGTAATTTTACCCATTTTCGGGGTAATCTCATCGGCCTTCCAGGTAGTTTTAAAATAACCTGATCCCGCTTCTTTTTTGATATTTGACTGGTCAAATTTCTTACCACCGATCTTAATCTCTACGGGTTGATCTTCTAATAACCAATTGGCACCACTACTCAATAAAGCATATACGGCAGCAGCCGTTGCCTTGGTTGTTTTCCAGTGTGTCGTCTGCTTGGTTTTCAGCAACCATACTTTTAGATCATCCACCGTTTGCTCGTCTTTGCCTATTTCGGCGAAAGCCTCAATTAACAAGGATTGTGTTTCAACAGGTAGTTGATACCAATAATAACCAAAGGTTGTTTTCCAGTACATGCCCATCTCATCATTCTTAACTGCGCGCTCTTTTAACGAAGCCAGAATCTTGGTCGGAGCGGCAGAACGATCCGCCCGGTGCAACGCCAATGCCAACATTCCTTGCTCGTAATTATTTTTGGACAACCAGTATTTATCCGCTTGATCATAATAGTAATTCATAATTTCCTGAACTTCTTTGGACACTTTCTTTTCTGGAAAAAATGATCGCATATACAAATACTGAATCTGAATAGACGCAAGGTGATCGTCTTCCATCTTCCCTTTTTTGGTTTTTACGCTTTGCTCTAATTCCCGATATATTTTTACAAATTCTCGATCCGCGTATGGAATAGCCCGACGTTTTATCTTTATTAATTTAGGATTACTGGAAATTTCTTTCACACCTAACTTATCCAAATGACCAAGACCTTCCAAAATATTTTGGGTAATATAACGATTCCCACCTCCACCGGGCATCCAGGAAAAACTTCCATCACTACCCTGCCGCTGCTCCAGTTGACCAATCGCTTTCGCTTGTTCATTGGCCATTTTATTTAGGTCAAATAATAATCCCACATTTCGCGTCTGCTCTTCTTCGCTGATCGCAGCCAGTACCCAGGGAGTCTCTTCCAGTAAAGCAGATTTCAGTTCCTGATTTTTACGCAGGTTGCTATCCATCGCATCCGTTCCTTTCCATTGATCAAAAATTCGTTTTACTTTAGGATGAGAATTGGCCACCGACGAAGCCAGACTATTAGCATAAAAACGATTAAAAATTTGTTCGGTACAATCGTACGGGTATTCCATCAAATACGGCAATGCTTTCACCGCGTACCAAGCTGGATTACTCGTAAATTCCAGGGTCATTTTATGATGCGCCAGTGTATTGGATTGTCCCGCTTTAGAAAGTGCTTCGAATGTAAAATCTTTTTTCGAATTCCCTCTGATCGGTAATGGCTTGGCTTCGGTCACCAACATCCGATTGGTTACTACGGGAATGGTGCTTTCCTCTCCATCAGCATATTGTCCTGCGCGAGCAATTACGCGATGCGTTAATGCGGTGGCCTGTCCGTAAGGAATTTTTAACTTCCAACGCAAGGCAGCAGATTGTCCCGCCGGAGCAGAAAAATTAGTTGGCTTATCCTTATTTTCAAACAATGCATCTACAGGTTTCATCGTCAAGGCATCAAAGAGTTTTAACTCGGCCTCTCCCGTTAGTGGATTTTCCGTAAGGTTATTGACCTTGGCGGTAAAAAATAACGCGTCGCCTTCTCGAACAAAACGGGGGGCATTGGGTACCACCATCAATTCCTTTTGGGTCACTACCGAATTATTGGTCAAGCCAAATTTTAAATCTTTGGTGTGCGCCATTCCCAAAAACTTCCATCGGGTCAACGCTTCGTTCATCGTAAATTTTATAATCACATTCCCTTCTTCGTCCGTCCGTAAGTCAGGAAAAAAGAAAACAGTTTCATTAAGGTTGGTACGGACTTTTACGGGCGCCTCTGAAGTTTCACTTTCATTCCCGCTAGCAACAACAGGTGGCTCACCGTTACGTGGTGGCTCTACCTCAATATCTGACGCTACCGCCACGGACTCATCCGAAAGGTTTGCCTTAGATTCTTCCATTACTGCACCGCTATCCATCTCCGGTGCCGCGCTCATCATTATTTGTCCATCCATACTTTTAGACCTTCTATGAATCGCCGACGGATAAGTTCGATAATAGTTTTGTGCAAAACCAAACCATTCTAAAACAGGATATATACGTTCTAGATAATTGTTTTTTGGATTCCAGTTTTCCTGGTACAGCTGACTGTAATCAGCCCGATAGCCTTGCATCTGCCAGCGCATCCGACTGTAGTTATTTGGAAAAATATTGTAGTAAAATCCATGAGAAGCAAATTCATCCAACGAAGCATCATACAAGGTAGCTACCATCTCAGCGGCTAATTTTTCCTTTTTAGGTCCACTGATTTTGATCTGCCATTCCTCTTCTTGTCCGGGTTTTAATTTGTCCCGATAACTTAGATATTCAAACGTAAGCTCTTTGTTAGACCACGGCACTCGTATCGTTTTAGAATTACTTTGACTTCTAAAATTTTTGGCAAAACTATAATGGTAGAAAATATTTCCCCGGTGCTTTTCTTCAATTTTTATTTTCTCCGTTTGTAAACGATCAAGGTCTAGCCATTTTTGGGTAACCATTTTTCCATCCACCTCTACTTCAAAAAATATTTTTTGTTCCGGGTAGCTAGAGGCAAAATGTAAACTTGCTGTTTCTCCAGGCTCGTAAGCGGCCTTTTCTATTTGGTGGAATAGTTGTTCACCGCCAATAACAGGGTTGTTTTTCAGATCATAGACAGAGATAAATTTCTCCAATTCCACGGGTGTTCCGTAACGGTCTTCGGTGGTTAATCGCACACGATACCAACCAACGGGTAAGGACTGATTTAATAAAACGGTTGTGTTTTTTTCTGTATCAAAATTGATAGAAATCGGTTGACCGTTTGTTTTCCAGTTAGGCTTCTCGTTTTCATCCTTATAGGCATAATGTGGAAAGGTTGTTTTAAATTCGCCTTCCTTCAATATATAAGTATCCGGTTTTTTCCAGAATCGTTTTACCAATAGATTTTCGGGGGCGGAAATTCCCTGAATTTCTATTTTTCCTTTGGCCGCCGCAAAACTACCGCTTAGGTTTTTACTAGAAATATCAATTGACTTCAAACTGTCCCGACTGATGCTTGCAGGCAAATCCATTTGTACCGACAAAGCAATTGAACCTACCCGTACGGTACTGCTACCACTACGTGTTTCTCCAGTAATGTCGACAACATCTGCACTAATTTCGTAAGAGAACTCCGGTTTGTTTTCCAAATCAATTGACGCATCGGGCGTAGCATTAAAGACAATGGTAAATTTCCCTTCGGCATCCGTTTCGGTCGTTCCGTTGATGATTTCCATGGCGTTGTTTCCGACGCTCGGATAGGGACGATAGTAACCACGAAAATAGCTTGGCCAGTAAGGGTATCTAGCGCGACGTGTCACCCGGTAATTGACCGTTGCACCGTCAACATTGTTGCCAGCAAATGCTTTGGCATTTCCAGTGATGGTTACTTCTTCGTTGAGTCGATACGCCTTTTCTACCGGATCAAAACTGACTTCAAATTTTGGTCGCTTGTATTCTTCCACCCGAATCGCTGTTCGCCCGTTGACCTTATTCGCTACAATACTCATTCTACCTAACAATCCAGAACTCGGTGCCGTAAAGTTACCGTTAAAGGTTCCAAACTCGTTGGTAGTAAAGGTTTTAGTAGTGACAATCTGATTGTTCACATCGTAGAAAATAACTTCCGTTTTTTCGTTGGGGCGAATAGTCGGCATATCCTCGGTATCTTTATAAACCACGATGCCTTTAAAATAAATAGTTTGACCAGGTCGGTAAATCGCACGATCAGTAAAGAAGGTTGTGTGATAATACCCTTGATTCCGATTTCGGTCGTTGCGAATGTACAGACGATCATTTAGATTTAGTTCGTCTTCTCCTTTTTTGATGGTATACGTTACCTGTGAACCACCAGCAAAACTGGCGGCCACCTTTCCATTTTGATCGGTGATAGATTGTGATTGGCGCGTCTCGTTCTTTCGGCTGGTACGGTTGTAAAGCTGGATGCTAAAGTTCACTTCTGCTTCCGCAACCGGATGGCCAGTGTCCCGATCGTAAACGATCACTTCCGCGTTTTCCTCTTTTCCCCGGGACCAGGACCCCAGATTAGAGATAAAGGTTTCGGAGAGTATCACTGCTTCTTTATCGATGGTGAAATTCGGACTCGTTCCCATCATTAGTACATAGCGGCCCAGTGGCAACGGCTTGATCTTTAGCTCCGCCTGGTGTGCTCGGTAATCTCCCGGGTTTGGTAAAATCTGATCCCAGGATTGTACCGTTTTTTGTTGGTTATAAATATCGATTTGCTCCAGTCGATTTTTTCTACTCAACAATTCTCGTAAGCCCACTGTCAGTGGAATCGCTTTAAAATACACTTTATCAATATTTTTATAAGTGATCAAAGTCAGGATCGGTTGATTCGCTCCGTTGACCAGTTCAACCTGCTGATTAAGGCTTTTTTCTTCAATGGATAACAAGAGGTTTTTACAATCTGAAACTTCTGGTGCATCCGGAAATAACTCGATGGCCTTTTGACAAAGTTCACGCGCTTTAATAATTGCTAGCCGATCTTCTTCCGATCCTCCCGGCTGATACCTTAACCCTTCGCTATTATATTGTTCCGCGAGTTTATGGTAAGCCAGTACGACCATTTTTTGCTTCGGATATTTATCAATTATTTTTTGAAGCGAAGCTTTATATAGTGCCGATTTGTTTTCGAGTACCGCATTGGTATTGACGAAAGCGATTCGCTTTAAAGTGACATCAATCAGTGCAGGAATGTTTTTCAATTTCAAATGGTGAGCGGTTAATTCCTGTAGCAGCTGGATCGTTTTTAACTTCGCAGAACTGGTATCTTTTGTTTCGGGCTTGTATTTTAGAAAATCACTATTCTCTCCGATTGCTGAGGGTTCGGTGATGTAAAATTTATAGGCAGGTTCGGTCAGGTTATTTTGCTCATTAGAGAAGAAGTCGATAGCGTGATTGGCTAAAATATCGTACAAAGTCGGACGAAGCGCCTCGGTATTTTTTCCTTCGGTCAAAATAGCAGAAAAGTCTTTTGACTTTATCAACTTCGTTTTGTCATTTTCTACTGAAGCGAGCATCAGCATACGGGATTTTTGGAGAATTTGGTTGGGGGACCAGGCAGTGAAATCTCCGGTCGGTTCGGCCGTACTCGTTCGATCCCGGAAACGCCAGCGGTTTTGATTCAAATAATTGTTATAAGCTTGTCCCAGATAAGATTGAAAAATTGGCCGCATCGGAAAGCTACTGGTTTTCAGTTCTTCTTCCATCAACTGGATCGCTTTACTTTGACCTTCCTCCTGAAGTTCTCCGGTAAATCTTCCAAGGTACAAAACCGTCTTAACAATCTGCGGAGGATTGTTGTCATTTTTAGCGCGTTGGTAAAGGGATTCCACTTCCTTCATTGCCGACTCAGGCAAACCCTGCTGAACCAAGGAGTCAATCTTTTTCCATTCAGCAGAATAGTCATCGTTCATTACCGGTATCATAGGGTTGGTGGGTTTGGTTAGAAATCCTGAAATAAAAAAAACAAGAATAATCAGGCTCGTTATCGAGGTGGTTGCAAGCAATAGTTTTTTCATGACGATTTTGTTTAGGTCCCTTTCTGTAAAAGATAGATCAGGACTAGTTTTGGTTTTTTGATTTATCTAAACAGGTTGATAAAATAGTTTAGTCATACTTAAGATGGTGATAATAGACCTTTAGGTTGGCTAAAATACGAATTTAACGGGATTTTAACAGCTTGAAAATGAGGGTTTTCTGAGCTAAAATGGCGGTTGAGATGGTAAGGAGTGGCTGGTGACTGGGTGAGTGAGACTTTTGAATTGGAGAGTGTCTTTTCTTGGGAGTTTTATGATTTAAGGCTTTATTGAAGAGCTTTACCGGCGAGGCTGCTCTAAGGGATGAGGAATTAGCTGGCGTAGGTACGGAGCCGAACCCTATTATTTAGTAAAATTCTATTTTTAATAAAAAAACGGGGGACCTGCGCATTGCGTTTAAAGGGCTTTTGACGAAAGTCAGAGGAAGTTTTTACTTAACTTTATCCAGATAGTTAGTGGTATCTATATGGCAAATTTTACCTGTTTATAAATAGATGGAAAAGTGACTTATTTGAAGCATTCCAACAAAATTCTCACCACCAAATCGTCTCGCCAGGGAGGACCCGGCAGCATATTTGTCCGTTCCAGATCATTGGTAATTATTCCAAATAAAACGGGGGTCTTGTATAGTTTTTCGGGGTAGCGGGTATAGCCATCGGTAAGTACAACCACTATGTCAGGGATCGGTTTCAGGTCTAGCGCTGCTTCGATTCCCCGGATCATATTTGTCCCGCCACCACCGGGCATTGACGTTATTTGACGGAGGTCCGTGGAGCGCGTGAGCAGGATTGGCGAGTAGGCTTTAGCATCACACGGAATAATCGTAACCGGAGTGTTAAAAACTTCTAAAATGCCGCAGACTTCGGAGAGAATCCGGGTTAACTGGAGGTCATCGATGGAGCCGGACGTATCTACGACGCAAGCAATCTGTCCCGTCAAGTTTCCGGAAAGCGCCGGCGGAATCAACGGCTGATAAACCGATTGCCGACGACTAGGCCGCGCAAAACTATAGTCGATGCGTGCTCCTACGCTGTGGTTGATGGCTCGGCTGACGCGGTGCCGCAGCACTTTTTTCCAATCTATGACCGGACGTAATTTTCTACCTACCCAGCGTTCCCAACCGGCCGGCAATGTTCCGGCTTTCATGGCATCACTCATCTGTTTGGCGACCGCGACGCGAATTTGCTCGGTCTCAATCTCGTCGAGTTCCTGAGGGTCGGTCTCGCCCAAATCCAGTTCCCAGGGACGTGGTATATTGTGTACACCACTCCCCTCGTCGAGCAACTGGTGGTAAGGAGCGTTGGGGTCTTCCCGTTTTTCGGAACCTGATTGTTTTTCGTCGTCTGATTCTTCTGGATGTTTGTTTTCACCGGAGTGGTCGCCTTCTGATACTTCGGCATCGGACCTTCCTTCGTTCTTATTCATGCCACCATCTCCTGCTGCTGAATCATCGCTTTCCGAATCTGGATTATCGGGATCGTTTGTATTTTCCACGTCACCTGGTTGGTCACCACTTTGTTCGGAAGGGTTATCATCTGATTCTTCTTCATCGCCTTCTTCTCCTTCATCTCCTTTTTCCGAATCGTTAGCATCGTCTTCCGCTCCATCTTTTTGCGCTCCTTCCATTTCCGGATTGTCTGTTTCGGTATCAGGTGCTTCGCTCGCTTCCTCTTCTTTCTTTTTTTCCTCTTCGTCTTTTTGTTGGTCAGCCAGGATTTTATCCATCGCTTTGGCCAATCCTTTCTTTAATTCCTGATCGCTTTTTTTGGTCAGTTCTTTATAGTAGGTCTCCGCTAATTCGCCAGGGTTCATTTTAAAAGTATTTGGATAAATTCCCGGATACAATTTTGGTGCTTCGAGTCCTTCCCAATCGCTGTCATTGATTTCCATATCGGCGGCAATGTTCCAAATATTTGGATCGACGGCTCCTTCGGCAGCGCGTTGGCTGTGCTCCCGCAGGATGTGCGAGATCTCGTGTATCCATAAAAAGCCTATTTGCTGTAAGACTTCCATCTGGGTAGACGATTCAATAATTTTTTGCATCTTGACAGGATTAAAATAGATATTGAGGTGACCGTCAATCGCAGCAACAGGGACTTTTTCAGTGAGCTGAATTTTAGTGGCGAAGAGGGCGGGTGCAAACCAGGGGAGTTGCTCGGCGGCGTAGGCGCGGGCGAAGCGGATTTGGGATTCTATGTTTTCTGAATGCTGGATTACTGAATTTTTCTCGATTATTTAGCGCTTAATTCGCATTATTTATTAAAAAGAACTCCGTCAAAAGGGGAATGTTCATTAGGCTTATACTACTTCTCAAACACCTCAATATACTGTGAAAATACTTCATCAGCAAATAGCTTTTGAATATGCTCGATCATTTTTTCACTGTCTTCGGGACTTTTATCTCCGGCTGCTTCTACTGCATATTCCAGTAATTTTTCCCGGATCACTTTTCGTAAAGATACATAGATTAAATCCCGACGGCCAATTTCAAAAACACTTTCTGTTAACTGGAAAAAGATATGCGTGGCAGGTAGAAAGCTTTTTTTGCTGGTACGACTCATCAATTCCGACCCTAAGGTAGAAAAGAAAATGTACAGTTCGCTATCGTTAAGGCTCGCTAGTTTTACTTTTGCTTTTCCATCCAGTACTTTCTCAGAATCCGGTAATTTCAAGTCTTTTAAAAAACTCAGAAATGGTAACGCGGCTCCTTCCCCAATACATCCTTTCACCAGACTAATACAAGCTTTGGAAGCAGCCTGTTTTTTGGTAGGTGCCTGCCCCAGCAAATCACAACTGGTCAACAGGGTTGCGACAAAATCCCAGGTTCGTGGACTCGCAAAACCGTAAATATCATCTTCCGGACTAGTAGACAAAAGGTTTGGGGTACGCTTTAAAAAGGCACCTACTTTTACTTTCCAGGTTGGCAGTAATTTTGCATGTTCCGTTGCATCAATCTCAGGCAAGGTTGCTTTTTCCCAACCATTCTCCAACGCTTCCAGGTATACTTTTGCCGACATTTCCCAGTTGAGGTGCACAAATCGATTTCGCAGTGGAGGCGATAATTCCCATCCACCTGTAATCATATCCGGGGGATTGGCAGCAGCCACAATTCTTACACCATCTTGCAATGGATGAAACCCTACGCGTCGTTCGAGTACCACCCGCAACAACGCAGCTTGCACGGAAGGAGGCGCAGTCGTCAATTCATCCAAAAAAAGTAAACCATGCCCGTCTTCCGAAAACTGATTGACCCACTCTGGCACGGCGTAACGTACCTGCCCTTCGTGATGAATCGGTAATCCGGAAAAGTCGGTTGGATCGTGAATAGAGGCGATCAGCGTCAGAACCGGAAATTCTTTTGTATGCAGTCCTTCCAAAAAACTGGATTTACCAATCCCTGGTTTCCCCCACAACAGGACGGGAATTCCAATATGCCCTTTTGGCGTTGGGGTCTGCATGGCGATAAGAAGTGCTTCGGCTCCGGTTGGAAAGTTCATGTATTTTTTTTTCCAAAAGTACGAAATGTGGAGGGGTTTTGGGGCGTGAAGTTTTAGGTTTTCTGCGCTACTCACCTCCCAGCCTCCTGAAGGAGTAGCTGCTTCCCGCGCTAGGGTGTTTGTTTGCTTTTTCTTTTTTTCTTGTTTTTGCTTGATAAGCAACTTGGCTCACGGGTGGATTCCCTTTCAGGGGCTAGGGGCGAGCGTGGGGCAGTTGGAAATTACCTTTTAGCAGCGAGCATTCACATTTAACCTTACCCCGCAATTCGATTCCAATTGAGGCCTTTAAAAAAACGGACAACATATTTTTCAAAAGAGCGTAACCGCTTTGGACTATCAAAACCGTTGGTAACAGAGTGTGCCTTGCTGAGCTGGTTGATACTGGTGATAGTGGTGGGAAGTTCGCGAATCATGACACCGTCGATTGGGTAGGCTTTTGCGAGATCAAAAAATCTGATCCGGTCTGCTTCTCCGATGAGCAACGTTATTTGTTCGGTGGTCAGTCTGGTTTCAAATTTGCCAATCATGGCGACATCTTTGGTACCCCGATAAAGGGCACGACCATCCGAAAATAACCGCAATTCAAATACTGGACAGAACCCCGGACAATCTGTTTTTTGCAAGCTTAATAAAACATGAGGTGCCATCGGCATAATTTCCTTTATAGGCGGAACGGGAATATCTTCTGCTTTTACCTCTTCCGCGTCTTTTCCTCCTTCGATGGCGCGCATATCGTCGTCTGAAATAGCAATTTCTGGTGCGGAAGTAGTAGGTATATTTTTACGTCCACAAGCAGTTAGCAGGATCATTGCAAATAAGAAAAGTGCTGTTTTAGAGGTAAATTGTTTCATAGAAAATTTGTTGCGAAGCGAGGATATTCTCAACCTTTTAAGGAATAAAAATACTACTTCTTTCCTTTCTTCTTCTGTTGCTCCTGCGCCAATTTCTTTTGATCCTCTAATACTTTGGACAAGCGTTCCTGAAAACCACCTTTCTTTTTCGGCTTTTTGTGGTGCTCCGCCAATTCTTTTTCAATCTTCTTTTTATCAATAATAACTTCTTTGGTAACTACGTTTTGACCAATATTCAGTACATTACTAAAGAACAAATAACAACTTAATCCCGAAGCGAAATTATTAAAGAAAAACAGGAACATCACTGGCATCAGGTATTGCATATATTTCATCATCGGATTGTTCGCCATCGCGCCCATGTCCATACTCTTTGAGTTGTACCAAGTATAAATTACCGTCGTGAATGCCCATAACAGGGTAAACATCGAAACGTGTGATCCGTAAAATGGAATTTCAAAAGGCAAATATGCGAATACATCGTAGCTTGACAAATCCGTTGCCCATAAAAAGGAGGCTTGTCTGAACTCAATAGAAGCTGGAAAAAATCGGTATAAGGCAATCCAGATCGGCATCTGAAGCAGGACGGGAAAACAACCACCCATCGGATTGACGCCATATTCTCGATACAATTTCATGGTTTCCATCTGCTGCTTCTGTGGATCATCGCCTACCTTTGCTTTCGCCGCTTCAATCTTGGGTTTTAGTACCTGCGTCTTGGATTGAGAATACAACATTTTATACGTCAGTGGATACAATACAAGTTTGATGATTAGGGTCAACAAGAAAATTACCAAACCAGCACTCGCAATCCATCCGTTCAGAACGTTAAATAAAGGTCGGATAATCCAACGGTTAACGGTTCCAAAAATACTACGACCGTAAGGAATAATATCTTCCAATTCCATATCGTATGCCGCTAGTCGGTTAAACTCGTTTGGCCCTACGTATAGCTTCATATTGATGGGTTGTCCGTTGACCGGAATATCAATTTTAGAAGTAATTTTTTTAAGATCCGGTCCGTCTTCAGGCAACATCTCCGTGCTGACGGTGGTCTTCCCGAAGTAGGTATCTGCAATCAGCGAGCTATTGAAAAACTGGTTGACGTGTGACACCCATTTGGTTTTGGATTCTACCGTCTCCTCATCATCACCCGTACAGCTACAATAGTCCGCAGTTTCATCGGCTTCCTTAAAATAGACCGAACTAAAATTCTGTTCGTAACTGGTATTTCTCTCCAGACGATCCAGATAATTTACCCAATGGAGCGGAACAGATGGTGCGTTGACACCCTGAAAATTTACCTGATAATCAATATTATAAGAACTATCGACAATCGTATAAGATTGCTCAATCGTCTGTCCGTTGCCACCACGTGCGGCAAATTTGATGGTATTTCCATTAAGGGTTGGCGTAAAAAATAAATCATTGGTGCTGACCGTTCCTCCGGCAGAACCCGCTACGGGTAAAACGTACTCGAAGCGATTTTTCTCATCTTCCAGCAACAATAATTCTTCTTTGACCTCCTCTTTTTCTTCGGTCAATCTTAGCTTATAGTAATCCTTGACCAGGACCTGCTTAATTCTACCTCCACGGTTGGTAAACGTAATTTTAAAGCGGTCGTTCTCCAGCATAGCGGTTTGTTCGGTGCCATTAGCCTGGTCGGCAAAAGACCCAAATTTCTGGTTCCGGCGCACAGCCAGAATAGAGTCGGTCGTCGTGGAATCTGCTCCGGGCACCAACATTGGGTCGGTGGTTACATCCCCCAATCGAGCGATACTATCGGCCCGAACCTGTACCATGGCAATCGAATCCTGCGTCGCCTGCATGGCATCCATTTCAGCTTGAGAAGGCGCATTATATTGCACCCACACGTAAAACAAAATAAAGATCAGGGTTATTCCTATTAGATTATTCTTTTCCATTACTGCTACTTATTGAGACCCGGACCAATTTGCTGACGGGTTATGCTATTTTTTTAGTATGTTTAAGGATTGACAGGTATCAACCTCTAAAAGAGAGACAAAAATACGCTTTTGTTGACGTTATCCCACCATCTATGCCCGATAATTACCAGAATATAGACGAGTCACTGCTGAAAGCCTACCAACAGACGAGTTTTCGACTTTTGGATAGTCATATTCACATCAAAATCAATGCTTTAAATCCCGATTTAGACAGTTTTTTGATTGATAATAATGCTTTTCGTTGGGTCTACCTCTCGGCAGATAATCCGCAATCCAGCCTTGTTTCTCCCGCTGAAAACAAGGCGAATCGCGAAAGATTTTTGCAGTACTGCAAAGAAAATAAATTTCGCTACTGGCCGGGTCGTGCTACACCTGCTTCGGGTGATTGGCCGGCAGAAGAAAATCTCTTGTTACTGGATGTGGATAAACACCGTGGCGATCTGCTGGCGATAGAGTTTGACCAAAAGGGTTATTTATATGGTCGGGTAAACGGAAAGGCGTATCTGCAGATTAGTGCTTCACCAACGAAGCAGGGCTTTTAATTTTTTTATTTTAGAAAGGCACTTCTATCGCGGTGCGGAAATTTCCTTTTTTTTCATTTGATAGTGGTTTTACTAAATAATAGAAGGTGTGGCGCTTATGCGCTGTCCGGTGAATTGGTCTCTTGCTATGCCATGTGAAAGGAAGGGAAATGACAGAGATTATTTAAAATCAAACAAAACCGTAATTCAACGGTTATAGCGAGTGCCAAAGCACAAGTTTGACTTTACTATTTTTATTAAACAGTAGATATTTACATGTAAGTATTTTACTTTTTATAGTTCATTTTTTTGCAGAAAAAAAACGAAACCCCGCCTGACTGACATCAGTCGGGCAGGAAAAAATCTG
>ENA-ORXT01004531-ORXT01004531.1-marine-metagenome-genome-assembly--contig:-NODE-4531-length-14282-cov-2.883492_pt1 | contig 14282 bp, 13 predicted proteins | sample MGYA00237868_ERZ511482 | MGnify/ENA metagenome assembly ERZ511482 | reverse complement strand
GTTATCAGAAATAACGCCATTCGCGGCGGCGCGCACGAACTGGTAAGATGCGGGACAAACCGGACTTGTGCAGTTGCTGCTATTGCTGACGCAGCATCACTTTGCAAACGCAGCAAGCTTCGTGCTGTGCTGCAGCTATTGGCGCGGAAGCGGTCGTTGCAGTAAATACTTGATTGCGTAAACCAAATTAGGTTTTGCCACGTGATGATCAAAACTAGAAAGTATCGACAAAGTTGGTGGTTCCTGCACCAGCCGCAATGTACGGTGCATTGAATGGCTAGAGGTCGAGGTAGAGGCGGGCCAAGTCTTCCGCCTGCATGATGAACCGTGCATTTCGTGCGCCTGTTTGGTCCTCATCAGAGCGAGTGATGTTCCAACCGACATAGGTCATTGCTCTGAGCGCTAGGAATAGATCAAGCGAGGTGACATCTAATGGGCGTTGCGCGTGATAGCCGGAGAGTAATGCGGTTTTCAACGCTTCAAAGCATGGCAAGGGGCGGTGTTTCAGCAGGGCGGTCGCGACGTCAAATTGCCGAAAGCCAAACCCGCCGTCGTCAAAGTCAATAAAGTGAAGTCCGTCCTTGTGCACCATCACATTGGCGGGGACCAAATCCGCATGGATCAGCCCGTAATCTTGTGACGGAGCAACTGCGTCGAGGTGGCCGCGCGCTTTGGCGCGGAGGTCGCAAAAGAGATCGCGTTGCTTTGTTGAGAGGCCCGGGTTTTCCCAGAACCGGTCCCATAGCGGCGTATCCCCGAGCAACCCTTCGCTGTCCCATGAAGGCCGTGCGCAGGACGCGGCACCGGGCCAAGCGTCACTTGCGATGTGGAGTTTCGCCATGTCGCGACCCAAATTTTCAAAAATTTGGACCAGTGTTGTCGGATCCATGCCGGGCAGCACGTCGTCAAACGTGTCACCCGCAAGCCAGCTGAGCACGTCAATCTGCACGCCGTCTATGACCTGCAAGAAAGAACCATCAATGCTGGCTTTGGGGGTTGGTACCGTCAGGCCGGATTGGGCGACCCACGCCATCCAATCAAGCTCTGCGGTCAACTGATCATCCGTCCGGTAGCCTTGGCGGTGCAGGCGCAGGGCATATGTCCCTGCCTCGTGATCCACGCGGTAGACAGCGTTTTCCCGGGCGGCGATCAGCGTGATTTCTGCGCCGTCCAGACCCCAAAGGGACAGGGCTTTGGCTGCCGTGTTCATGGGTGCAGCGGTGTTTGCGACAACACGTCGTCCAGTGTGTCAAATAGCAGATTAGCGTTCTCGGTCGAGAACGGCATGGGAGGGCGGATTTTGAGGGCGTTCTTATGGCGGCCGAGCTTGGACAGCAGGATGCCGCGGTGGCGCATCGCGTTGATGATCCGGTCGGTAAAGTCGCTGGCGGGGGTTTTCGCCTGACGATCGGTCACCATTTCCGCGCCAAATATCAGGCCGGACCCGCGCACATCGCCGATGACCTCATACTTGTCTGCCAAGGCCTTCATCCGCTTGCGGGCATGTTTGCCGACGGTCAGTGCGTTGGTGACCAGCTCTTTGTCCTCAATCTCGTCGAGCACGGCCATGGCCGCCGCGCATGACACTGGATTGCCGCCGAAGGTGTTGAAATAGCGATAGCCTTGGCGGAAAGCGGCGACGATATCACAGCCCGCAACCACGCCGCCGATCGGGTGGCCGTTGCCCATGGGTTTGCCGAGCACCATCACGTCAGGCACAACGCCCATCTTTTCATGGGCCCACATGTGGGTGCCCGTGCGCCCAAAGCCCGATTGAACCTCGTCGCAGATCAGCAAGCCTCCTGCTTTGCGCACAACGTCCGCGACCGGTTTCAACCATCCGTCTGGATGATCCGGGAAGCCTTCGTTCAGGAAATAGGGGCAGACCACGAGCGCGGCGAAGCCTGTGCCGTCTTCGTTCAAGGCCTCGATCTGGTTGGCGACCAGGGCCGCAAAGATCGTGCCATCCGGATCAGGGTTGCGATAGCTGTCTGGCGCGTCGACAAAGCGAAAATACTGCCCCAGACCGAAGCCAACTGTTGGGATGTTGGATTTGCTCAGTTGGCTGACCAGTGACGTATTGCCATGATAGGTCGCGTCGGTCGCGATGATCCCGCGTTTACCAGTGACGGCTTCGGCCATGCGCAGGGCGATGTCGTTGGCCTCTGATCCGGTACAGGTCAGGATCGCGGTATCAAGGGAGGCATCCATCGTTGCGGTCAGCCGTTCGATATAGGCTAGGATACCGTCATGCAAATAGCGGGTGTGGGTGTTCAGCTTGCCAGCCTGCGCGCAGATCGCATCAACCACGCGCGGGTTACAGTGCCCGACATGGGGAACGTTATTATAACAATCGAGGTACTTGCGCCCTTCTGCGTCCCACAGCCAGACGCCTTCGCCTTTTACGATGTGCACGGGGTCGTCGTAGAATGTTGACACGTTTGGCCCCATCAGCCGCTTTCGGTCGGCCATCAGTTCTGGGATTGTGCGCGTCATAAGTCGATACGGATACCGTCGTGGCCGACGATAAGGTCGCCGTCATAGTGGCCTGCGCAGGCTTCCTGCCAGTCTTTGGGGCCATAAGTCGGATCATCAGACGGTATCAAGTGCGACAGGGCCAGCCGTTTGACACCCGCATTCGCCGCCGTGATCGCCGCGTCATGGGCAAAGGTGTGCGAGCGTAGCCAGTGTGCCATCAGCTTGTCCGAGCCGTTGCCGATCCGCTCCATCAATGACGGTAATGCGGATTCCAGCATCGCTTCGTGGATCAGCAGATCTGCATCGCGGGCGAAATCTTCGAGCGCCTTAATGGGCGCCGTGTCGCCGGAAAACACCGCATGGGTGTTGTCTGTCTTGAACGAGAACGCAAAGCTGTCGACGAGGGGTGGGTGTTCGGTGCGGATGGCAGAGATCGTCAGACCGTCGCGCGTCAGCACGACGCCTTCTTCAATGACGTGGACGCGGACAAAATCGCGCAGATCATCGCGGCCATCATCCACGATCCGCAAGTCGATGTCGGCTTTCATAGAAGCGGCGAACCCGTCCCAATAGTCTTGAATGCCCTCGGGTCCGTAAATGTCCACCGGTGTCACCAGTCCAGAACACCACGCCGTGTGGATCAGGGGCCCCAGTTCAAGGTAATGATCCGAGTGAAGGTGGCTGATGAAAATCGTCGAGAGTGTCTTCAAGTTGATGCCTTGATCGACCAGCCCGCGCGTCACGCCAAGGGCGCAGTCCACGACGGTTTCCTGACCATTCATCACGAACAGGTTCGACGTCGGCATAGATGATCCGGGCCGCACGGATGGTCCGCCTTTCGTACCCAGAAGGGCGACGTAATCTTGTGTCATGGCAGGGCCTTTCAGGCTGCGGCGAAACCGGCATCAAGTGCTGTTAGAATGGTGTCGGCGTCGCCTTCGGTCAGGACAAGCGGTGGCGACAGGATGAGGTTGGGGCCGGACACGCGGACCATAGCTCCATTTTGATAGGCGACCTCTTGCACCGTTGTGGCGGTGGCCGCATCGATGGGTTTCTTGGTGGCGCGGTCGCTGACCATTTCCATCGCGGTCATCAGGCCGTAACCGCCTCGCACATCGCCGATGATGTCATATTTTTCCATCAGGGCCTTGCAGCCGTCATAAAGTTGCGTGCCCCGTGCTGCCGCGTTGTCCACGACGTTCAGGCGTTTGGTTTCTGCCAGACAGGCAAGCGCCGCAGCCGCCCCGACCGGGTGACCGGAATAGGTATAGCCGTGGCCGATTTTGGCGTCGGGATTGTCTTCGAACACCTCGATCATCCGTTCGCCCAGCATAACAGCTCCAAACGGGAAGTATCCGTTGGTGATCGCCTTGGCGGTGGCCATCATATCGGGCTGGATGCCCCAAAGGCGCGCACCTGACCACGCGCCGGTGCGACCGTAGGCCGTAATGACCTCGTCAGTGATCAATAGGATGCCATTGCGATTGCAAATATCTTGAACGGCGGGTGCGAAAGATGGATGAGGTGGGATCACGCCACCTGCGCCAAGGATCGGCTCCATGATCATTGCAGCAATCGTGTTGGCGCCTTGGAACGCGATTTCGTCTTCCAGCGCTTGAAGGCACAGTTGAGAGAGCCGTTCGGGATCGGTTTCGTTGAAAAGATTGCGGTAGGTGTAGGGGGCCGGGATATGGAAGCAGCCCGGCAAAAGAGGTTCATACGCGTTACGGAAATTCGCATTGCCATTCACTGAAGCCCCCCCGATGTGGGTGCCATGGTAGCCCTTTTTGAGGCTTAGGAATTTCGTACGCCCCGCTTCACCGCGCAGCTTGTGGTACTGGCGTGCAAGCCGCAGGGACGTCTCAACACTGTCGGACCCGCCAGATGTAAAAAACGCGCGCGACAGGCCGTCAGGGGCGAAGAATTCGGACAGCTCATAAGACAGCTCAATCGCGACATCGTTCGATGTGCCGCGGAAAGTCGAGTAATAGGGCAAGGTATCCAGTTGGCGTGCTATGGCGTCTTTCACGGGCTGGCAAGAATAGCCAAGATTGACGTTCCAAAGGCCGCCAACACCATCAATCACACGGTGCCCGTCAATGTCGGTGATGCAAACACCATCGGACCCCGTGATGATTTTGGGTGGCTGCTCGGCGCTGTCCTGAGGGGAAGTCATGGGGTGCCACATCAAGCGGCCGTTATGTTCCTTCAGGAAGTTTGAATCTTTCATGAGGTGGTTTCCAATGTGTTCGGATGTGTGACGGACTTGGCCCATGCGGCCTCGATTGTGGCGGGGATTGCACCGCCCCAGTTGCGGGTGATCTCGCGCGCGGCGATGATCAGTTCTGACTTGATGGTTAGTTCAAGATCAGCGTTATAGCGGGATGCGACGCTGGCGACGGCCACGGCCCCTGCAAGGTGTCCGGTGTGGTCAAACACGGGTGCAGAGAGGCCCTGAATTTCGGCTTCATAGCTTTGGTTGGCATGGCCAAAACCGGTGTCTTTGATGGGGGCGACCAGCGTGCGCAGGTCGTCTTCGTTGGCCGGGGTAGTCTTGGTAAACCCTTCCAGATTGCTAATTGCGGCGTCGAAAAGGTCGCCCGGGCCAAAGGCGAGCGCGCAGAGCCCGGATGCCGTGGCGTGGAGCGGAAAAACGTTGATGTCGATGACGGCGCGCGTGCCGTGATGGGGGGATTCGCATTCGCACAAACCATAGAGCGTCGTCCCAGACAAAACAGTCGCGTGGGCGGTTTCACCGGTTGCGTCCGCAAGCGCGGCAAGGGCCGCTTTTGCACCCTCCTTGCGGGGAACAGTGGCCTCGCGCACTTGGGCCAATTGCATAACAGCAGGGCCTAGGCGGTAATGTTTGGTTGCTGGATTCTGTTCAACAAACCCTGCGGTTTCAAGCGCTTGGAGGTGGCGATACGTCGTTGCTTTGTCACGCCCGGCAATGCGGCACAGCTGCGACAACCCGATTTCTGGGCGCGCTGTCGAAAAATGCGTCAACAGTGTGAGGGCTTTCGTGGCGGAGGACATTTACAGCATCTCTTTTCATCTGATCTCAAAAAAAGTTTGACACAGGATAATTAACAAGGCAACCTTTTTTCTGTAGCACCGGTTCAATATATGAACCAGCAATAGGGAGAATGAAATGTCGAAGTTTACAAAATCCGTGACGGCCATGGCGCTGGCATTGGCAGCCGTCGCAGGTGCCGCGCAGGCTGAATATCCGGAGAAGCCAGTCGAGTTTGTCGTGCCTTGGCCTCCGGGTGATCTTGAGGATGTGCTGACGCGCATGATCGCTGAGGACTTTTCCGAAGCCTACGGCGTACCAACGGCAGTTGTGAACAAGCCCGGCGGCGGCGGTGGCCCGTTCCCTGGTGCGATCGAAGTCGCGAACGCGCCTGCTGATGGTTACACAATCGGTTCCTTTATCATCGCGATCCCGGTTGTAGGTCCGCAGATCGGTATTCCAGAGCTGAACCCTGATCCCTTCGTGCCCCTTGGCAACTTCCTGACCTATCCATTTGTTATCGCGACCAGCGATGATGCGCCTTACGGGACAATGGAAGAACTGGCGGCCCATGCAGCTGACAACGACGTCGTACTGGGTCACTTCGGCGCGCCGCTTGTCCCAACACAGGTGACCATGGGTTTGGCCAAAGAAATGGGCTTCTCCTACGCGGCTGACGCTGCATTTGACATGCTGGACTGCAATTCGTTGGCATCCGGCGACGTGGATGTGATGAACACGACTTTGCAGCTTATCTTGCCATGTCTTGATGACGTGACTGTATTGGCGTCCATTGGGGCCGAGCGGATCAGCCTGACACCTGACTCACCAACGGTCGCCGAACTTGCACCTGATCTGGATGTTGCGTTGTGGAACGGTCTGTTCGTGCATGCCGACACGCCACAGGACGTGCAGGACAAGATCATCGCTGTTGCCGAACAGACTATGATGTCCGAGCGGGCGCAGACACTGGCGGCTGAAACCGGCGCTTTGGTCTACTGGCAGCCTGCGGCTGAGGTCGTCACGCAGATCGAAAAGGACATCGAAACGATGGCCGGTATCGAAGCCATGTTGGCCGAGTAAGACTTCTCCCAAGCGGCCGGACAGCTTCGTGTTGTCCGGCCGTTTGATATTCTATGGACGGAAATTGCCATGTCACGCGTGAAAACGCTCCAATCTTTGTTCAAGCGTTACCGCAGGCCCGGTGATATCGTTTTTGCGTGGTTTGCGCTGATTGTGTCTGTTTTCTTACTGTCCCAGTTGGCGGATCAAACCGCATGGCGAAACGGCGGGAAACTGTTTGCCCAACCGCGGTTCTGGCCCGCGGTATCCCTTGGAGGGATGACTTTTTTTGCCGCCTTCCATCTGCTTGGCTCTGCCTTGTCCGAACGCATCGAAGGGCGCTGGCAAGAGGTCTGGCTTTGGATCACATCGCTTGAATATGCCGGCTGGTTTATCGCCTACGCCTTTGCTGTTCCTTACGCAGGTTATCTACCAACAACAGTCATATTTGCCGTCGCGCTCGCTGTGCGGGTTGGCTATCGCAAGAAAATACCCCTTATTGCTGCGGGAGCCGCCGCTGTGGTCATCGTTTTGTTGTTCAAGACGATGCTGAAGGTGAACCTTCCCTCTGGCCTGATCTATGAAAGCCTGCCCGATGGGCTGCGCCAGATCATGCTGACTTATTTCTGATCGGATCAAGATATGGACAACCTCCTCGCCGGACTAGAGATGCTCGCCCGTTGGGATGTGATGCTTGCCTTGTTTGTTGGGTCCATCGGCGGTGTGATCATCGGTGCGATCCCGGGTGTCGGCCCCGCGGTGGCCATCGCTATTTTGCTGCCCGCGACCTTTTCGTTTGAACCCATTGTTGGGTTGACGATGCTTCTCGGTATTTACGGATCATCTATGTACGGCGGTGCTATACCTGCGGTTTTGATCAACACACCCGGTACGGCGGTCAATGCGTTGACGTCTTATGACGGCTACCCGATGACCAAACGGGGCGAGGCGCACCGCGCGGTGTCCATCGCCTATTCTGCATCCTTCTGGGGCGGCATCTTTGGTATTCTATGTCTAATCCTTTTGTCGCCTGTGTTGGCCCTGATTGCGCCGATGTTTGGGTCGCGCGAGATTTTCTTGGCTGCCCTGTTGGGCATTATTCTGGTGATCCTTGCGCACCGTGGGCAGATCTTTGCAGCTGGCATGCTCGCCATGTTGGGCATCTTCTTGCAGACGGTCGGGCTGGATGCGGTGACCTACACGCAGCGCTACACCTTCGGCCATTCTTTCCTATCATCGGGCGTGAATTTGATCGTTGTCGTGCTCGGCCTGTTCGCGCTCAGTCAGGCGTTTTTCCTTTTGACGTCTCCAGATAATAGCCCCGACGCCAAGCCCGTGACGGGCAAAATGTCTGCGGGCATCAAAGAGTTGATGAAACACAAGCGGGTGGCGACTGTCGCATCAAGTTTCGGCGTGGTCCTTGGCATGATCCCAGGCACAGGCGAATTCACCGCTCAGTTCATGTCCTACACCTACGCGCAGAAAACGTCGAAAGACCCGGAACTGTTCGGCAAAGGATCGCCCGAGGGCCTGATCGCATCCGAGGCCGCCAACAACGCCGTGCCCGCCGCTGCAATGATCCCGCTGCTGGCGCTTGGCATTCCGGGCGAGGCGCTGACGGCGATGATGCTGTCGGTGTTCTACGTGCACAACGTCATCCCCGGCCCGCAACTGTTCCAGAACAACATCGATCTTGTGTACGGCCTCTATTTCGCGCTGATCGCTCTGAACGTGATCGTGATGATCTTCCTGCTGTTCTCAACGAACCTGCTGACCAAGATCATTCGGGTGCCGACACGGTTCCTTGGCGTAATGATCCTGCTGCTGTCGTTTGTCGGCGTCTATTCGTTGCGCAATTCATTGACAGACTGCATGATTGCGGCAGGTTTTGGTGTATTTGGGTTGATCCTGAAGCGCCTAAATCTACCGATTGTGCCGATTGTCCTTGGTATGGTGCTGGGTGGTATCATGGAGGTCAAATTGCGCTCGGCCCTGCCGCGCCTGAAAACACCCTTGGATATGATTGACCGACCGATTGCCGCCATTCTCTTTGGTCTGATCATTCTGGTGCTGGCGTTGCACGTGCGCACCCTGATCAAGGAATGGCGCGCCAGTCAGCCCGAAGAAGATCACGACATGCATGATAGCCAGACAAGGTAGAGCCAGATGGACCAGACAATAATTGATGCCCTGCGCGCGCAACCCGTTTCCCCGTTTGTCCATCTGATCGACGGAAAACATGTGCCTGCGTCTGATGGTGGCACGATGGATATTATCTCGCCCATTGATGGGCAAGTGATGACGACCACAGCGGCTGGCACGGCAACAGATATGAAGGCGGCGATTGCGTCTGCGCGTGCCGCGTTTGAAGATGGGCGTTGGGCCGGTCAGCCCCCAGCGGCGCGCAAAAAGATCCTGATGAAGTGGGCTGATTTGATTGAGGCTAATGCACTAGAGCTGGCGGTTCTGGGGGTGCGCGACAACGGAACAGAAATCGGCATGGCGCTGAAGGCAGAGCCGGGGTCAGCAGCCGCGACGATCCGCTATTATGCCGAGGCGCTCGACAAGATATACGGAGAGGTCGCGCCAACGTCGTCTGACATTCTTGGCATGATCCATAAGGAACCCGTCGGTGTGGTGGGTGCGATTATCCCGTGGAATTTCCCGATGATGATCGGGGCGTGGAAACTGGGCCCAGCCTTGGCCATGGGCAACTCGGTTGTCTTGAAGCCATCCGAGACGGCCTCTTTGTCGCTGATGCGGATGGCCGATCTGGCACTTGAGGCGGGCTTGCCACCCGGTGTGCTGAACGCCGTCACAGGCGAAGGCCGCATCGTAGGCGAGGCAATGGGCTTGTCCATGGATGTGGACGTGCTGGTCTTCACCGGATCAGGCGGAACGGGTCGGCGGTTGATGGAATACGCGGCACGCTCGAACATGAAACGGGTCTATCTGGAGCTGGGCGGCAAGTCCCCCAACATCGTCTTCGCAGATGCGCCCAATCTAGACGAGGCCGCTAAAGTGGCTGCTGGCGGTATCTTTCGCAATTCGGGTCAGGTCTGTGTGGCCGGATCGCGCCTGCTGGTCGAGGCGTCCATCCACGATGATTTCGTGGCGGCGGTCGCGAAGGCCACTGAGGCCATGCGCGTCGGCGATCCTTTGCGCGTCGACACACATATCGGGGCCGTGAACTCCGAAGTGCAACTGAATGCGAACCTTGGCTTTGTTGAGACGGCAACGGCCGAGGGTGGGCAAATCGTGACCGGAGGCAACCGGATTTTGCAGGATACGGGCGGCTACTACATGGCGCCGACGATTGTGACCGGCGTGACGCAAGACGCGACGCTGACCCAGAAAGAGGTCTTTGGGCCGGTTCTGGGCGTCACTCCGTTCGATACGGAAGAAGAAGCCATCGCATTAGCGAATTCCACAGTCTACGGTCTGGCCGGGGCGGCGTGGACATCCAACCTCAGCCGCGCGCACCGGATGGTGCGGTCTGTGCGCACGGGGGTCATGCATATCAACACCTACGGCGGCGCTGACGGCACAGTGCCGTTGGGCGGCGTCGGCCAATCGGGCAACGGGTCAGACAAATCTCTGCATGCAATTGAGAAATACGTGAACCTCAAGACCGCATGGATCAAGCTATGAGTGACAAAACCATTCTGGTGATCGGGACCTATGACACCAAGGACGATGAGCTTGGATTTCTATCGGACGTGATCCGGGATCAGGGCGGCAAGTTCATCACGATGGATGTGTCCGTGCTGGGCGACCCATCAAAACCCACGGATTATTCCAAACACAATGTCGCTGAGGAAGGTGGAAGTTCCATTCAGGCTGCCATTGACAGTGGGGATGAGAACCACGCGATGCAAATCATGGCGAAGGGTGCGAGCCTGCTGGCCGCGCGGTTGCACAACGAAGGTGTGTTTGACGGCATGATCGTTCTGGGCGGCACGATGGGCACCGATCTGGCGCTCGATGTGGCCTCAACCCTGCCGCTTGGTGTGCCCAAATACATCGTGTCTACCGTGTCATTTTCACCGCTGATCCCGGCGGAACGCCTGGCAGCAGATACGCAGATGATCCTTTGGGCCGGTGGGCTTTATGGATTGAATTCCGTATGCAAAGCATCGCTGTCTCAGGCGGCGGGTGCCGTGTTGGGGGCCGCGCGGGCGGTACAATTGCCTGATCCGGACAAGCCACGGATTGGGATGATGTCGCTGGGCACATCGGCTTTGAAATATGTAATCCCGTTAAAGCCAGCCCTAGAAGAACGCGGGTTCGAGGTGGCAGTGTTTCACGCCACAGGTATGGGCGGGCGCGCGTTTGAAAGCCTTGCGGGGCAAGGTGCCTTTGCCTGTGTGATGGATTTCTGCACGCAGGAATTGGGGAACCATGTGAATGGGTCCAATATCTCAGCCGGGGCAGATCGTTTGACCAATGCAGGGGCCAATGGGACGCCTCAGATTGTGGCACCGGGGTGCTATGACCTCGTGGACGTCGTGGGCTGGAAACCAATGGATGCCAAATGGTCCGCGCATATGAAGCACGAACACAACCGCCTGCTGACCTCCATCGTCTTGCGAGCGCCGGAAGCAAAACAAGTCGCGCGCGCGCATGCAGAGCAATTGGCTAAGGCCAAGGGTCCTGTCGCGATGATCCTGCCTGAACTTGGTTTGGGCGAATGGGACCGCGAGGGGGCTGATCTGCACAACCCTGCTGGCCTCGCTGCGTTCTTGGCAGAGTTAGAGGCGACCTTACCCGACAACGTGCAAACCCACCGCATCCCGCATCACATCAACGATGCGGCGTTTGCGGACAAAGCGCTCGAGATTTTTGATGCTTGGTGTGCCGACGGAACCGTGCGCCGTTAGTCGTGGTTTCCGCGGTCCAGCATAGCCAAAAGGTCCAGCAGGGTTTCGTAGTTATTCTGTCCCAGCGTTTCCTTGAAGTCGGCGACGATCTGCGCGGCCTTTGGCGCATGGTCGTCGATGATGTCTTGACCCTGCGGCGTGATTTCAATGAACTGGCGGCGGCGGTCTTTGTCGTCGCGGGTCTGCGTGACCAATCCCTTTTCGCGCATGGTCGCCGCAATGCGGGTCAGGCTCGGAAACAACAAGCTGGACCGGTCGGCCAAGGTCTTGGTGTCCATCCGACCGTATTCCGCCAACACCCGCAATACGCGCCATTGTTGTTCGGTGATTCCCGTCTCCGAGAGCATCTCACGAATGGGCGACATGATCCCTTCGCGGGCCCGGATCAGCGCGATTGGCAAAGATCGCGTGGTAGAAGGAAGGGGTTTGGTCATCGTGGCCTCAAAAATCGTTGTATCTGCCACGTGTACCGTATCGCGGGTGTTGACAACACAGCAAGATATTATTTAACTTCACAATAATTAACATGTTAAGGAAATGGCATGCCGCACTTTCAAATCGACTACTCGGCCAACCTCGAAGAGGTCGTGGATATGTCTGCGCTGTGCGAAGCGATCCGTGCTGCTGCGGCTGAGATTGAGACCTTCCCGACACCGGGCATCCGTGTGCGCGCTACACGGGTCGATCATATGGCTATGGCCGATGGCGACGCAAAGCACGGGTTCATCGACCTGAGCGTACGATTGCGCGAAGGCCGTGCCGATGACGTCAAGAAGGATGCAATTGCCCGCGTCTTTGCAGCCCTCAAAGATTTTGTAACACCCGCGATGGAGACACACTCAATCGCTTTGTCAGCCGAGATGCGCGACATCGACGCTGCCCTTTCACCCAAATTCGGAAACGTCCGTGATCACATGGAGGACACGCAATGAGCGTACTGAACGACAACATCGCGAAACTGGACGGCTACCTTAGCCGCTTTCGTGAAACAGGTATTTTGAACCGCATCGCGGGGCAGGATGTCGCTGGCGCAGGTGGCACGTTTGAGAACACCTCTCCCGTCGATAAGTCAGTGATCTGCGATGTTGCCCATGGCACAGCCGCCGACATCGATAAGGCGGCCAACGCCGCATCCGATGCCTTTGCCGCATGGCGCGATATGCCAGCCCTTGAACGCAAGAAGGTGATGATCCGCATCGCCGAAGGCATCGAAGCGCGTGCAGAGGAAATCGCTCTTTGCGAATGCTGGGACACCGGACAGGCTTATAAGTTCATGTCCAAGGCCGCGCTTCGCGGGGCCGAGAATTTCCGCTATTTTGCTGATCAAGTGGTGCAAGCCCGCGACGGCCAGCATTTGCAATCGCCCACTTTGATGAACATCACCACACGGGTGCCAATTGGCCCAGTGGGGGTCATCACACCGTGGAACACGCCGTTCATGCTGTCGACTTGGAAGATCGCACCTGCCTTGGCGGCAGGCTGTACAGTCGTCCACAAACCAGCTGAAGCGTCGCCGCTAACCGCACGATTGTTGGTTGAAATCGCTGAGGAGGCAGGCCTGCCGCCCGGCGTTCTGAATACCGTGAACGGCTTTGGCGAAGGCGCGGGCAAAGCGCTTTGTGAGCATCCGAAGATCAAGGCGATTGCCTTTGTCGGCGAAAGCCGCACCGGCAGCCTGATCACCAAGCAAGGCGCGGATACGTTGAAGCGCAATCACCTTGAGCTTGGCGGCAAGAATCCAGTGATCGTGTTCGATGATGCCGATCTGGATCGCGCCTTGGATGCCGCGATTTTCATGATCTATTCGATCAACGGCGAACGCTGCACGTCGTCTGCGCGCCTTCTGATCCAAGATACTGTGCGTGAAGAGTTCGAAGCCAAGTTGATCGAACGGGTGAACAACATCAAAGTCGGCCACCCTCTGGATCCAGCCACCGAGATCGGCCCGATTGTGACCGAAGAACACTTCAACAAAGTCACCAGCTATTTTGACATTGCCAAAGAGGACGGCGCGACCGTTGCAGCGGGCGGCGTCAAAGTTGGCGACGAAGGCTATTTCGTCCGCCCCACCTTGTTCACTGGCGCCAACAACCAGATGCGCATCGCACAAGAGGAAATCTTCGGCCCCGTCCTGACGTCGATCCCGTTTTCGACCGAAGAGGAGGCGCTGAAGATCGCCAATGACATTCCCTACGGGCTTACGGGGTATGTCTGGACCAACGACCTCACCCGCGCTTTGCGGTTCACCGACAAACTTGAGGCGGGAATGATCTGGGTGAACTCCGAGAACGTTCGCCACCTGCCAACACCCTTTGGTGGGGTCAAAGCCAGCGGCATTGGCCGCGACGGCGGCGATTGGTCGTTTGAATTTTACATGGAGCAAAAGCACATCGGCTTTGCCACCGGACAGCACAAAATCACCAAGCTTGGCGCGCTCAAGTAGCGAAGCGATAGCGCATAGAAAAGAAGGAGCGCTCTAATGCCTGTACCTGCACCAAACCTATACCCCGATTTCAACACCATCCGCCTGAGCCACGTTTGCCTGAACGTGAAAGACTTGGCGGCGTCCAAGACGTTCTACACTGACATTGTCGGCCTTCAGGTCACCGATGAAAGCGACAGTCACGTCTATCTGCGTGCCATGGAAGAACGCGGCCACCACTGCATCATCCTGCAAAAATCCGAGGCCCCCGGCACGGTCGAAGTCATGGGGTTCAAAACGTTTGACGAGGATGATCTGGACCGCGCCGAGGCCTACTTCAAATCCAAGGGCCGTCCAACGTCATGGGTGGATCGTCCTTATCAAGGCAAGACCCTGTTGACCTCCGACAACATGGGCATTCCGCTCG
>ENA-ORXT01004530-ORXT01004530.1-marine-metagenome-genome-assembly--contig:-NODE-4530-length-14282-cov-9.433369_pt1 | contig 14282 bp, 10 predicted proteins | sample MGYA00237868_ERZ511482 | MGnify/ENA metagenome assembly ERZ511482 | reverse complement strand
CTCTACCAGGACCTGGCGGTGGGCACCGCGGCCGGTGGCAGCGACGCCTGGGCGGCGCAGAGCGCCTACCTGCGCGGCGTGGGCGTCGGCGCTCCGCCGGACGACTTCAGCGCCAACGGTCAGGGCTGGGGCCTGCCGCCGCTGGACCCGCGGGCGTTGCGCGAGCAGGGCTACGAGCCGTTCGCGCAGATGCTGCGCGCCAACATGCGCGCCGCGGGCGCGATCCGCATCGATCACGTCATGGGACTGGCGCGCCTGTTCTGGATCCCCGACGGCTGCTCGCCGACCGAGGGCGCCTACGTCACCTACCCGCTCGACGACATGCTGGCGGTGCTGGCACTGGAGAGCCGGCGCGCGCGCTGCCTGGTCATCGGCGAGGACCTGGGCACGGTGCCGGACGGGTTCCGGGAACGCCTGGCGCAGGCCGGCGTGCTGTCCTACAAGCTGATGTACTTCGAGAAGGACTACGAGGGCGACCAGGGGTTCATCGCCTCGCGCGACTACTCGGCCACTTCCCTGGTAGGCGCCAACACCCACGACCTGCCCACGCTGCGCGGCTGGTGGGAGGAGGCCGACCTGACGCTGCGCGACGAACTCGGCCTGATGCCCTCGCCGGCGTTCCTCGCGGCCCAGCGCGACGAGCGCCGTGCCGACAAGGGCCGGTTGCTGCGCACCATGGGCCACGTCGGCGCCCTGCCCGCCGGCACCGACCCCGACCGGGCGGACGAGGTGCACATGGACGAGGCGCTGGTGGCCGCGGTGCACGCCTTCCTGGCGATGTCGCCATCGCGCGTGCTGGTCGCCAACCTCGAGGACCTGGTCGGTCAGCACGAGCAGATGAACCTGCCGGGCACCGATCGCGACGTCTACCCCAACTGGCGCCGCCGCCTCCCGGCAGACCTGGCAGGCATCGCCGCGTCGCCCGGCGTGGTCCGGACGGCGAGCGCGATCGGCGAGCACCGCTGAGGGCACGACCCGGAGCGTTGCCGAAGGTACCGGCGCAGGGCGCCGGCAAGGGGTGCCGCCACCGCGCTCAGGCGTTGCCCGCACCGGCGAGCGCCAAGCGCGGGCGCGGCCGGTCGTCGATCGGCAGGTGCAGCACGGCGGCGAGCACACCGAGCACCACGCCGGCCCACCACATGCCGTCGTAGCTGCCGGTGCGCTCGTACAGCACGCCGCCGAGCCAGACGCCCAGGAAGCTGCCGATCTGGTGCGACAGGAACACCAGACCGAACAGCGTGCCCATCCAGCGCACGCCGAACACCTGCGCGATCACGCCGGTGGTCAGCGGCACGGTGGACAGCCACAGCAGCCCCATCGCCGCGGCGAACAGCAGCACGCCCGCCTCGCTCTTCGGCGCGACCATCAGCAGCGTGATCACCGCGGCGCGGGCCAGATAGATCGCCGCCAGCGTGCGTTTCTGGCTGAAGCGCCGGCCGAGCAGGCCCGCGCCGAGCGAGCCCGCGATGTTGAACAGCCCGATCAGCGCCAGGCTCCAGGCGCCGGTACGCGCATCGAACCCGAGGTCGGCGACGTAGGCCGGAAAGTGCACCGTGATGAACGCCACGTGGAAGCCGCACACGAAGAATCCTGCCGACAGCAGCACGAACCCGCGGTGCGCGAGCGCCTCGCCCAGCGCGTCGCCGAGCCCTTGCCCCTGGTCGTGCTCCCGGTCGGCCGGCGCACCCTTGTCGACCGGGCCGACCGGATCGACGCGCGGCAGCGCGAACGCCAGCGGCACCATGGCGAGCACGAACAGCGCGATGGCACCCAGGGCGGCCGACCAGCCCATGCTCTCGATGAGCCCCACCGCGATCGGCGAGAACAGCACCTGGCCGGCGGAACCGGCCGCGGTGCCGAGCCCGAGCACCAGCGTGCGCCGGTGCGGGTCCACCACCCGCACCATCGCCGCCAGCGCCAGCGAGAAGGCCGAGAACGCGATTCCCAGCCCCATCAGCACGCCGGCGCTCAGGTGCAGCGCCGAGCCGGTCGCGGCGTTCGCCATGCCGAACAGGCCCAGCGCGTAGACCAGCGCGCCGACGACGATCACCCGCGTCGCGCCCAGCCGGTCGGCCAGCGCACCGGCCAGCGGCAGCCCCAGCCCCCAGAACAGGTTCTGCAGCGCGAGCGCCAGCCCGAAGGTCTCGCGGGTGAAGCCGCGCGCCGCGGTCAGCGGTTCCAGGAACAGGCCGAGAGATGAGCGCGCACCGAAGCCGATCGCCGCGATCAGGCACCCGGCGACGATCACGGTGGCCGGAGACCGGCGCGGTACGACAACGGACATCGAGCAGGGCCCGGCGGATGGCTGTGGCACCATCTTCCCACACCGAACAGGGATGTCCGTGCCGTGGCCGCCGTCGTGCTCTCGAACGTCAACAAGCGCTGGGGCGAGGTGCACGGGGTCAGGGACATGGACCTGACGGTCGGTGATCGGGAGTTCCTGGTGCTGCTCGGCCCGTCCGGCTGCGGCAAGACCACCACCATGCGCATGATCGCCGGGCTCGAGTCGCCCACCGCCGGCGAGATCCGCATCGGCGAGCGCGTGGTCAACGACCTGGAGCCCAAGGATCGCGACGTGGCCATGGTGTTCCAGAACTACGGTCTCTACCCGACCATGACGGTGTACGAGAACATCCGCTTCCCGCTGATGATCCGCGGGGTTCCCGCTGCGCAGCACCGCCCGCGGGTGGAGCGTGCCGCCGCGATGGTCGAGCTCGCCGGTCTGCTGGCGCGCAAGCCGAAGGCGCTGTCCGGCGGCCAGCGTCAGCGGGTCGCGCTGGCCCGCGCCATCGTGCGCGAACCGACGGTGTTCCTGATGGACGAGCCGCTGTCGAACCTGGACGCCAGGCTGCGCGTCACCATGCGCGCCCAGCTGAAGCACCTGCAGCACCGGCTGGCGGTCACCACGGTGTACGTCACCCACGACCAGGTCGAGGCGATGACGCTGGCCGACCGGGTGGTGGTCATGAATGCCGGACGCATCATGCAGATCGGTACGCCCGAGCAGGTCTACAACACGCCGGACAACCGGTTCGTGGCGAGCTTCATCGGCTCGCCGGCCATGAACCTGATCGAGGGACGGATGAACGGCAACACCTTCGAGGCCCCGGGCGTGCGGCTCGGCGGCATCACCGGCGCGCCTGCCGGCAAGATCACGCTGGGCTACCGGGCCGAGGATGCGGTGGTGGTCGGACCGGACGGCCAGGCCGCCATCGAGGCCCCGGTCTACTCGATGGAACTGCTCGGCGACGCCACCATGATCACGGTGGAGATCGGCGAGGCGAGGGTCTCGACCAAGGCCGACAAGGACCTGCGCATCCCGATCGGCGAGACCGTGCGGCTGGCGCTCGATCCCGGTCGCGTGCACCTGTTCGACAGCGTCGGCGGCCAGCGCCTGGCGCGCTGAGCGAGCGACCGACCCGGGGCGCGGTGCCGCATCGACGGCGTCGCGGATCCGACCCTGCGCCCGGCGAAACGAGACCCGGTAGCGGCAAACGGACCCGTGCGTGCCCGATTGCGTGACGCCGCCCCTTTCACCAAACCCGCGAGGACTCCGATACAGGTTGGGCACGGGCGACGCGCCGGTGCAGACAACAACAAGAACAGCCACTCTCAACCCGAGCCCGGTCCATGACAGAGATGTCCGCGCCATCGCACCAGCCACCCGGGGCCTTCGCAGGTGCCATCACCGACCGGTCCGCCGCGCCCCTCGCCTCCGGCCGCCACGCCTTCTCTTCCACACCGGTCGCCGGACTGGTGCTGTTCGCCGCCTGCGGCCTGGCGACGGTGCCGGTCGGTGCGGACGACACCGTGTTGCGAGCGGGCGAGGCGGCCGAACAGCTCTCCCCACCGCCCTCCGGCACAGCCGGCCTCACCCGCAACCCGCCGTCCGGCAACGACCGGCGTCGCTCCGGACGCGAGGCGGCTGGCCCCGGCTGGGAACCGCTGGGCGGCTACGCGGTGCTGGGCGGCGACATCCTGCTGGGCCGGTTGGACGATGACGGCCGGTTGCCGAGCACGCTCACCCAGCGCGGGCTCGGCCACAGCCGCCTGCTGGACCGCTGGCCGGACGGGATCGTGCCCTACGCGTTCGACGAGGCGATGTCGGCCGAGCAACGCGATCGGGTCACGGCGGCGATCGAGCACTGGACCGACAACACGCGCATGAGCTTCGCCGAACGGGGCAGCGAGCGCGCCGACGTCTACCCGAACTGGATCCGCTTCATACCGGAGAACGGCTGCGCCTCCTTCGTGGGGCGCGCGACGTTTCCGGGCAACCAGCCGTACGACGGCCAACCGCTGTACGCCGAGAACTGCACCGTGGGCAGCATCGTGCACGAGATCGGCCACGCGATCGGGCTGTACCACGAGCACACCCGTCCCGATCGGGACAACCACGTGGCGGTGAACCTGGACAACGTGGCCGAGGGGCGCGAGCACAACTTCGACATCGTGTTCACCAACGCACAGACCTACGGCGCCTACGACTACGGCTCGATCATGCACTACGGGGCGCGCTTCTTCAGCCGCAGCGGCGAGCCGACCATCGTCGCACCGCCGGACAAGCCGATCGGCCAGCGCGTCGCCCTCAGCGACGGCGACATCGCCGCGGTCGACCGGATGTACGCCACCGACCTGTCGCTGGACCTGGACAGCCGGGCGCGCGACATCGACACGGACGAGGGGGGCATCGTCATCGATGCGGTGGTGCGCAACCTCGGTTCGCTGGGCGCGCACGACATCGAACTGACGCTGCACGCGGGCGACTCGGCCCGCTGGCTATCGGTGACCGAGGACAGCGGCTGGGCGTGCGTGTCGGACGCGTCCCGCCTGGTCTGCTCGCGCGACACGCTGGCCGAGAACGACACCTCGCGCTTCGAGCTGTACGCCGACCTGCGCGGCCATTCGCCCGACGAGCTCGTCGCCACGCTGAGCTCGCGCACGCTGGACCTGGACGGGGGCAACAACGCGGTGAACGGCTCGCGGGCCAAGGCCTTGCCGACGCGCGAGGACGGGACCCGCGGCTCGGCACCCGAGCCCCTGCAGGGCGCGGCCCGCCCGGACGATGCGGACGGTGACGGGGACGGGGACGAGGACGGCGTCGCCGTGGCGAGCGCGGCCGCGCCCGCGAGCGGCGGTGGCGGTGGTGGTGGCGGAGGCGGTGGCACCACCGGTGGCCTGGCCCTGCTGGCACTGCTGTGGGTGCAGCGGCGGCGGCGAACCACCCGCCGTTAGCCGGATCGACGTCCGGCACCGCGCGACGCGAGCCTCGCCCGAGGCGTCGCGCTGGTAGGGTCGTGTTCCGACCCGCCCGCATCGCCTCCCGCCCGTGCCCTCGAACAGCCTCGCCGCGCCCCGTGCGCGGCAGATCATGATCTCCGCGGGCGAAGCGTCCGGCGATGCCCACGCGGCGCACGCGCTGCAGGCATTCGGGGCGCTCGGGATGCCGGAGCGGCAAGGGCAGCCCGGCGCCGCCGGGCGGTTCGAGGCGTTCGGCATGGGCGGGGCGGCGCTGGAGGCGGCCGGCTGCGAGCTGGTGGTCGACAACCGCGACCTGTCGGTCATCGGGTTCGTCGACGTGCTGGTCAACTACCCGCGCTTTCTGGCACGCCTGGCCGAGCTGCGCCGCGCGCTGCGGGCCCGCCGCCCCGAGCTGCTGCTGATCGTCGACTACCCGGACTTCAACCTGAAGCTGGCCGACACCGCGCGCGCGCTCGGCATCCCGGTGCTGATGTACGTCGCCCCGCAGGTCTGGGCCTGGCGTGCGGGCCGCATTCCCGACATCGTGCGGCGCGTCGATCACCTGGCCGTGCTGTTCCCGTTCGAGCAGACGCTGTGGTGCAAGGCCGGTGCGGCGGTGACCTGCGTCGGTCACCCGATGGTACGCACCCTGCCGCGCGAGCCGGACCGGCGCGGCGCGCGCCAGCGGCTGCACCTGGGCGAGCACGCGCCGCTGGTCGCGCTGCTGCCCGGCAGCCGTCCCGGCGAGATCCGACGCCTGATGCCGCTGCTCGCCGGCGTCGCGGTTCGCCTGGCCGGCGAGCGCCCCGCGCTGCGCTTCGTGCTGCCGCGTGCGGCGAGCATCGACGAGGGCACGCTGCGCACGGCGCTGCACGACGGCATCGCCGCCAGCGGCGCGACGCCTTCGCTGCAGGCGGCGACACGGGCCGCGGTACGGATCCTGGCGCCCGCCGAGGGCGGTGCGGTGCTGGCGCTGGAGGCCGCCGATGTGGCGATCGTGGCATCGGGCACCGCGACGCTGGAGGCCGGACTGCTCGCCGTACCGATGATCGTGGTGTACCGGGTCGCGGCAGCCAACGCGTGGCTGATGCGTCGCCTGTTGACGATCCGCGACATCGCGCTGGTCAACATCGTCGTCGGGCACCGGCTGGTGCCGGAGTTCGTGCAGGAGGGGGCGACGGTGGCGGCGGTGGCCGGCGAGGCCACCCGCCTGCTCGACGACGGCGCGGCCCGGGAGGCCCTGCGCCGCGACCTGGCGGTGGTGCGCGAGCGGCTCGGCGAAGGCGACGCCTCGGCGCGCGTGGCCGAGCTGATGCAGCGGCTGGTGCGGGGTGCGGCGCCTACCTGACCACGCCGCGCTCGCTCGACTCGATGAAATCGATGAAGCGGCGCACCTCCGGGTGGCCGCCGGCGAGCGTCTGCAGCGCGGCGACCGCCTCGTCGCGCTTGCCGTGCTGGCGGATCAGGCCCATGTAGGCGCGGTGCAGTGCGGCGATGGTCAGATCCGAGAAGCCTCGCCGGCGCAGCCCTTCCTTGTTGATGCCGTGCGCGTGGGCGTAGTTGCCGACCGCCAGCGTGAACGGTGCCACGTCGCGGTTGGCGACCGAGTTCAGGCCCAGGAAGGCGTGTTCTCCCACCGTGCAGAACTGGTGCACGCAGGCGAAGCCCGCCAGGATGGCGTGGTCGCACACGGTGACGTGGCCGGCGAGCGAGGCGCCGTTGGCGAACACGGTGCGGTTGCCGACCCGGCAGTCGTGGGCGATGTGCACGTAGGCCATGAACAGGTTGTCGTCGCCGATGCGGGTCAGCCCGCCCCCGCCCTCGGTACCCCGGTTGATGGTGGCGAACTCGCGCACGGTGTTGCGCTCCCCGATGACCAGCTCGGTGCGCTCGCCGGCGTACTTCAGGTCCTGCGGATCGTCACCGATCGAGGCGAACTGGAAGATGCGGTTCTGGGCACCGATGCGGGTCGGCCCGTTGATGACCACGTGCGGCCCCAGACGGCTGCCGGCACCGATGTGCACCTGTGCACCGATGACCGCGTAAGCACCGATCTCGACCTCGTCGTGCACCGAGGCGGCCGGATCGATCAATGCGGTGGGGTGGATCATCGCTCAGTCGTCCAGCTCGTTGCGGGCGATCGTCAGTTCGGCGCCGCACGCGAGGGTTCCCTCCACCGAGGCGCGGCCGTCGAATTTCCAGAAGCCACGCTTCTCCCGCGCCAGCGTGACCTCGAGCACCAGCTGATCGCCGGGCACGACCTGGCGACGAAAGCGCGCCTTGTCGATGCCGGCCAGCAGGTACAGGGTGCGCTCGGACGGGTAGCCGCCCAGGTCCTTGAAGGCGAGCAGGGCCGAAGCCTGCGCCAGCGCCTCCAGGATCAGCACGCCGGGGAACACCGGGGACTGCGGGAAGTGTCCGGTGAAGATCGGTTCGTTGATCGTCACGTTCTTGATCGCCCGCAGACGCACGCCCTTCTCGTACGCGCTCACCCGATCCACCAGGAGAAAGGGATAGCGGTGCGGCAGGTACTTCACGATCTCGCGGATGTCGTCCATGGCGTCCATGGCATTCGCAGCGTCTGGGGCGGGCATCTACGACTCCGGGTCACGTGATGGGTGGGGTGTTCGACGCTCCGGCACGCACGCTATCGCTCTCCGCCGCGCGGTGACGGGATCACTGGTTGGCCGACTGCAGCCTGGCGTGCTCGCTGGACAGCGCATCGAGGATCCGTTCGGTGACATCGATGTTGTTGTCGGCGTAGAGCACCCCGTCACTGACGATCAGGTCGTAGGCCTGCTGCTTGCCGAACCGGGCGATCGCCTCGAGCACCTGGATGCGCACCTTCTTGAACTCGTTGTTCTTCTGGATGTTGAGCTCCTCCCGGAAATCCTGCTCGTCGCGCTGGATGCGCCGCTCCAGCCCGCGCGTCTCGCGGTCCAGGCGAACGCGCTCGACATCGTCCATCGAGATGCCCGAATCGGCCAGCCGGGCCGCCAGCACCGCCAGCTCCGCGCGCTGGCGTTCCAGCTCCGCCTGGCGAGGGCCGAACTCGGTCTCCAGCCGCTGCTCGGCCTCGAGCGCCTGCGGCGCGCGATCGATCAGGTAGGGGATGTCGACGAACCCGATCCGGGCCAGGGAAGCATCGCGGGAGGCGTCGCGGGCATCACCCTCGGCGCAGGCGGGCGCGCCGTGCAGGCCGGCGATCGTCAGGATGGCCGCCCCGAGCAGCGCCGGCGCACGCTGGCGCGAGAGGATCGAACCGGAGGCTGTGCGAGTCACGGGATACCTTCCATCAGAAGATCGAACCGATCGTGAACTGGAAGTTGTCGATCCGGTCCTCATCCGTCTCGTTATAAGGCTCGGAGACGCTGAATGTCAACGGACCGACGGGCGACAGCCAGACGAAGGCGATGCCGTAGGAGCCCCGGAACTCGTCGACGTCGAAGTCCTCGACATCGTCGAACACGTTGCCGAAGTCGGTGAACAGGCTGAAACGGGTCGCGCCCGGCTCCTCCACGAACGGTGGCGGAAAGATGAACTCGAGCGTGCCGAGGGTGCGGAAATCGCCTCCCGAGGCGCGCGAGTTCGAGTCCCGCGGCCCCAGCGATCCGGTGCTGAAGCCGCGCAGCGTGCGCACCCCGCCGGCGAAGTAGCGCTGGAAGAACGGCAGCGAGCCCTGCTCGTCGTAGCCGGTGCCGCCGTCGACCCGCAGCGTGGTCGAGAAGGTCAGCCGATCGTTGATGGGCCGAAAGTACTCCAGTCCGTACCCGAGCTTGTAGTAGGTCAGGTCGGAGCCCGGCACCGCGACCTCCAGCAGGAGCCGGTTGACGGCACCGCTGGTGGCGAACACGGTCCGGTTGCGCGTGTCGTAGCTGAACCCCAGGTTCAGGTCGAACACGTCGAACGTGTCGCCGCGCTCGTCGAGAAAGCCCAGGATGTCGTCCGGCGTGTTCGCGGTGCTGCCGATCTCGGTGCGCTCGTAGCCCACACCGATGCGGAAGGTCGAGAACTCGGACAGCGGCACGCCGAAGCGCAGGCTGGCGCCGCGGGTGCTGGCCAGGAAGCGGCTGCGCGCGCTCTCGCGGCGCGTGTCGGTCTCGCGGATGAACGCGCCCACCGTGCGGCTGATGCCGTCGTCGGTGAAGTAGGGATCCTGGAAGTTCAGCGACAGCTGACGGGTGGTCTCGGAGGTGTCGAACGAGAACTGGAAGCTCTCGCCGGTGCCGAACAGGTTCTCCTGGCTGAACGCGAGGTTGGCCGACACGCTGCCCTCCGAGCCATAGCCGATACCGGCGCTGAACGAGCCGGACGGGCCTTCGCTCACCTCCACGATCAGGTCCACCTGGTCATCGCTGCCCGGCACCCGTTCGGTATCGATGCGCACGCCCTGCATGAACGGCAGGCGCTGCAGGCGCACGCGCGAGCGATTGACCAGCGCCGGCGAGAAGCGGCTGCCCTCCAGCTGGCGCATCTCCCGGCGCATGACCTCGTCGCGCGTCTTGTACTGACCGGCGAACAGGATGCGGCGCACGTACACCCGCGAACCGGGCCGGATGCGAAAATCCAGCGCCACGGTGCGCCCGGCATCGTCCACCTCCGGCAGCACGTCCACCTCGGCGAAGGCGTAGCCGTCCTCGCCCAGCCGGTCGGTGATCGCGTTGGTGCTGCGCACCACGTCCTTCCTGGAGAAGACGTCCCCGGGCTGCACGCCGACCAGCGCGAGCAGCTCGTCGCGATCGACGTCGATCTCCCCGGACAGATCGATGCCCTCCACCGTGTAGCGCTCGCCCTCGCGCACGTTGATCACCACGAAGATGTCGGCCAGGTCCTCGGAGATCGACACCTGGGTGGAATCGATGTCGAAGCGCAGGTAGCCGCGGTCCTGGTAGAACGAGCGCAGCGTCTCGATGTCGGCGGCGAGCTTGACCTGCGAGTACTCGTCGGCCGAGCTGAACGGGTTGAACGGATCGGCCCGCGATTGCAGCAGGCCGGTGAGCGCGTCCTCGTCGAACGCGCGGTTGCCCACGATGCTGATGTGCTCGATGCGCGCCACCGCCCCCTCGTCGATGTCGATGGCGAGCGCCACGCGATTGCGCTCCAGCGCCCGCACGTCGATGTCCACCCGGCTGCCGTAGTTGCCGCTGCTGAAGTAGACCCGGCGCAGCTCGCGCTCGATCGATTCGAGCACGGCACGGTTGTAGACCCGGCCCGGCGCCACGTCGGCCTGCTCCAGCACCCGCTCCAGCTCCTCGGTGGGCACCTTGTCGTTGCCGTCGATCTCGATGCTGCCGATCGCCGGACGCTCCTCGACGCTGATGACCAGCGTGTCGACCCCGCGCCGAGCCAGCGAGACGTCCTCGAACAGACCGGTCTCGTACAGCGCGCGCAGGCTGCGCGGGGCGTCGACCAGCGGGTCGAACCGCTCGCGCGCGCGGGCCGGCAGATAGGTCAGGATGGTTCCCAGGTCGATCCGCTCGTTGCCCTGCACCACGATGTCGCCGATGGTGAAGGCACGCGAGGGGTCCGGCACCGACCCCGCGACCGCCCGCGCACCGTCGGTCGCACCCGACGGCGCTTCGGGCCGGGACGGCTCCTGCACCTGTGCCAGCACCGCGGGCGCCACCGGCACCATGGCCGCCGCCACCAGCATCAGGCACGCCGCCCGGCAACGCGGTCGGAGAGCCGAACGCCTCACGAGAACAACCGCCACAGATCGTTGTAGAACGCCAGCAACATCAGACCCCCGAGCATCACCACTCCCACCTGCTGCCCGATGATCTGCACCCGCTCGGACACCGGCTTGCCACGCACCGCCTCGATGGCGAAGTAGAGCAGGTGCCCGCCGTCGAGCATCGGGATCGGCAGCAGGTTCAGCACCGCCAGGCTGATGCTGATCAGGGCGATGAAATTGATGTAGTGCGCAGGCCCCACGCTGGCCGACTGGCCGGCGTACTGGGCGATGCTGATCGGCCCGGATATGTTGTCCAGCGACGCCTGCCCGAGCACCAGCTTGCCGAGCATGCGCAGGGTGAGCACCGACATGTCCCAGGTGCGCGACACGGCACCGCCCAGGGCGGCGAGCGGCGCCTCCTGCACGGTGACCCGCGCCTTGTCCATCATCCCCTGCGAGGCGGTCTCGATCACCCCGATCCGGCCGACGGTGGACTCGCCCGCCACCACCGGTTCGGGCACGATCTGCAGCGCCAGCACCGTGCCCGCACGCTCGACCTCGAGCGCCAGCGTCTCGCCGGGCCGCGGCTGGACGAGCTCGACCAGCGTGCGCCATTCGTCCACCGCGACACCGTCCACGGACAGCACCAGGTCGCCGGGTTGCAGACCGGCACGCGCGGCGGCGCTGTCGTCCACCACCTCGCCGATGCGGGCGTCCACGCGCGGCCACCAGCGGGTCAGCCCGAGGTTGCGGACCGCGTCCCCGCCGCTGTTGAGCATCGCGTCGCTGGACAGGGCGAGGCTGCGCACCGCCTCCTCGCCCAAGGCGGTGCGCACCCGGATCGGCAGCGACCGTCCCTCGCCCGCGTCCAGCCCGGCCTCCAGCAGCGCGATGCGCGCCTCCTGCCAGGTCTGCACCGGTTCCCCGTCCACCGCCAGGATGCGGTCCTCGTAGGCGAAGCCCGCCGCGCCGGCGGCGCTGTCGGGCACCGGATCGCCGACCAGCGGGGCGACGCCGGAGATGCCCATCATCATCACCAGCCACCACGCCAGGATGGCGAGCACGAAGTTGGCGGCCGGTCCGGCGATCACCACCGCGCTGCGCGCCCACAGCGGCTGGGTGTTGAAGGCGCGCGAGCGCAGCTCGGCGGCGACCGGTGCCTCGCGCTCGTCGAGCATCTTCACGTAGCCGCCCAGCGGGATGGCCGCCAGCACGAACTCGGTGCCGTCGACCCGCCCCACCCGCTTCAACAGCGGCTTGCCGAAGCCGACCGAGTAGCGCAGCACCTTGATGCCCACCCGCCGGGCGACCCAGAAGTGCCCGTACTCGTGAATCGCGATCAGCAACCCGAGAGCGAGCACGAACGCGAGCGCGCTGAAGGCGACGTTGCTGAACATGCGATGGGCAGTCGGGGTGGTGGGCGAAGGGGACGGGAGGGAGACGGGCAGACGACGGCCCGGTGACGGGGTGCCGGCTCGATGACGAGATGCCGACGACGGAGGATCGAGGGCCGCTACTCCAGGGTTGCCAGCTCCCGGCGTGCGATCGCGCGTGCCTCCCGGTCCGCCTCGATGATAGTGGGCAAATCGCTGGCCGGGGCGCTTTTCGCGGATGCCAGGGTTCGTTCGACGATCCGCGAGAGTTGCAGAAATGCGACATCGCCGGCCAGGAAGGCGTCCACGGCAACCTCGTTGGCAGCGTTCAACACCGCAGGCATGGTACCACCGGCGGCCTGCGCCTCGAACGCCAGCCGCAGTGCCGGAAAGCGTTCCGTGTCGGGCTTCTCGAAATGCAGCCCGGACACGTCGGTGAAGTCCAGCGGCGCCACCCCGGCATCGATGCGCTCCGGCCATGCGAGCGCCTGGGCGATCGGTGTGCGCATGTCCGGCCGGCCCAGCTGGGCGATCACGGAGCCGTCGACGTAGCGCACCATCGAGTGGATCAGGCTCTGCGGGTGCACCACCACCTCGATGTCGTCGACGTGCAGATCGAACAGCCGACACGCCTCGATCACCTCCAGTCCCTTGTTCATCAGCGTGGCCGAATCGACCGAGATCTTCGGTCCCATCGACCAGTTCGGGTGCGCCAGCGCCTGTTGTACCGTCACAACACGCAGCGCTTCCAGCGACGTGGTGCGGAACGGACCACCCGATGCGGTCAGGATGATTTTCTCGACACCCTCGGTGGAGACGCCCGTGGACGTCGCCGGCAGGCTCTGGAAGATCGCGTTGTGCTCGCTGTCGACCGGCATCACCAGCGCGCCGGAGGCGCGCGCGGCCTCGATCATCAGCTCGCCGACCCGCCTGGACGACGACGGGTTCTGACCGGTGACCAGTCGGCCGTCGCGCACGGCATGCGGCTGGAAGTTCTCGCCCTTCTGGAAGTCCGCGCCGAGTTCGCGAAGACGCGTCTCGAGCGCGTACGGCACGGCGCCCTCGAGCCCGACCGCCTTTTCTTCGTCGTTGGTGAAGCCGCTGACCTTGCGGCCCTTGACCAGTGCGTCGCCGTTGGCGAGCGTGACCATCTCGGGGTCGTACTCGGGCGCCAATGGCTCGGGCGCCACCGGTGTGCCCGCTGCGGCGCCCTGACCGAACCCAGGGTCCCCGCAGAACTCGGCCACCTGAGCCGACCATTCGACGCACCCGTCGGTGAGCTGGCTACGAAACCAGCGCTCGCCCCACAAGGTGCCCTCGCGGGTCGAGCCCACCAGGGTGCCGGTCAGCACCATTCGCCGCGGTGAGTACGGGGCGGGCTCTTCGAGCGTCTCCCCCATGCGCCGAACTGACGTCGCGGGTTCGAGGTAGAAGTCCTCGACCAGTAGCCCGAAGAACTGGTCTGATGCCGGTACCTGAGGGTCGCCCCAGGGGGCGTTTACCGAGGGGCGCCGCCCATCCCACTCAGGGTCATCGATGCAATCGGGGCAACAGTCATCGCATTCGTTCAACGTCGACTCCCACCCCGCCGGTCGAGGAGGAGCAGAGCGGCGCATATAGCTCATTGTCAGGCAGTTGTTCGCCAGCGTCAGGCACCGCCCCGAGGTCGGGTCTGTGAGCTGCAAAGAAGGAAGAAGGTTCATCGCCGTCTGACCGCCCTGTCGATGTGTCGCCCGATGCGCTTGAGGTCGCCGGCCGGCAACCGCCCGAGCTGCGAACCGTTGATGTTGATTGTCAAGGGTCCCGGTGGTGCCGCTCGGCGGGGCGCCGGCGCCGGCGCTGCGATCGTTGTCGTGTTGTTGACCGTGACCGAACCGCCGACCGTTGACCGCACCTCGCCCGCCACAACCGGGTCCATGGTTCGCCTCACCTCGGCTGCGATCTCGTTCACGATGTGAGGGGCGTACCGGTGCATGAGTTCCATCTGTCGGGGC
>ENA-ORXT01004525-ORXT01004525.1-marine-metagenome-genome-assembly--contig:-NODE-4525-length-14291-cov-3.800830_pt1 | contig 14291 bp, 13 predicted proteins | sample MGYA00237868_ERZ511482 | MGnify/ENA metagenome assembly ERZ511482 | reverse complement strand
ATAAAAATGAATATTATATATCTTTTACTAAATCAGGGGATATGTATTTTGCATCAAATAAAGAAGCTGAAGAAAATAGACAACATGATTTTGATATTTACAAGTCTTCATTTATTAATTATGAATTTCAGGAGGCCATAGTAGAGAGCGATTCTATTAATACTGGAAGATATGAGGCCGATGTTTTTATTTATCCTGATGAATCATACATCATATTTTGTTCTGCAAGAAAGTCTGGTTTTGGAAATGGAGATCTATATATCAGTTTTAAAGACGAGAATGGAATATGGAGCAATGCGGTAAATATGGATAAACCAATAAATTCTGAACACCATGAACTTTGTCCATTTGTCACAGCAGATGGGAAATATTTATTTTACACAAGTAATCAAGATATTTATTGGGTCAATACTGATGTGATTGAGAAGATAAAACATAGGGTATTAACAAAATCAAATTAATTACGATCCGCTAAATTAAATAGTTGTCAGAATTAGCAAGACATTAAAATAGAGTATACACGTAATACAAAGAAAATAGAATACTTGCGATAAGCCCAAAATAAGCCAAAATGATTAGTACAGATGGTGGTTTATATTCAAGAGACACTTCTTTACTGTTGATTGCTTTTACATTAAGAAATGCGATGATTGGAGAAGTTAAAAATGCAATAATCGTAGCTAACTGCAATATTTTCAACATACTTGCTGCTGAGAAATAAAATAATGCGAAAGCACCTAGACCTAAAATAGGTAGAAGAATTTTATAATTACGCTGAAGCAATTTATTTTTTTCTTGCTCACTTTTATTGTCATTGTATAAGACTAAGATTCCTCTAATAAAGCTTCGTGTAAAGGCATCAAGAACTGTGATAAGCGTTCCGTAAATTGTGCCAAAGGCAGCAATAGCAATAATCCAATATGACCAGTTTCCAAGATTAGATACAAATATTTGTAGTAGTTGATTCGAAAATTGAGTCGCATTTCCTTCTAATAATAACCCAGATCCGAAAACAGTAAAAGCCCCAATTGTTAAAAACATAAGTGCTAATATTGTAGTAAAAATATAACCTAGATTAAAATCGAATAAACTCTCAGAAAGACTTGGTTTGTAGTTGGTGTCTTTCATTTTTTCTACGACCCAAATACTATGCATAGTGGAAGCCTCCATCCCTGCAGGCATCCAGCCGATTAAGCTCACTAATAATGCGAGACCAGTTCCTTCTAATAGTTTTGGTGCTATAAAATCTGGATTTTTTACAATTGGACCATTCATTAAGACTGCGGTGAACGCAATTGAAACAGTAATGAGTAGAATAATTGAAAGCACTTTTATAAATATATCTAAAAATGAATATCCACCAATTAATAAAATTAAAACTGTAACACCGATAACAATGCCTACTAAATGTGGTATTGATGCTTTGATACCAATCATCGTACTTAATAAGCCTGCAGAAACTGCAGCAATTGCTCCAGTCACAGCAAACATGTTGATGGAGATGACTGCAAGGAATAAATACACAGCCCAATCTCCTTGATGTTTATATCCTTTTATTAAGCTATTTCCTGTCGCTGCTACATATCGAGGTCCAAATTCATAAAATGGATATTTTAAAAGTAAAGTCCCTACGATAATGAGGATAAATATCAATCCATGATGCGCACCCGCACGTGTCGATAATACTAAATGTGAAGTACCAATCGCTGTACTTGCAAATAGAAGTCCAGGTCCAACTGTTTTAATAAAATCTCTTCTCTTACTATTTTCCATTTGTCCGTTTACACTTTACTTATAATCATCCCGATACTCCACTTTGTTATGATCCGGGATTTAGTTTCGCTAAATATCAGCATCGCGATGTCCGTTAAACTTCCGATAAAAGCTAAGCCTGTACCGAGATACAATGTAGAACGAATAAATTTCTTTCGATTCATCATCTGAGTCTATTCTTTGGTAAAATATGACTTACATTGGAATTAAAATCTCTAAGAGCAGATTCTTAGTCGGATTTTTCGGTACTAACAAAGCTAAGATCGTATATTCTGTTATGAAATTAATTATCATTTTTGGACCTGGTGCAGTAGGGAAGATGACAGTCGGTCGAGAACTTGCAAAGATTACGGGTTTGAAATTATTCCATAATCACATGTCTTTGGAATTGGCAAATCAGTTTTTTGATTGGAATACAGAGGGCTTTAAAAAGATTGATAGTTTGCTTAGGTTTGGTATTTTCGAAATTGTGGCCCAAAGTGATTTAGAAGGATTGATATTTACATTTGTCTGGGCAGTCAATGAGAAAAAAGAGGAGGATTATATCGATCGCATCGTTGACATCTTTGCTAGAGAAGGAGGAGAAGTTATGTATGTAGAATTGTCAGCGGATTTGGAGCAGCGCCTTAAAAGAAACAAACATGACGATAGATTAAGAGAGAAACCATCAAAACGAGATACAGCATTTACTGAGAAAATGATTTTGGATCATGAATCGAAATTTCAAATGAACACAAAAATAGGGGATTTGCTTAATAAAGAGATTTTCAAAATTGATAATACAAAGTTGGAGGCTGCAGAAGTGGCCAGTATGATTAAAAAACAATATAATCTGTGAGAAATTAAACTAGGGGTAGTCCAGGATAAAGTTTTAAACAGGAAATCTAATGTCCTAACTGACCATCTGATATCGGGAATTGTCTATGTTCGCGCGCTGTAGACCTATGCGTGTAGCTTAGCCTGTCTTCCAAGTAGAGCTTCCTCAGTCTCTTCTCTATCTCGATCTGGTACACAGCAATCTACAGGACAAACAGCGGCACATTGAGGTTCTTCATGAAACCCTTTACACTCAGTGCATTTATCAGGCACGATAAAGTAAATTTCATCATCGACAGGAGCATGAGCATCATCTGGTTGAACAATCTTACCGTCTTCTAAAGTATATTCTCCAGTTACTGTCGTTCCTTCAGCAATTGTCCATTCGACACCGCCTTCATAAATAGCATTATTTGGGCATTCTGGTTCACAAGCGCCACAATTAATACATTCATCTGTGATAAAAATTGCCATATATATTCAATGTTTCAATACGAGTATCTAACGCAAATACTGATGTTGAAGTTTAAAAAATACAAAGATAAGGTCTTAAAGTGTATTAATCTTGAGAAGAAGGCTGTTGAAATGAATTTCTTTTCAAATAAGATAGGAGAACATATATCACGACGATAGAAGAACAAGCAATTCTAAAGTCAAAGATGAGCAAGATTGTAAATATAAAAATACAAATAAGGGGTAACTTATTATTGCTAACTCCTTGATCTATAGACTTTAAGGAGAACATTTTAATATTGGAAAGCATTAAGACCATCAGTATGAATGGGATTATAAAGTATACAAGTGGATGAGAGATTGATTGTATATAGAATGTTTTATCATATTGAATTCCGATAAATAGACCCAATAAGAATAATGTTGCGAATGGTACAGGAAGGCCGATAAAGTAATTTAAACTAGGTAAAGTGTTAAATTTTGCCAGTCTGAGGGCAGAGCCAACCAAAAACATCATTGGTGCCAGATAAAAGATCCAGTTTGTAGATGGAGCAATCATCAGATATAAATATGCAGGTGCCATTCCGAAACTAATCACATCTGCGAGAGAGTCCAATTCTTTTCCAACGGCAGACTCGGCATTCAGTTTTCGAGCTAAAAAGCCATCAACTGTGTCTAGAAAGATACCAATAAGCAAAAAAACCGAACTAAGAAAAATATCTCCAATAGCAATTGCGGTGAATCCACAACAAATATTTGCGATAGTAAATATGGACGGTATGTAATGTTTAGTGGCCATTTGCAGGTACTAATGTATAAATGTAAATAGAATCTATTTGAATAAGTTTAAAAAAACTTCAAAACTTGTTTACTAAACGATAGAAAAGGGTTGCACATTTTCCTTATTCTGCTATATTTGCACTTCGTAAGGAAAATGTTCCTTATAATTTAAGTAAAGTTTGACTGTTTGTATACTTTTGATGTGTATTAACATGTTACTTGAAATAACAATTAATGCGAATGTAGCTCAGTTGGTAGAGCACGACCTTGCCAAGGTCGGGGCCGTGAGTTCGAGTCTCATCATTCGCTCTATGCTTGGTTGAATGGGTTATTTGGTCAAGAAGATGAAAAGCAATAGAGCATTTTATCTTTTGGATTGAATAACCCTTTTTTCAATTAAGGGCTTCTTATCGTGGAAGTGATTAAAAAAACCAGTTGCCCGGGTGGTGGAACTGGTAGACACGCTGGACTTAAAATCCAGTGCTCATTGCGAGCGTGCCGGTTCGATTCCGGCTCCGGGTACAGAATAAGCCTCACATTAGTGAGGCTTTTTCATTGAACAAAACTTTACATTATGCACACTATGTATGCCTTACAATCTATATCGAGGAACTACATATATGTTGGAATGACAACTGATATGGAAACTAGCTTAATGCACCATAATCGAGAATATAATAAAACGACAGAACATAGAAGCCTTTTCATTTATTATACACAGAGCGAGTTGAAACTAGACGTGAAGCAAGATCACATGAGAAATACTTGAAATCTGGAATTGGTAAAATATTCCTAAAATCCTTAGAGACTTAAAATCTGCCTATTGGCAGACAGTTCTCGGCGGTTCGACCTGACTCCAGTAGGGAGTTTTGAGTTAAACTTTTAATTATCTCGTCTCCAATCGGCTCTTTCATTAAATATAACTTTTCAATATCCATAAAGTATAGACCACAGAATTTCTTGCTAGAACTGTCATTCATGTATGAATAACTACGAAACAGTTTTGCTTAAAAAATAATAGCTTCAATCATCTATGTTAAAATTGATTTTTGGTAGCAGACGATATTTCTATCGATTGAGCTAATCGGTAGCTAGTAAACTGAGCACTTTATCAGGGTTTTCATAAACAGCTAATTTTACAACATTCTTTCCTTTTGACGCAGAGAAAACAATTTGTGTTCCTTCAACCCCTTCTTCTAGTGGTCTGAAGTATAAAATAGAATCCATGTTGATATATACAGCATATTTTTTTGGAGAGCCTGTTGTCAGTTTTATGATTTTCATTAAAGTTTAATTTGGCATGAAAGTAAGAATTTCATTTCTACAGTCAGTATCCATAATGATAATAATGATGATTTTTAGAAGTCTCTTTTCCACTCTTTTCATGGAAGTTCTATAAAATGCTTAAATTTGGATAGACTAATACGCTTTGATTTTAGCACCTATCTTATCAATCTTTATTCTTTGCCATTGGTAGATTTTATTCGAGATAATAATTGGTTTAAACAAAATCTATTTATTTGTTTGTTCGCATCACTGATCTATTTTGTGGTTTACTGGTATTATCAGTATGAGCCTTTGTTAATTCCAGCAAGCATATTTTGTCTTTTAACCATTGTTTCAATCTGGTTTTACTATAAGAAAAAGCAAGAACTTTCGTTCTATATTATTTATTTTAACTTCTTTTTGGTTCTGCCCATATTTAGTGCTGTTATAGTCGTGAATTTTTCAATCATAACGGCATATTCCGCTCTGCTCATGAATGCCTTTCTAATGGTTTTAGATAAGAAAGCACTTATATTGATTTCAATTGCTGCTTTGCTGTCATTCGTTGTATTTGTCATTTTACACTTATTCTATATTAATGAGTCTATTCTAAGTATCAAGAGCTTAGATTTTGTATTGTCTTTTATCATTTTATTAAGTATGATAAATACATTATTACAGTTTAATGAAGAACGTGCATTGCGCATTCAAGAATTAGACAATAAGAAATCTGAATTAATAAAGTATATAGAATCGAATTTAGAATTAGAAAATTTTGCCTTTATTGCGTCCCATGACTTAAAGACTCCACTCAGGAATATTATGAGTTTTAGCCAGCTCCTAAGATCGAAAGCAAATGACCGACTAAAACCAAATGAGCAAGGCTACTTAGATATGATTATTAAGTCAACTCAGAATATGAATCAGTTGGTATCTGATATTTTAAAGTATTCGAAATCTGATTCATTAGAATATCAAATAGAGAAAGTGGAGATATATCCAATGATCAATCATGTCATCACAGAACTGTCGGATTTAATTGTTGAAAAAAATCCAATTATTAATCTAAATATTAATAAAGGAATTTTTGTCAAAGGAGATAGATCAATGCTGATGTCTGCTTTTCAAAACCTGATCACTAACGCAATAAATTATGTAGCTGAAGGACAAATAGCTAAAGTTAATATCTATTCAGAAAATATAAAAGGTAATCTCGTCATAAGTGTTGAAGATAATGGAATTGGCATTAGCAGTGAATATCGTCAGACAATCTTCTTATTATTCAAACGCTTACATAACCAGACGACTTATAATGGAACAGGTATTGGATTAGCCATTGTAAAAAAGATTGTCGAAAAGCATCTTGGTGATATTTGGGTAGAGTCAAATCCAAAGGGTGGCAGTATATTTAAACTGTCATTTCCTACAAATACTAATTGAAAATATTTACATTATATAGTCTTTATCTGGAGCAATAAAAGAGTATCAGGCTGTCGGCTTAATTTTAAAATTAAAAGTCACCAGTCAAGTTAAAATTTAATAGTAGTTTTCCTCTAAAATTACAAGACTTTTGTAACTCGTTTTTAGAAGGCAAAATAGATAATATGCAAAACGTAAGAAAAGGAGAGGAACTGGACGAGCGACCGTTGAAAGAATTTTTGCAAAAGCACGATTTGACCTCAGATGTAAATAGTGAATTAAATGTAACACAGTTCGCAGGCGGAGCATCCAATTTGACATACTTACTTGGTATTGAAAATAAAGAGTTGGTATTGCGACGTCCACCTAAGGGTGCCATAAAACGTGGTCATGACATGGGCCGAGAATTTAAAGTGTTGACTGGTTTGAATAATGGTTTTGAGAAAGCACCAAAAGCATATGCATACACAGAAGACGAATCAATCATCGGTGCACCTTTCTATGTAATGGAAAAAGTAGAAGGCATCATTATTGATTACAAATTAGCTAAAGAGCGAGCTATTTCAGAAGCTGAATTTCCAATCATAGCGAATAACTGGTTAGATAGTTTAGTAGAACTTCACGATTTAGATTATAAAGCATTAGGACTATCTGATTTAGGTAAACCAAATGGCTATGTCGAACGACAAGTCAGAAACTGGAGTAAGCAATATACTAAGGCGGCAACAGAAGACATTCCCGAGGCACCAAAAGTTATGGCTTGGCTGGACGAGCACCAACCTACTGAATATGATCACTGCCTGATCCACAATGATTATAAATATGATAATGTCGTTTTCAAAAATGATAGTTGGCAAGAGATCAATGCTATTTTAGATTGGGAAATGTGTACACTCGGAGACCCCTTCATGGATTTAGGTGCAGCAATTGCATATTGGGTAACTGCTCATGATAACCCTATCATCCAGATGACATTTCCATATCCTACGATGATGCCGGGTAATCCTAGTCGACTGGAAGTTGTCGAACAGTATGCTCAAAAAAGTGGACGTCCAATTGAGCATTTAGTATTTTACTATGCTTTTGGGTTATTTAAAAATGCTGTCATTGTCCAGCAAATTTATCACAGGTATTCCAAAGGATTGACGACTAACGAACGATTTGCAAACTTAAATTTACTGACTAAGTTGTTTTGTGAATTGGCTTGGCAGGCGATTCAGAATCAGCGAATAGAATAGATCTGAAAAACGACAGATACGAGGGACGAGTATTTTTGTTATCGCGAATAACTTAAATTTACGATCATAAATTATGAATTCTATCAAGCCAGATCAGTGGATTTCTAATGGGTAAATTCCTTTTTACTTCAAATATATATGGGTCATGGTCATTAATTTTCCAAAGTCTAAAATAATTTGGCTTATCAAAAATGAGTGATCCAAATAAAAATGATGGCTGAGCGACTGGCCAATTATCCCAATACATGACATCAGGATCTTTAAACCAATCATTTTTATTTTCGATATAGGGAGCCATAAATTCTAATGCGAGTGAAATTGATTTTCCATCAGCTGTTGAGTAAGTCCAATAGTTATTTTTTGTATCTGAAAGGATCATACAATTCATAAGCATTGCATCCAGATTGAATAGAGAATAGCCATATGGTTTTGTTCTTTTTAACTCAAGAGGGAAACTACCATTTGGAGCCATTTGATTCGGTAGAATCGTCTGTTTGAAATTATCTCTACACATATCCAGAATACCTACATTATCAGTATAGTCAGCGTATAAAGCGACTTGCATATTCCAACATGTGCTATGATTATTGGGATGATTCATTTCATCAATACCATATTGGTGATTTGTCAACCACTCATTAAAGTTTGAGAACCATTGCTTGAACTTGTAATTGGTGTCTTCATCTAAAAGACCTTCACTCTCTAAGACACATAGAGATTGGACAACTTCCATGAAGTGAATGCCATCTATTATTCCAATACCTCTGCCAGTATGTCGACCTTTTATAGCCTGGGCATACAAGAAGTGTGGATTCATTTTCGTGGTGTCATTAATGAACCAAGCGGTACAATGTTTGACAACTGCATTTGCATAAAGCGTATCTTTTGTCATTAAATAGGCTGAGCTTAAATTGCCGACAATTTCGCTTAGTCTCATTAAGGCTTCTCGATGTTTTGTGAAATTATTAGGATTTGTCAAGCCATCACGACGGACAAATGGCCCATTAAGATTTAAAGAATCGGGCCACCAGTAATCTCCTTCAGAATAGAAATCATGGATACCTCCAGAGCTTCGTTCACAGACAAATGATGTTAATGTAATTGGGTCTTCCATTAAAAATATTGTCGCTTTCTGTAAAACAGATTTTTCTAAAACAGCTACAATTTTATCATAATCGCTATCTTCATTTTTGAGACAGCTTGTCATTAATATACAGAAAAATAAAAAACAAATACCAATGTTATATTTCATATTCTAAGTTAACAGGAATCATTAGAGCGACCAAAGTTCTTTGATTGTAATTAAACTCTTAAGAGTATCCTATAATATTTTCAAGCTTAAATAAGTGCCATTCAGATATTACAGTAAATTATATGTACCGAAGTAAATTCATTTCAAAATATCCGAAATCACATGCCCATGTACATCGGTCAGTCGAAAATCTCGCCCTTGAAAATGATAGCTTAATTGCTCATGATTGATACCCATGCAATGTAAGATAGTAGCTTGCAAATCATGGACATGTGTTTTTCCTTCGATACCATAATATCCTAATTCGTCCGTTTTACCGATGGTCATTCCTTCTTTGATTCCACCGCCTGCCATCCACATCGTAAACGCTTCGCCGTGATGATCTCTACCTTTGAAGTCAGTACCTGATGCACAGGTTTCTTTCATCGGCGTTCTGCCAAACTCGCCACCCCAAGCCACTAGGGTTGTGTCCAATAATCCACGTGCTTTAAGATCTTGCAATAATGCACCAATAGCTTGGTCAACATTTTTACAGGCGCCAGCAAGACCATCGACTACGCCGCTTCCTTCTCCCGCACCATGATGGTCCCAGGCATTATCATATAATTGAATAAAACGAACGCCTTGTTCTACTAATCGGCGTGCTAAAAGACAATTATTGGCAAAAGAAATTTGACCAGGCTTCGTACCATATAATGTGTGAATATACTCTGGCTCGTCTTTGATGTTCATCACTTCGGGCACTTCAGCTTGCATGCGAAATGCAAGTTCATATTGTGAAATCCGAGACAAAATTTCTGGGTCACCTACTGCCTCATATTCCTTTTGGTTAATGTCATTGATAATATCAATCGAACGCTTTCTTAGATATTCATCGACACCATCTGGATTGTTTAAATATAAAATGGGGTCACCTGGCGATCGACATTGTATGCCTTGGTGCAAGGAGGGTAGGAATCCACTTCCCCAAATACTTTTGCCTGCACTTGGATCTCCTCCAGAAGTTAAAACAACAAAACCAGACCTTTACCTTCTGACCTCTACCTTCTGCCATTACGAGAATAAAAATCTGATTATGATGAGCTGTCTTATATTAATGATCATACTGAAAGAGTACAGACTGCTATGGTTAAATCAGTAGATAGAAGTGAAGGGGAATCCGCTAGGATTTTAATAAGATAATTTTCACTTGTGATAATGATGCACCTTCTTAATTGGATTGCCCAAACCTAATACAGCGTTTGGTGTGTGGGAATATTGTCTACCCATAAGAGAGTAGAATAGGAATCTACTTCCAATTTTTATGATCTATTTATTCAAGTAGATCAGGTTCTGCTTTTGAAAGGCTATTTCAATAATTTATAAAACGACCTTCTTATATTTGGAATGAAGAACAAACCGATGCGATACTCACCGTCGAAGGAGGAACAAGAAATGTTTCTTGGTCAACGAGCAAGGTGCTGAACAGCAATTAGAATACAGTATTCCATCCCAAACTCTATGTAAAAGTTGTCATGTTAAAAATAGTAAATTGACACCCATAGATCCAGAAGCGAGGCCATTAAATCGAACGAATACATTCACTGCGGGAACTAAAATCAATTGAGTCATTATGCTAGTTTGGGTTTGCTAAAAGGTATGCCAGATTTATCTGAAGTTAGAAAAAACCTAATCTGGGATGATTCATCGTCAGGCAGCTTACATGGTCGTGCATTGGCTTATGTAGATATGAATTGTGCACATTGGCATAGTAAAGGAGGACCTGGAAATACTTCTGCACTCCACGTAACAGCATTTGAAACCAAACCATTTAATTTAGGTATTGATAAACATCCAATCACTGTAGGAAAGGGCACATTTGGACGACCATATGATATGGTAAAGGGCCAACTTGAAAATTCTATTATGGTATACCGAATGGAAACTACAAATCCAGGGGAGATGATGCCTGAAGTTACAAGGAAACTAGTCCATGAAGCAGGTGTAAATTTGATAAAGAACTGGATTGAGGAGATGGGTGACTAAAGAGTTTCTAAGTGTAGTCACATAGATATTTTATATTAGCATTAATATGAAAAAATTTACTGCACAAGATTATCAAATGCAAACTTACGGAGGAGGTCTACAAGGAAAACGACCTCTCTTGTCTCCATTATGGAAAAAAATGGAAGAAGAAGCTTATGCTAAAATGGAAGAGGGCGCACGGTCCTATATTCATGGAGGTGCAGGTTTAAGTCATACGGTAAATAACAATCGAAACGACTTTAACAAATACCGGATTGTCCCTCGGATGCTTAAAAATGTAGACCTCAGGGATACGAGTACAAAGGTACTAGGTGTAGATATGACGGCACCATTTTTTTTATGTCCGGTCGGTGTAGCGGAGATGGTTCATCCAGAAGGTGATCTAGCAATCGCAAAGGGTGCAGCTCCAACAGGGATTCCCTATATTTTTTCTAATCAGGGGTCATTCCCTATGGAAGACTGCGCTGCAGCAATGGGGGAGACGCCATACTTTTTTCAATTGTATTGGTCTAAATCTAGAGCTTTAGTTTCCAGTTTTGTAAAGAGAGCGGAATCAAGTGGCGCTAGAGGAATCGTGTTGACATTGGATACTACACTATTAGGATGGCGGACTGGAGATATGGATATTGCTTATTTACCTTTTTTATTGGGAAAAGGAATCGCCCAATATACTTCAGATCCAGTGTTTAGAGGACTGGTGGAAGATGAGATAGCGCAAGAACATCCTAACTTGGATAAGAAATCTCCTGAATACAAAACAGTATTCGATCAAAACTGTGCAATCTTATTTACAAAGATTTATAATAACTCCACGACGACTTGGGATGACCTAGCCTTTCTGAGAGATCAGACATCGCTACCTATTATTTTGAAAGGCATTTTACATAAAGACGATGCACAGTTGGCAGTTAAATATGGTATGGATGCAATCTACGTTTCTAATCATGGTGGTCGACAAGTAGATGGCTCTATTTCTTCCATTGCAGCTTTACCAAAGATCGTAAAAGTAGTTAAAAAGAAAATACCGATTATGATGGATTCAGGGATTAGAGGCGGTGCTGATGTATTTAAAGCATTGGCTTTAGGGGCTAATGCAGTTGGCTTGGGAAGGCCGCATATTTTTGCGCTTACCCTTGCAGGTGCAGAGGGCGTGACAGAGGTGATACATCAATTAAAAGCGGACTTTGAGTTGACCATGGCTTTGTCAGGATGTAAGAATGTTGCTGAGATTAATCGAGCCTGCCTTGTAAAAGCGTAATTGATTTTTGTAGATTGACATGATGATATGGCAGACTGCCTACTGGTGATGCAGGTAATACGGCAATATTTACGGCAATATTTACGGCAAGCACCATTTATAAAATGAATAGATATTTAACTTGAAGTTAGAAATAAAAAATCCAAGAATTAAATGTTACAAATGCATGAGACCTATTAGCTCATGTGCTTGTAAATACATTAATCCTTTCCAGACGAATACTCGTTTTATTATTCTAATGCACCCGAAGGAGTACAAAAAAGAAAAAAACGGAACGGGACATATGACTAAGCTTCAACTGGAGAATTCAGAGATTATAGTTGGGATTGATTTTACCAATAATGACCGTGTAAATGAAATATTGGCTAAAGAAGAATGCCGTTCTTTTTTACTGTATCCAGGGAAAGATAATTTCAATTTATCGACAAGTGGAAGTTCAGAAATAATTTCATTTATGGGTAATAATCCAACCATCTTCCTTCTCGATGGCACATGGCCCTGTGCCCGCAAAATGCTTAAACTGAGTAAGAACTTGCAAAAATTAAACAGAGTGAGTTTTGATAATAAAATAAAATCAAAATTTATTATCAAGCAGCAGCCAGATTCTCTTTGTCTTAGTACTATTGAGTCAGTCTATACTGTCTTAAATTTACTTAAGGAAGGGAAAGTAGAACACTGTGAGACGACAGGTTTTCTTATCCCTTTTAAGAAAATGATTGAGTATCAAGTCGAATGGATTCTAAGCCCAAACAATAAAAGTTATAGTTCATCTGCGAACAGAGGGATTACGACTAAGAATATGTATAAGAAGAATCCGCAAAGGAGTATTATTTTTGAAAAAGAAAGTTAGATGTATAATTTATGATTCTTCTTTTTTTATAGTGATTTATCAGAAGTTTTTAATTAGAATTTATTCAGGAAAAATGGATAGAGCTTTATATTTTATGAATCAGATCGAATAGCTTAAAATCAGCTTAAAATCCGGCTTAAAATCTGCTTAATTATGAGACCTTAACACAAATCAATTCAAACTTAAATAAAAATGAAAGTTACCGCTGAAAAAAATGAAAAAGTTGCAAATATGATCTTTGCATCTATTTACCCCCTTTACTGGAATAGATTGGAAAAACATGGTAGGACAAAAGAAGAGTTCCATCAAGTATTAGAATGGTTTACTGGTTTTGACGAAAAGAAATTAAAATCACTTATCGAAGAGAAAGTAACGTTTAGAACTTTTTTTGAGAAAGCAATAATTCATCCCAATGCATACATGATTAAGGGAGTTGTGTGTGGTTATCGAATTGAAGAAATAGAGGATGAATTTGAATTGTATAAACAGTGTAGACAGATGGAAAAGCTAATTGATGAATTGGCAAAAGGTCGTAAAATGGAGAAAATTTTACGCGAAGAAAAGAAGTAGACACGACTGCTGAGAAAACCTGAGCTTCATTAAAAGGTGTTTAACCAAAACGGTTTCCTTATACTTTATCTTAGGAAAGAAGCTGTAATTAAACATGAAATAATCGGTCAATGAATAAATATATTTTTGTGATTTGTGTTACAATATTATGTTCTTGTCATCAAGAAAAGATGCCTCTTTCTGAAGATGTCGAGGAGGATCTGAAAGTAATTGTGGAAGGGGAAACTTTTGCATACATGGAAAAAGATTATCAGAAATGGGCTTCATATTGGGATCAAAGTAGTGATGTGTTACGATTAGATGTATCGGATGCCGGATTCGTTCAAAGAGGCTGGGATGAAAGTAGTCAAAATTTAAAAATTTTTTTTAAGGAGCACCCTGAGCCAATACGGTCAACTTTCGTAAACTCCAATTATCTTATTTTTCATGATGTCAATTTAGCCTGGGTCGCATTTGACCAAACTTGGACAAGCCAGTCAGGTGAAAAAACTGTTGCAAAAGCAACCATAACTTTAATTAAAAAAGCGAATTCTTGGAAAATTATATCATATACCGCAATTCAATATGAAGTAGAAGATCAAAATGTTGATA
>ENA-ORXT01004524-ORXT01004524.1-marine-metagenome-genome-assembly--contig:-NODE-4524-length-14292-cov-17.208582_pt1 | contig 14292 bp, 9 predicted proteins | sample MGYA00237868_ERZ511482 | MGnify/ENA metagenome assembly ERZ511482 | reverse complement strand
CGATCATTCCGGTGCTGATCATCTACCCGTTCATGCAGAAGTACTTCGAGAAGGGAATTCTCCTCGGGGGCGTGAAGGAGTGATCGGTCGATTCACAGCCAGACAAACCACAGAACGTCCACCCATCCAGAGTCCATCCACAGGAGGAAACAAGATGAAACTGACCTCATTGGCCGCGGTGCTGACAGGCACCGTGCTCGGAAGCGCAGCGTTGGCGGAAGGGGAGCTGCGCATCGTCGACGAACCGCTCGAGCTCACGATCCAGATGAACCATGCACGCTACCCGGTCTACGATGATGACTGGCCGGTTGAAAAGGCCGCAAGCGAGATGACCGGCATCCGTCTGAAGAACGATACCGTGGGTGCCAACATGCGCACGGACGAGAACTCGGGCAAGACCGAAGCGCTCAACCTGATGCTGGCATCCGGCGACATTCCGGATATCGTCGGCTCCAGCCGGCTGAAGGATTTCGTCAACCAGTACGGCCCTGAAGGCGCTTTCCTGCCGCTTGACGAGCTAATCGATGAACACGCGCCGCATCTGAAGGCTTTCCTCGAGGAGCGTCCGGAAATCGCCGCGGCCATCTCGGCTGCCGACGGCAAGATGTACTACGTCCCCTACCTTCCAGACGGCAAGTACGGACGCGGCTACTTCATTCGTCACGACTGGCTGGACAAGCTCGGCCTCGAGGTACCGGAGTCAGTCGAGGACGTCGAGGCGGTATTGCGAGCTTTCAAGACGAAGGACCCGAACGGCAACGGTCTGGCCGACGAAGTGCCTTACTTCGCGCGTCAGTGGCCCGAGCTCATCCGCCTCGTGACCTTGTGGGATGGTCGGTCGTCAGGGTCGGACACCTACCACGACTTCCTGGTCGAAGGCGGGGAGATCGAGCATCCCTACGCCGGTGAGGGCTATCGCGACGGCATCGCGAACCTCGCGCGCTGGTACGAAGACGGTCTCATTGATGCCGAAGTGTTCACGCGTGGATCATCGGCACGGGAGTACCTCCTGTCTGAGGATCTGGGCGGAATGACGCATGACTGGTTCGCATCAACTGCGGGTTACAACAGTCTCGCGGACTCGATCGACGGCTTTTCGTTCAAGGCGTTTGCGCCGCCCGCGTCGGTCTCCGGCAAGCGCATCGAGGAGCATCGCCGCATCCCGATCAAGCCGGACGGCTGGGCCATCGGGCATGCCAACGAACACCCGGTCGAGACTATCCGGTATTTCGATTTCTGGTTCAGCGAGGAAGGACGCCGGCTCGCGAACTTTGGTGTCGAAGGTCAGCACTATGAGATGGTCGATGGTGAGCCGGTATTCACCGCCGCGGTTCTCGAGAGCGACGAACCGGTTAATGCACAGCTCTGGGGCATCGGCTCGCAGCTGCAGGCGCGCGGTTACTTCCAGGACTATCGCTACGAGGTGCAGTGGTCGAACGAATATGCGCTCGAAGGTATCGCGCTGTACGAGGAGGGTGACTACCTCATCGACCAGTTTCTGGGGGTAGCATTCACAGCAGACGAGCAGAAAGTCTATGACCGCCACTGGCCGTCTATCCGCGACTACATGCTCGAGCGTCAACAGGGCTGGATTCTCGGCAACGGTGATGTCATGAAGGACTGGGACGCCTACATTGCGACGCTTGACGAGATGGGCCTCGAGGATGTTCTGGAGGCGATGAACAGCGCTTACAAGCGACAGTACGGTTAAGTCGCCAAGTAGAGTCGCGAGTCAGTAATGCAAGTCTGAGCCGCAAGCCTGTCGCGCAGCTGTCCTGTCAGCCGCGCGACAAGCTTGCCCGCCATTCCATTGACTGGAAGCAACCAGAGCGTTACATGTCTGAGCACAACCTCCCGCCTCTCGATCAGCCGAAGCCGGGTCGGCTGACTATTTCCTACCTGCCGGGAGAGAGCGCCGAGATCGTCGAGAATCCACCTCGGTTCTCCTGGATACCAGTGATCGAGGACGAGGCTGGATACACACTACGGTTGTCGCAGGATGGGTCGTTCCCTGCGGCAAGGACCACCGTCTTCGACAACATCGCGCATAATTTCTTCACACCTGCGAGCGCGATTGCGCCCGGTGAATACCACTGGAGCTATGCTGCCTGCGATCCTGCTACCGGCAAGCCGGTAACACAGTGGAGTCGCACCCGATCGTTCAGCATCGCGAACGACCTCGCGGAAACACCCTTGCCGGGTCGAGACGTTCGCTTTGCCAATGCGACACAAGCCCATCCCAGGCTCTGGATGGCACCTGACCGTCTGAGTGCCTTTCGCGACGGGATGGATTCCGATCAGCTACGGGATGTCTGGGCCACGTTCGTTTGTACCTTAACTCGGAAAACAATATAGAATCGACTTTAGTCTACCGTATGAGGGGGCAAACTAAAGACCGTTCTACAAGAAGCCTATTGCTTGTTTTGATTGTTGTCATCGGCAGTCTGAACAGCTGCCGGTTGCTGTGTAGTGGTCGTTTTTTTCTCAACTTGTTGTTTAACTCCCTTTTGGGCAAAAAGCCCATCAAATACATTAGTACTATAAAAGTCTGCGGCAGCATAGCCCATGTAATTTCTTACAGTAGCATCTGCACCGCTTGATAGCAAGAGGGTAACAGCATTATCTTGGAAGTTAGTAGATGCCAACATTAAAGGGGTATCACCTTGTACATTCTGGTGATTAATGTTGGCATTGCTTTGCACTAATGCACGTATATTGGGGGATTTACCAGTCGTAGCGGCTACACTTAGCGCAGTATTTTCCATGAAATCGGGGGTTTCAATATCGGCACCGTTATTTACTAATAAGCGGATTAATTCTGGATTTCCATATTCTGCAGCTATGTGAATTAAGGGGGTTCCTATTCTTGTTTTCCAATTGAGGTCGCCAATTGGGTCTTCACTTTTGCTGACCAATATGCCAGCTACTAAATCGTATCCATTCTTTGTTGCTAGGTAAAGGGGGGTATCGCCATTGTCATTTGGCAAGTTGATAGTCGCACCTTGCTCTATCAAAAAAGCCACTGTTTGAGGTTTATTCGTTTCCACAGCTTTGGCAAGGGGGGTAATGCCATTACTTTTACGGTTAACGTTTGCACCTTTTCGGATTAAATTTTCCAAAACATACAAGTCACCTAAGCCCATTGCAAGAAAGAGGGGGGCTTCTCCTGCATCGTTTTTCAAAGCAGCTTTCGCCCGCTTCGATACCAATTTGATAATATCCGTATTACCATTCTTGATAGCTAAGGTCAAGGGGGTTTCTCCAGCTTCGTTTTTGTGGTTGATGACTGCATTTTTCACCAAGACCTCCACCATGTGAACGTCTTGGTTTTGAATAGCGAGGGTTAATGCAGTTTCACCAGCCTCATTCTTTTGGTAATAATTGAGACTGTCTACACGCATTTTTTTGACCCTATTCGCGTCTCCTGCGTTGACAATCTCAAAAGTTACCGCTGTATTCGGTTTTTGAGCTTTCTTTTTCTTCCGCTTGTTCTTTTTCTTTTTGGAAGGTGCTTCCACTTCGGTTGTTGCCACTATTTCGTCGTCCATATCTGTCAATGCAGGAACGACCATTATATCTTCGTCAGGGATAGATGTTTCTTCTTGAGCCTGCACTAGGCTTGTCATACACACAAAAGCAATCAAAACTAACAGAGTATATCGCATAACTGTTATTGTTTATATAGGTTAAAGTATTTAAAAACAAAATGTAATGTTTTTAACCAGACGCTTATGTTTTTTAGAAGAAATCGCTCGTTTTAGAATTGTTTATTTGTTTAGAATGTGTATTTGTTTACTTAGCTAAACGTGAATGCTTGATAAACAAATAAACTGATAAACGAATAAACAACAAGAGCAGACTCTTGTGGTTTGAAATTAGGTGATGGGTGTTTATCTATAGCCTATAGTTTTATTCTAGAATAATTGCATGCACAACATTCCAAACTACGACTGTGTATAGACAGACCGTCTTGATTACCAACGAAATTAAATGAATGAAAATGAAAGATACTTCCTTCTAGGAAGCTAAAAAAATACTATTTAGTTAATCAAGTGTAGAAGCTTTATCGGATAGGCAGAATTTAATTTTCTGTTTATTAATTATGTTACAATACTATAAATGCTTTTTCTCTTCCTTTTATTTTATGAAATGCTATTTTTTTTCAAAAAAAGGAAAAAAAGTTGCTTTTTTTGTGGAATTTGGGGGTTTCGTGCATTGTCGTTTGGCAAAAATATTTTTTAGATGGAGTGAATTTGATTTATTTTTTGCAAAAAAGCATACCAAATTTACTTCCTACGAAAAAATCTATCTAATTTATTAGCTACTTGATGCCACATTTGGCAAAAATAATTTTAACTACATTATACATAAATTCTCAATAGACTTGTTACCCTTTAAGAAATGCCTATATGAAATAGCTATTTTTTTGTTAGTTTTCTTTAAAAAATCACTGAATAATCATTTTATTGAGTTATTTTTTAGAGGAAAATAACAGAAAAAGAGCATTTCAGATAGGTGTTTCTTAAAGGGTAACAAGTCTAATAGACATTTGCTGGATTTCTCATTGTGTTATACCTCTTGGGGATAACATAATGAGAAATCCAGCGAATAAATTAGCGTAACCATACATTATTTATCATGGACAATTATCCAGCTATTTTTTGTAAAACCTTTCTTACAGAAATCAAACGCCGCTTATTCGAGGAATGTCTACCAAGAACAAGACAATGCCTACAACAACTCAATGAGGACCAAATTTGGTATCGCCCCAATACTAATTCTAATAGTGTTGGAAATATTGTGCTGCATTTATGTGGCAATGTCCGCCAATGGATTGGTGCAGGCTTGGATGGACAGGCGGATATCAGAGAACGAGATAAAGAATTTGAGGAGAAAGGTCCTATTCCTAGAGCGGTTTTGTTAGAAAAATTGGATGCTCTGGAAAAAGAGGTACAGGAAGTTTTGGCGGCTGTTCAACCGGAAGATTTATTGAGAAAACGAGAAGTGCAAATTTATGAAGAGTCTGGTTTGAGTATTTTAGTGCATGTGGTAGAGCATTTTTCTTATCATGTAGGGCAGCTGACTTATATTGTGAAAATGCTGAAAGATGTTGATACGGGGTATTATGCGGGGCAGGATTTGTAAAAAAAGTTCAAATTCAAGTATCAAGTTCAAAACTGGACGTTAACCAGACGTGAAACCCCCGCATTTCATACGGGGTTACTCGTGTTCAACTACTCCGTAGTTAGTCAGTACAAGTTTAAAATGGGACGTTCGCTCATGTCCTATTTTGAATTTGAATTGAGTAAGCCTAACTACGGAGTAGTTGAACACGAGTAACCCCGTATGAAATGCGGGGGTTCCACGTCTGGTTAACGTCCAGTTTTGAACTTGAACTTGAACTTAAAAAAGAACTTAATTTAGCTAGGCACCGCTTCCGAAAACAAAGACCGCATACTAATCCCCTCCTGAATCATTCGCTCTGCAGTTTCAATAGAAACGCGTTCCTGCTTCAAAGTATCTCGCTCTCTAATCGTCACCATATTATCATCCAAAGATTCAAAATCAACCGTTACACAATAAGGCGTACCGATGGCATCTTGTCGACGGTAACGTCTACCAATCGCATCTTTTTCATCATATTGCGTAGAGAAGGCAAATTTCAAGTGATTGAATACCTCTCTAGCTTTATTCGTCAATACTTCTTTATTTTTCACCAATGGCAATACCGCACATTTTACAGGTGCTAAAGCAGGATGTAATTTCAGTACCGTTCTGGTAGAATCATTCCCCTTTGCATCCGGCACTATTTCATCTTGCAAAGCATTACTCATCATTGCTAAAAACATTCTATCAACACCAATGGAAGTTTCCACCACATAAGGCACATAACTTTCGCTGGTAGCAGGATCAAAGTACTGCATCTTCTTACCAGATAGTTTTTGATGCTCTGTCAAATCAAAATCTGTACGAGAGTGAATACCTTCCAGTTCTCTAAAACCAAATGGGAATTCAAATTCAATATCCACTGCTGCATCTGCATAATGCGCTAAATTATCATGATCGTGGTAGCGTAATTTATCAGGCGAAGTACCTAATGCAGTATGCCACTCTAATCTTTTTTGTTTCCAATACTTGTACCATTCGCCTTGTGTACCGGGCTTAATGAAGAATTGCATTTCCATTTGTTCAAATTCTCGCATACGGAAAATGAACTGTCGAGCAACGATTTCATTTCTAAATGCCTTACCAATCTGCGCAATACCGAAAGGTAGTTTTTGTCTAGTAGATTTTTGAACATTTAGGAAATTCACAAAAATACCTTGCGCTGTTTCTGGACGCAAATATAATTTACCTTCCTCTCCAGCAATATTTCCTAATTGGGTAGAAAACATTAAGTTAAACTGACGCACTGCGGTCCAGTTGCCCGTACCACTTACCTCACATTTTATTTCGTACTTTTCAATCAACGCACCCAATGCTTCCATATCGCCATTGGTCATTGCGGTAGCCAGTCCTACCCTTGCCTCTTCATGCTTTGCTGCATTCGCTAAAACTCGTGGGTTAGTTGCTCTAAATTCTGTCTCATTAAAAGCATCTCCGAAACGTTTTTTAGCTTTCTTAACTTCTTTATTGATTTTATTTTCCAACTTCTCCATGTAGCCCTCTACTAACTGATCTGCCCGGTATCTTTTCTTAGAATCTTTATTATCCAACATGGGATCATTAAAGGCATCTACGTGGCCAGAAGCTTTCCAAGTCTTTGGGTGCATAAAGATAGCTGCATCTAAGCCAACTATGTTTTCGTGCATTTGCACCATAGATTGCCACCAATACTTCTTAATGTTATTTTTTAATTCTACACCATAGGGACCATAGTCATAGGTTGCACTCAATCCATCATATATTTCACTTGATTGATAGATAAAACCATATTCTTTACAGTGAGAAACTAATTTTTTGAACTGATCGTCTTGTGCCATTACCTGTTTTTTTATATTATTATCCGAGAATAATGAAAATTAAAATGTAAGTTAAAATTAAAAACAGGTACTAATCTATTGATTATCAGTTCTATTTTTAATTTGCATTGTAATTTTTATTATTCTTAATTCTATTTGTACTTTTACCGATTTGCTTGTAAAAAGGTGCAAAAGTCGCTAATTATTCATTAACTGTCAACGTAAGTAAGTTGACATTATTAATTATTGATTATTACTTTTACTTAAGTGCTTAAAGGGGGAAATGAATAAATGGGGTAACCATATTCTTAACAACTAGTTGATAAGATTTCTAGAATGCTCCTATTTACTCATTTTCTCCTTTAATTATTTATTCATTGAGAATTTATAAAAAAATGGAATCATTACGAGTATCTACGATTCAAACAAATTTAGCTTGGGAAAATATTGATGCAAATTTAGAAATGTTCTCTCCCAAAATTATGAGCCTCAAGGGGAAAACAGATGTGGTCATCCTCCCTGAGATGTTCACCACTGGTTTCACTAATAACTGTGAAGCATTGGCGGAAGTTCCAGATGGCAAAACTTTTCAGTGGTTGTATCAGCATGCCCTCTCTATAGATGCGGTTGTAACAGGAAGTTATATCGTAAAAGAGGAGGACAAATACTACAATCGACTTATTTGGATGCAACCAAATGGGCAGTATGCAATTTATAATAAGCATTATTTATTTACAAAGGCCAATGAACATGAGTTCTATGAGCAAGGCGCTGAACGCATCTTGATAGACTGGAAAGGTTGGAAAATTTGCCCGCTTATTTGCTACGATTTAAGATTCCCTTTATGGGCTAGAAACAATGTAGGCTATGACCTATTAATTTATATTGCTAGTTGGCCAGTCGCTAGAGCTAATCATTGGAAAACTTTGCTAAGTGCTAGGGCTATTGAGAATCAATGTTTTACAATAGGTGTCAATCGAGTGGGTGTAGATGGCAACGGTTTATATTATGCAGGAGATACCTCTGTGCTTGACTATAGTGGTGGGGTTATTTACCAAACTACTCATGCCGAAGATATTTTTACGGTTGCCCTTACGCATAAGGCACAACAAGAATATAGAGAGAAACTGCCATTTCTTCAGGACCAAGAGGCTTATGAAGGAAAAGCTTATGAAGGAAAGGTTGAAGAGGAAGATTCATAGGTTCTTTTTTAAGTTCAAATTCAAGTGTCAAGTTCGAGTTCAACCCGTGACGTTTTGGGCAAGAACTGCCAGATTTTTAAAATCTGGCAGTTCTATTACTCCAAGTTCAAGTTCAATCCGTGACGTTTTGGGCGAGAACTGCCAGATTTTTAAAATCTGGCAGTTCTATTACTCCAAGTTCAATTCGTGACGTTGTCTCACGCTACGTTAACGTCACGGGTTGAACTTGAACTTGATACTTGAGTTTGTACTTAAAAACGTTCAATCCTACAAAAACGCAGCTCCAAAAACCCCCGCACTATCTCCTAATTTAGGTTTTAAGAAAGGCGTTTCTAATTTGTTATTAAAAACATTTTTCACCACTTCTGCTACCCCTTTTGTGTACAATAAATCCACATTACCGACCCCACCACCTAATACAATTGCATCCGGATCGATAGTATTAATAATGCTCGCCATAGATTTACCAAAATAATGAATTAACCGATTAACGGTCATAGTAGCCACTTCATCTGTACCTGCCTCATGTAAAGCAACAATTTCGTGCAAAGGTTTTCGAACACCAACGATAGATTGATAATACTTTTCTAGAGCAATCCCAGAAATAATCGTTTCAACACAGCCTGTACAACCACAATAGCAATCTCCACCTGATTCATCTAGAAAATTATGCCCCCATTCTCCTCCAATCCCATGTCTACCATTCAATACTTGTCCATTAATTACTACGCCACCGCCTACACCTGTGCCCATAATCACCCCAAAAACAATTTTTGCATCTGGTACGACCTCTTTCACTATGCCCATTTTAGTTTCGGCTATAGCAAAGCAGTTGGCATCATTAGCCATCGCAATCGTGCAGTGCAGAGCTTTTTCTAAATCTTCTTTAAAAGGTTTTCCATTTAGTATGACGGTATTACTATTTTTCATCAATTGCGTAGAAGGTTCTAAGGTACCAGGATGCCCAATACCGATTCTAGATGGCCGAATCCCTACTTCAGAAGACAAGACCTCTACTAGCTTGGCTATCTGCAATAATATATGCTCATAGCCTTTATCTCGCTCTGTTGGTAATCGAAAACGCTTTAATACATTTGGATGGTCTCTATCCTCTAATACAACACCTTCTATTTTTGTACCACCCAAGTCTATACCCCAAATTGGTCCCATGTTATTTTTTGATAAAATAAATATGATAATCAGTCTTTAGCCATTGGTCTTTGGTCTTTAGTACGCTTAAGATCGGCAGTAGGAATTAGCAAAATACTTTCTTTATACTCAAATAAAAAAGACGAGGATAAATTAAGTAGTGTAGCAGAATTGTTTGATGGTTAGATGGTTTGATTATTGGTTTTCAACGTCTTATAGGCAACAATCAAGCAATCTAACTATCAAACAATTTTGTCCACCTACTTATGTATGATGCTAATACCATAAAGCTTGGCAAATTGCTGCTAAAGTCCAATGGCTAAAGTCCAGCTAAAATGAATAAATAAAATTAAGAATACTAAACCAATAATCGTGCAGGAATTAAAATATATCTAATGTCCATCTAACATACTTTCTAACCGAACAGGTAGTTTTTGTACGACCCATGCTGGATAATCTCCATTATATTGTACTTGCTTTTGTAAGTGCTTCACCTTCTGCTGAATGGCTTGGTAAGTTTGCTCTTGTACAGGCGATAACACAGGAATAATCTGCTGAATTTGCTCTGAAACTATCTGTTCTTTTGATTGAATTTTTTGCTGTAATTCTTTGTTTGCTAAGCATTGCTCCGCCAAAGTAGTGCTAATTGCTCGACTATGCTTTAAAGACTCTAGAATATTTCCTCTGCCTGTTACTGCATTCCCCAATGCAAAAGCATTGGCATAGCCCTCAATTCTACAAAGTTCATTTTCATGAGTTTGATACGTTTGCCATTGCATTGGGATACCTTCAATAGGTTCTGGAATGCTACCAATAGAAGAAATCACTAAAGGGCTACGTACTTCATATTCCGAATTAGAAATTGGTACTACCCTATTATTTTTAATGGCTGTTCGCTGCATTTGAAGTCCTACTAATTGACTATTTTCTACGAGCGTACCAACAGGAATATTACAAGGTTGGATATTAAATAAGTATTTGGATTGATAATTTTTAAAAATCTTTTCTTGTATAGCTTGTGCTTTTAATAAAGCGACTGGTGTATCCGTCGCTTGTGTAGAAAGTGGCATGTCTTTGATGCGGCGGCGATAGTAAATGGTGCAGCCTTTTATACCCAAATCTTCTAATTTCAAGTCATATTTATCTAATACTTTGGCTATACTTCTATCTAAAGTAAACAGATTTTCTTCATAACCTTTTTCTTTTAATGCCCGCTCAACGTTCTGAAACATTAAAGCTTTTGCGACATCTAAAGAGGCTAAACCGCCTCCAATAATAATCGCATTATCTGGCGTTTCATAAGTTTGTCCACTAAAATTAGGCTCGTGAAAATGGTTATACCAATAGATGAATGGGTTTTGATAATACAGACCTTTATTAACATAAGCTCCTATCCCTTCAATCGGAAGGGGTCGATCTTTCCAAGCACCTGTAGCTAATAGTACTGCACTAAAACCCCAATCTTCAACTACCTCTTTGAAATCTATGCTTTTGCCCAATTGGGCATAAGGCACATAGCTCACCAAGGGATGTGCTAGTTTTTCATTAATCCGATTTTCTTCTTTATCTCTTAGTTTGGAATGCCATTTAGGTAGACCATCTTCTATTTTACCATAAGGCAAAGCGTTTTGGTCAAATACCACGACAGGTATTCCTCTTTCGGTGAGTTGTTTAGCAGCTTCTGCCCCTGCTACTGCACCACCAAATATGGCGATTAGGTATTTTTGGTTGTCGGTGTCGATAATTGATTTATTTTTTTTTTAAAGATAGTTAAAATTGTTTAGTTGTTTAGCATGTTTATTTGTTTAATCTGCTAATCGTCATTTTTTCATACACAATTAAACATGCTGAACACCTAAAGAGCAATCTATAAATTTGTCAAATTGCGCTCTAAACGACTCTTCGAAGCAGGCTCAAAATTTCTAATGAAACAATTTATAGACAGCAAAAGTAGTTGACATTCAATTTACACCGGAGCGGGAAAAACTACGGTGTAAAAGCGCACTATTACGAGGTAATTTCCCATTATCTCGTAATTTCAATGTCAGAAAGTGTCAACCAATTGGGCTGCCACTAAAGACTAAAGCCCAATAGCTAAAGTCCAGCTTAGCTAGAAATTTAAATCGTATCTTTGAGAGAACAAATCAGCTACACCGCACCATTTTAAACCAGATAATTGTGATAAAAATACCCTACGGCATCAGTGATTTTTCCAATATGCCATTGGAGCAATATCATTATATTGACCGAACAAACTATATAGAAAGGTTAGAAAATAGAGGGGAAAAAGCGATTCATTATGTACGACCTCGCCGATTCGGGAAGAGTTTGTTTATTAGTACCTTGCATCACTACTATGGGCTAGAATATAAAGACCAGTTTAAAGAATTGTTTGGCAATTATTATATTGGTCAACATCCAACTCAACGAGCCAATACCTACCTGGTGCTGTCTTTTGATTTTAGTGGCATCAATACAAAAGACGCTAAAAATACTTATAGAGATTTTATGGATAATGTCCTAAATGGCATCCTAACTTTTTTAACTGCTTATGATACCTTTTTTAGTCAAGAAGATATAGATAAAATCGAACAGATACAATCACCCCAAGGGATGTTAAAGCGATTATGGACTATTGTAAAGCAAAAGGCAAAAGGTCAAAAGGTCTATGTACTAGTTGACGAATATGATCACTTTACCAATGAATTACTTTCCTTAAATTTTAGTTTGTTTAAGAAAATTGTGAGCCAAAATGGGTGGGTACGAAAATTTTATGAAGTATTGAAAAGGGGGAATAGCACAGGCATCGTGGACAGAATTTTTCTTACGGGGGTCTCGCCCGTTACTTTAGATAGTTTAACTTCTGGCTATAATATTTCTTCCAATTTTTCCATTGATCTTAACTTTTGTGAACTGATGGGTTTTACGGAAAAAGAGGTAATAGCTACTTTAAAGGGCATTGAGGTACCTGCCAACCAACTGGATAAAATGGTCTCAGATTTGCGCCTTTGGTATAATGGATATTTGTTCCACGAAGCGGGTGAACAAAGAATTTATAATCCTGATATGGTGCTTTATTTTGCTAAACATTATGCAACGTATAAGCAGTATCCTAAAGATTTATTGGATGAAAACATTGCCAGCGATTATGGAAAAATGGATAAGTTGTTCCATCTCAATGATGCTCGAATAGCGAATATGGAGTTATTGAGGACCATCCTTGATGAAGGAAGGATTAGTGCGGTACTAACCAAAAAATATAGCTTTGAAGTACCTTGGACGAAGGACAACTTCATTAGTCTTTTATATTATATGGGCATTATGACCATACAAAAAAGCGAAGGACTGGACGATTTGGTTTTTCAAATGCCCAATTTTGTTATTCGGCAATTGTATTTTAAGTTTTTTAATCAAGTGTTGCTACAAGAGGCGCAATTAACACCTGCAATAGTAGATATAGAAAGCAAAGTCAAAGCGGTCGCCCAAAAAAATGATTGGCAACCACTTTTAAGCTTGATGGAAAATATCCTCTCCCAACTAGGTAGAGAAGATAAAGCACATTTCAATGAGGTAAGTTTAAAAACGCTATTTGCTTCTTTCTTCTATCAAGTAGCCTATTATAATATTTTTAGTGAATTGGAAGTGAGGAAAAGAAACAATCAAAAAGGACGAGTAGATTTGCTGTTGACTCGCCGCCCACCATTTAGTCCTACTTATCAGTTTGTTTTTGAGTTGAAATATTTAAGAACAAAACAACAATCCAGCTTGGAAACTACCAAAAAGGAGGCGATGGGGCAATTAGCAGAATATATTCAACAGGATGATGCCTTAACTACTTTAGATCATTTAAAAGCCTATGTACTTATTTTTGTAGGGAATGAAGGACATATTTTTGAAGTAAATGAGCAAGATAGAAAAGGGATTATATAATCTGATTATACCTTTAGAATAATCAATAGACTTGTCCTTCTTTAAAAATACTTATATGAAATAGCTATTTTTTTGCTAGTTTTCTTTAAAAAATCACTGAATAATCTATTTATTGAGTTATTTTTTAGAGGAAAATAGCAGAAAAAGAGCATTTCAGATAGGTGTTTCTTAAAGGAGGACAAGTCTATTACTTCTATTGAAACCGTCAGATAGCGCAATTACCATAATTTCCATGCAAAAAAAAGAACTGCAAATCTACTTACAGCCTACCGAAACTATCAATTTCAAGCATCCATTAGTTCTCGATTTTATATCAATCCATACGAATAAAGGGGATACTAAAAAAGCACAAGCTATTAGCCTATACAAAGCCGTTAGAGATACCATTCCTTATGATGCTTTTACTTTTAGTGTTCAAAAAGAAAATTACAAAGCCTCGGCTACTATAGATGCAGGCATTGGGTTTTGTACCACAAAAAGTATTGTTTATACAGCTTGTTGTCGAGCGATAGGTATTCCTGCCAAATTGGGATTTGCAGATGTTAAGAATCATTTATCCACCAATGTCTTGCGTTTGATGTTAGAAACAGACATCTATTACTGGCACGCCTATGTATTGCTATACTTAGATAACAAATGGGTAAAGGCAACGCCCGTTTTTGATACGCAACTTTGCGAAAAATATAAAATAACTTCTTTACAATTTGATGGCTCAAATGATTCTATTTACCATCCCTACGACCAAGAAGGCAATCAGCACATGGAATACCTGAATGACCGAGGCACTTATGCCGATATGCCCTTTGAAGAAATGGTGGCGGATATGTTTCGGTATTATCCTGCTTTTATGGAACGGTGTGAATAGATCTTAATATTCCCATCTAATATAAAAATCTACCACTTATCCACTAACTTACGCTCCTATTTTAATAAACCATAAATAAAAATATGGAGTGGTACATCTACCTAATCGCCATCATCGGCAGTTTCTTCGCAGGAGCCATCAACACCCTAGCAGGTAGCGGTTCTGCCATCACCTTAACCATATT